>Ga0157363_1000285_pt1 | contig 38769 bp, 35 predicted proteins | sample AttsexASBM1_FD_111477 | JGI IMG/M metagenome (GOLD analysis project Ga0157363, IMG submission 111477) | Fungus gardens microbial communities from leaf cutter ant in Ribeirão Preto, State of São Paulo, Brazil - Atta sexdens ASBM1 | ecosystem: Host-associated > Fungi > Mycelium > Unclassified ... | reverse complement strand
CTCTAGACTCTATCACATGACTTCTAGGTCACGTGCCTATCTCCTATCCCTTTGTCCGTTGTAGACTAATAATTAACTACTGTCCTAACCCTAACCCTAGTCCAAAGTCTGTCCACACTTTCGTTCTATAACACTATCCATCTGTGGGTGGAACACTGTTGACAGTCTTGTTTCTATCTCCAACATTCTATTTAGCTTCTTTGTCAATTCTGCTGCAAATTGAGGACCTCTGTCTAATACTATGCTTTCTGGTAACCCATACAATTTCCATACATTATCTCTGAACAATCTTGCTAATCCCTCCACTGATATCCCCTCTGTTGTTGCTACAAAGTATATCATTTTTGACAACTGATTGCAGACCACTAGGATCACATCTTTCCTGGTTACTACTGGTAACTTCATGATGAAGTCTACTATTAGATGAGTCCATGGTTTCTCTGGCACTTCACTCAACTTCAACTTTCCTGCCATCTCCTCCATTCTATTCTTCATTCTCTGGCACTGTCATATGCAAGTCCACCTGTCCAGAAACTACATCTCCATGGTAAAGTCACCTCCAAATCATACAAGCCTGCCTTCTACAGCAACCACCTTTCTTGCAACACATCTTATAGCAGTACTGTAACCCTCCAGGTATTTCATCTTCTATGGTGGAGATACTCCTATTCAACTTGGTCTTCCATGACAGAGTTACTCCTATCAGTGTCTCAACACTGAAACCTCTGCTTGGGGTAATAGGGGTTTTACCACTGAAACCCCAAGCATCTCCTATATTATCCATTTGTATATAAGACTAGTAGTTACACTGTAATTCGCTAGTCTGATAATTGATGAAAATAATCTCTTATTGAACTCAATCTCTGGTGTTCAATGGCAATACACCAATCAGCACTCACTCCTATCTTGGACTTCTTTCTATTATCTGAAGTTGCAACCATGTGGCAAATAGACGGTGCAGCATATAAGCTGAAGCCAAGGTCGTTCCACAAGTCCACTCATCTCTGAGTCCATCCTGTAGACTTCTACCCTAGTGTGAACCATACCTGATAGGCACAAATCACATCCATTCACATATTTTCCTATATCTCTCATAACCCCTGGCTACCAGTAATTTCTAGTAACCAATTTTGTTGTCTTCCACCAGCCTCCATGTCCAGCTGCTGGTATGTCATGGTGTAACTGGATTATCTCAGCTCTCAGCTCTACATTTTTTGGCACATATACCTTCTCTTCCTTCAATACCAAATCTCCTTCGATCTGCCACTCTTCTCCTTATAATACCTTTAATTTCACCTTCTTCATCTCCTCTACTATTCTAACTACTTCCTTGTCCTTACTCCTAGCCTTTTTTATCTTTTCCACTATATCTACTTCTGGTTCTTTTATTACTATTTCTTGTAAACTATGAATCTATTGTTCCTTAATTAATATCTGATTGTCATTGTTCTTTTCTACTCCTACTTTCTAATCTGGTCTCCTACTAAGTCCATCTGCCTTTCCTATTTTTATTCCTAGAATGTGTTTCAGAGTAAAGTTGAATCTTGATAAATACAATACCCATCTGGCCTGTTGTTGATTTAACTTTTGTGCTTTTATAAAATATTCTAAGCTCTTGTCGTCTGTCCAAACTTCGAACTTGAACTTAGCACCCTCCAACAGATGTCTCCATTTTTCTAAGCCTCTAATAATCACCAACATCTCCTTATTATAAATTTTGTAGTTTCTCTCAGTCTCATTTAAAGACTTTGAAAGAAAAGCTACTGGTCTCCATAGTCCATCCTCACACTCCATTGACAAAACTCTACCTATTGCATAATCTGACGCATCCACTTCCATCCTTATTTTTTTATCTAAGTCCAATGCTGCTAGTACTGGTTCTTTTGTAAATCACTCCTTCAATTCTCTGAACACCTCTTTTTATTTCTCTGTCCAATTTCACTTCTGATCTTTCTTTACCAGATCATGTAGAGGTCTGGCTATTGATGCAAATCCTTTAATAGATTGGTGGTAATAATTTGCCAATCCTAAGAATTTCTGTATATCTTTGACATACTTCAGTGTCAGCTATTCCAATACTCCCTTCACCTTTTCTTCCTCCATCTTAATTCCTTCCAGCCCAATCACTATCCTCAAGAATCCTATTTCCCTTACCTTTCACTTACACTTCTCCAGTTTTACATACAAATCATTCTCCTCTAGTCTTTTTATTACCTCTGCTACCAACTCATTGTGCCCTTCCTCCTCCTCTGTTCCTACTATGACATCATCAATAAAGGCCACTACTTTGCCCATATTGATCAAATCCTAGAGCAATTTGTTCATTATTACTTGGAATATTGCTAGTAAGTTTGTTAATCCAAAGAATATGACCATAGGTTCGAATAATCCCTCTGGTGTAGTGAAAGCTGTCTTCTACTCGTCTTCCTCCTTTATTTGTACATTATTATAGCCCCACCTAAGGTCCATTTTTGTAAATACCCTCTTTGTACCTATATTCTCTACTATATTTGATATTAATGGTAAAGGGTAATTATTCTTAATTGTCCATTCATTTAAATATCTATAGTCTTGTACTATCTGCTTCTTTTTATCTTTTTTCCTACAAAAAATACTGGCACCGTTTGAGGCAACTTTGAGAGTTGGATATATCCTTTCCTTAGTTGTTCTTGTATGAATTCTTGCACTTTTTCTCTCTCTTCCCTCAACAATGGATACACCTTCCCTTTCCTTAGCATGAACCCTTCCTTCATATCAATTGCATGATCCCAAATTTTTCATGTAGGCATCCTCTCTAACTGTTTTTTGCCAAAGACCTTAATCCACTTATGAAACTTCTTTGAAACTAGCTTCTTTGCTTTTTCCTCTAACTTTGCCACTTCCACTTCCTTGTCCCAAATCTCCCACTCCTTTACTACTCTCTTCACATCTATTGTCTTTTCCTTTTTCTGCTTCTTTTTCTTTTGCTTTGCTTTCTCTTCTCATTTTTTTCCTGCCTCTTCCTTCACTTCTTCTTCTTTTTGTTTTTGCCACCCTGGTTTTCCCTGCTTTGGTCTCCACTGCTTTCCATATTCTACCAGACATCTCATCATCTTAACTTCTCCTGTTCTCCAGTCAATCTCAGGATTGTAGCGAGCTAGCTATAGCATTCCCAAAATCACACTCCACTTCTGTCTTCTAATTACATCTATCTCCGTCCTCTCCCTATATTCTTGATAATAAATATTGACCTCTACTATATTTTCTATTGGCCCTTCTTTATTCAGCATTACATTTACATTTCTTACATATATGAGTTTTTCTATTTTCTTCAGTTTGAACCCCTACTTTCTTACAAATTCTGAACTCATAACCAGTCCTATTGCACTACTATCCAACAATGCTTCCACCATAATCCCTTCCTGTGTATTTATCCTCTCTAGTCCAATCTTCACTGTTACTTCTCTTACCATGTCTTCATTATTCAGATTGCAACAAGATGTATTGTCTATCGCTCTTACAAGTATTGCAAACCTATTACTGGAATCTAATCAAAGACTATTCAATCCCCTTCCCTATTTAAATTACTTTGTTCTTTTCCTTCTTTCTCTCTCCTCTGTCTCCTATATTCTAGTCTTCTTCTCTCCCCAATTCTGTTCCCAGTTCTCTTATTCCTGCAATTCCTAGCTAAGTGTCCAAAACCTTCACAACTGTAATAATTCCTATTTTCCCTCCTGTCCACATTCATAGCATAGGGACTTCTTTGTGTGCCCCCTACCCTCTGTTGAGAGCATATCATTACTGCATCCATTCTTTCTACTCCTTCCACCAGAGCAGGCCTTGTTGTTATCCACTGAGGAGGCATTTCCTGTCTCCTCTGCCATACTAGTGGTTGTGGCATTATTTGTTGCTATTTTGGGGCTGGTCCTCCTTGCTCCTATCGTCCCCTCAATCTTTTCTCCTCTCTTTTGCTCTTCCTCCAATGTCTGTCTAAATTGGTAGCATGCTTATACTATTGCTTTATGCTTATTGGAGACTTTTCTGCCTCTATTAACTTCCTTCTAATCATTCTGTTCATACCCCTCTTGAACTCCTCTATCAATAGCCTCCCCTCGTACCTATTTCCTCTCGCTGCTCTTTTGAACTCCTATACAAATTCCTCCATTGTTCTTTCCCCTTGCTCTAATTTCCTTAACTTTACCACCTTCACCACCTTTTTGTCTCCTCCTCTAAATTCCCTTTTTACTCCTACCAGAAATTCTTCTGCCTCCAATTCTTCCAGTATATTCTCTTTCCATACATCTGCTGATCCTCCCTGTATGTATGAGAGAATTCATTGAACTTGTTCCTCCACCATTACCTCTCTTATCTTCATCCTCAAATATAACTTGCATGTTGTAATGAATCCTCCTACTCTTCCTACTTCTCCATTAAAAACTGGTAGCTTGACTATCTCCATCTGAGATCTCATATTAGACTCCATTACTTCTCTTTCTGCTCCTGCTCCTTCTACTTCTCCTGTGATCAGGGCTTGTATCTGCACTTGCATCGCTGCCAACTGCTCCTGTTGTTGTCTGATTATTATATGTAAGTTGTGTTGGCTCATAGTGTGATAGAAGGGGGAGAATCAATTGGTGATAGTGATGATGATGCTGGTGATGGTATAGGTGGTGATGATGTATATAATGGAAGAGCAGAACCTGTGCTGGTTTCACTCTCCAATTCGTATTCCATTGACAAAATCTTGGTAGGTGGTAGCAGGCCCTCTTCTTGTCCTGCCTACACTGTCTACTAACTACCCTTCTACACTAATGAAAGAGTATACGATTTTGGTCTAAGAAGACTATTCTACTCTAAGCAAGATCTTAAGGATTCTTGCTGTTCTCCTACATAGACATCTCACAAGGGGAGATGTAGCACAGAGCTGTTAATTGAAAAGATATAGATCACATCCACAAAAGGTGATATGTTTGAAGTGTACCAGTGGACTTTGATACAAATAAATAGCTAGGCTTCTTCTATCTAACTAGTATACCCCTTAAGCCTAGGGTCCAGCTATTCTTCTTGACTTTGGGTATGTTACCCACAGTCAAGGATGAAAAGAGAATAAGAGAGAAAGGGCTTGGTGTTGAGTGGTTTTGGAATATGGTATCGAGTTCTAATGTCACAAATTCAAAACCTTAGAGTTGGTTAATATAAGAGAACTCAATAGAGAACTCTTTACAGGATTGTTTACCTTTTATACTAAAGGCACATGGTCCATGCTATGTACTCCTAGCCTACTCTAAACAGCTATATACATATCTTAAGGCCAATATGCATTGTATATGTTGTATGACATTATCCTTTTAGCATCTTTTATGTCTTTATTTTTGTGTCACATGACTAATCCTAACCCTAAGTTCTATAAATAGAAAAATATGAAAATAAATCAAAAAGAAAACAAAATATGAGAGAAAATGAGAGAAAACTAAGTCTACACTTTTCATTCTTGACAATCCTCGACTGAAGGGTAATACTGCCTTTTGGTCAAGAAGAATTGCCAGGCCCTAGGCATAAACATACACTATCATCCCTTATACCTACATCACTATTACTATCATTACCACTATCACCATACAACATGAGTCAACCCAACTATGTTAGTATCATAAGGAATTTGGAGCAGTAGGTAATAATATTAACAGTAGCAATAGTGGGAGGAGTAGTAGGAAGAGCTGGAGGTGGAGGTGGAGCAATGAACACAGAAGTAACAAGGCCATAAATGTTTAATAGGACCTTATCGAAGGTCTCAGGATTTGTAATAGCATATAAATTGTATATAAAGATGAAGATGAGAGAGGTGGCAGTAGAGGAGCAGATCCAGTGGGTGTTGTTATATGTGCAAGGAGGATTGGTGGATATATGGAAGGAGAATATACTAGAAGATTTGGAAGTAGAGGAAGTGAAATATGAGTCAGTAGGAGAATTTTTAGCAGAAATAAAGAAGGATTTTGGAGGAGGAGATGAAGAATCATTGAAGATAGCAGAATTGAAGAGAATAGAACAAGGAGGTAGAACAATGGAGGAATTTGTACAAGATTTCAAGAGAGTAGCAAGAGGAAGCAGTTATGAGGGATGCTCACTAATTAAAGAATTCAAATGGGACATGAATAGAGCAATCAGGAGAAAGTTGATGGAGGCTGAAAACCAACCTGGCTCAATTGAGCAATGGTTTAAGAGGGCTATTGCCCTAGATAGAAATTGGAGGGAGAGCAAAAGAGAAGAAGAGAGGTTGAGAGAGAAAAAGGAGAACAATGGGGCACTAGCTCCAAGGTTAAACAATTAGGAAACATAAAGGCCAATGTTGCCACAGCCTTAAGTATAGCCAAGGAGGCAGGAGACACCTCAATAGTGGGTTCCAACAGGACCTGCCCTAATGGAAGGAGTAGAAAGAATAAATGTGGTAATGGTATAGTCTCAACAATAAGGGGTAGGGTTTAAAAACCCATACACCATGGATGTGGATAGGAGAGAGAACAGAAATTGTTATAGATGCAGGGGATTTGGTCACATGGTGAGAAATTGTAGGAACAAAGAAATAGGTATGAATAGAAGGATGGAGATAGAGAATAACAGTAATTTAAATGGAGACAGAGGTCTAATGGGTCCCAATTAGATCTTAATAATAATAACAGATTTGCAATGCTCTCTAGAGTAGTAGAAAATACATCTACATGCAAACTGGAGAAAGGGGACCTTTTGAGAAAAGTGACAGTAAAGATCGGTTTGAAGAGGATTGATATGCAAGAAGAAATTGCAGTGGAGGTGTTATTGGATAGTGGTGCTACAAGGCTTGTAATGAGTTCAGAGCTCATAAGAAAGCAAGAGTTTAAGTTAAAGAAGGTTGAAAAGCCCATATATATGAGAAATGTAAACAGTTTATTTAACAAGGAAGGACCAATCAAACATATAGTAGAGGTTAACATTTACTACCAAGAGTATAGAGAGAGAATGGAGATAGATGTGATCAGAGGACAGAAGTGGAGTGTGATTTTGGAAATGCCATGGCTAGTATGCCACAATCCTGAGATCAATTGGAAAACAAGAGAGATAAAGATGACAAGATGCCCAGAGGAATATAGGAAGTAGTGAAGACTGAAGCAAGAGAAGTCAGGATGGTAGAAGCAAAATGAAGAAGAGGCTAAAGAGAAGGCAGAAAAGAAACAAGAGGAAAAGACAGAAAAACAGAAAAAGAAGCAGAAGAAAGAAAAAATGATGGAGGTAAAAAAAGATAGTAGAAGAGTAGGAGATTTGGGATGAGAAAGAAGAAGCGGCAAGATCTGAGAAAGAGGCAAAAAAGCTGGTTCCAGAAAAATTCCATAAGTAGATTAAAGTCTTTGGCAAGAAACAGTCAGAGTGAATGTCCACAAGAAAAATCTGGGATCACACTATTAATATGAAGAAGAGATTTGTGCTGAGAAAGGGGAAGGTATATCCATTGTTGAGAGAAGAGAGAGAGGAGGTGCATGAGTTTATCAATGAACAGTTGAAGAAAGGGTATATCAGACCCTCAAAGTCGCCTCAGACAATGCCAGTATTCTTCATAGGAAAGAAGAATGGAAAGAAGAGAATGGTGCAAGATTATCAGTACCTCAATGAATGAACAGTGAAGAATAATTACCCACTACCACTTATTTCAGATGTGATCAAGAATATTGGCACCAAGAAGGTATTTACAAAGATGGATTTGAGGTGGGGCTATAACAATGTGAGAATAAAAGAGGAAAACAAGTAAAAGGCAGTGTTCACAACACATGAAGGGTCTTTTGAACCCACTGTCATGTTTTTTGGGTTGATGAATTCACCAGCAACATTCCAAGCAATGATGAATGAGTTACTAAGAGACTTGATAAACATAGGAAAAGTGGCAATGTTCATGGATGATGTGATAGTTGGAACAGAAGAAGAAGAGGGTCATGATGAGTTGGTAGCAGAGATAGTAAAAAGGTTGGAAGAAAACAACTTATATGTGAAACTGGAGAAGTGCAAATGGAAAGTGAGAGAAGTAGGGTTTTTAAGAGTAGTGATTAGGCTAGAAGGAATAAAGATGGAGGAAGAGAAGGTGAAAGGTATTTTGGATTGGCCAACACCAAAGTGTGTCAAGGATGTACAGAAGTTCTTAAGGTTAGCAAATTATTATCGATAATTCATTCAAGGCTTTATGTCTATAGCTAGACCCTTACACAATATGGTAAGAAAGAATCAGAAGTGAGAATGGATGGAAAAGCAAAAAGAAGTATTTAGAGAGCTAAAGGAAAAATTCACAAAGAAACCAGTATTAGTAGTGCTGGATCTAGATAAAAAAATAAGGATGGAAGTAGATGGATCAGACTATGCTACAGGAGGAGTATTATCTATGGGATATGAAGATGGTAGATGAAGACCAGTAGCATTTCTTTCAAAATTGTTGAATAAAACAGAAAGGAATTATGAGATCTATGACAAAGAAATGTTAGCAGTAATATGGGGGTTAGAAAATTGGAGATATTTATTAGAGAGCACAAAATTCAAGTTTAAGGTCTGAACAGATCATAAGAATTTGGAATATTTTATGAAGATGCAGAAGTTGAATCAGAGACAAGTTCGATGGGCATTTTATTTGTCTAGATTTGACTTTACCTTGAAACATGTTCCAGATACAAAAATGAAGAAGGCAAATAGACTTAGTAGACAACTGGACTGGAAAGTAGGAGTAGAGAATAATAACGACAATTAAGTATTTATTAAGGACTATTAGTTACATAGTATGTAGGAAGTAGTGATAGAAGAACCTGAAGTAGATATATTAGAAAAAATAAAAAAAGCTAGGGGTAAAGATGAAGAAATAGTTAGAGTAGTAGAAGAGATGAAGAAGGCAGGAGTAAGGGTATTACAAGAAAATGAATGGCAAATAGAGGAAGATTTAGTGTTGAAGGAGGGAAAGATATATGTGCTGAAGGATAGAGAGCTTAGAGTAGAGATAATCTGGTTACATCATGATATACCAGTAGCAGGACATGGAGGTAGATAGAAAATGACAGAGTTGATCACTAGAAATTATTGGTGGCCAGAAATCATGAGAGATATAGGAAGATATGTGAAGAGATGTGATATATGCCAGAAGATAAAGAATAGGACAGAGAAAATAATAGGAAAGTTGAAATTGAGTGAAGTACTGGAGAAGCCATAAATATACTTGATGGTTGACTTTATTACTAAGTTACCACTAGTAGCCAGGAAAGACACAATCCTGGTAGTCTGTGATAGGTTGTTCAAAATGATGCATTTTGTAACAACAACAGAAGGAACATTAGTAGAGGGGTTAGCAAGGCTATTTAGAGATAATGTATGGAAGTTGTATAGATTACCAGAGAGTGTAGTATTGGATAGAGAACCACAATTTGCAGCAGAGTTAACAAAGGAGCTGAACAGAATGTTAGGAATTGAGATGAAGTTGTTGACTACCTTCCATCCACAAATAGATGGGCAGACTGAGCAAATGAATCAAGAGTTGGAACAATATCTTCGATTCTTTGTAAATCATAGGCAAAAGAATTGGCTAGAATGGCTAGCAATGGCAGAGTTTGTGATAAATAATAAAATACATTCAGCAACTAAGATTTCTCTATTTATGGTGAATTATGGAAGAGAGTTGAGAATGGGAGTAAATATAAGAAAAAAGGAAAAAGTAGAAAAAGTGACAGAGTTTGTAGAAAGAATAAAGAAGGTGTAGGAAGAGGCAGAAGTAGTATTGAAGAAGATGTAGGAGAATATGAAGAGGTAGGTAGATAAAGAAAGAAAGGAAAGTGAGGAGTAGAAGAAAGAGGATATAATGATGTTGAGTACGAAAGACTTGGTGTTCAAGAAGAGACCAGCAAGGAAACTAGTGGACCAATATGTAGGTTCATATACCATTGAGGAGATAGTATCAACCAATGTGGTCAAATTACGACTGCCAAACTCAATGAGAATCCATCTGGTTGTGAATGTTAGTCAGATAGTACAATATAAGAAACAGGTAAAGAGATAGAAAAAGAAAAAGGTTAAACCAATTGAAGTAGAAGGAGTCAAAGAATGGGAGATAGAAAGAATATTAAATAAAAGAAAAATAGGAGAAGTAGAAAGATACTTGGTCTGATAAAAGAGGTTTACAGCAGAAAGTGATATATGGGAGAAAAAAGAGGACTTGGAAAATGCAAAGGAGTTGGTAGATGAGTTTGAAGAAAGATTAGGGGCAGAATTAAGAAGACAGGAGAAAATAGAAGAAAGATGAAAAGTAAAGTTGAATTTAAAGGTGGATGAGTTCAAGAGGAGTAAGCTACTGGAGAAGCATATAGTGAAGTTATTATTTGGCTGGGATAATAAGAAGTTCGAGAATGAATATTTGAAGAAGTTGAAGAAGAACTGGCAAAGATGGAAGTCAGTTACTCTGGAGAAGAAACTTTGAAAGGGGGGTAATATTAAAGCTAAAAGTAGTGAACTCTAATTATTTTTATTTTTATTTTTATTTTATTTTTGATTTATTTTTCTTTAGTCTATTTTTAGAACTAGGGTTAGAGTTAGAGTGATAGAATCATGCTGTCACACAATTAGTCACATCAGATAACACAGTCACAAATCACAAGATGCATGGAAGGACATAGAAAATTCTGGAAGAATGATATCAAGCAATATGTATAATACATATTGACCTTAAGGCAAATACATGGCTGTTTAGGATAGGCTAGAATTAGTTAGCATAGACTATAAGGTTTCAGTATATAAGGTAAACTATTCTGTATAGAGTTCTCTATTGAGTTCTCTTATGTTAACCCAATACAAGGTTTATTCTTTTAACCAACTCTAAGATCTTAAATTTGTAACAGTGGCACTTTAAAAAATATCAAGAACTTTGAGATATTAAAAGTCAATAAATTTGCTTAAACATGAGTGGTAGTCAAGCATGATTTATACTAATATCAAAATCTTTTTGCAAAATGTTTGCAAGAACAACTTGCTTACTAACACTATTCTAGAAATATAGAAAGATTTTGATATAATCTTCATTCAAGAACCATTATGGTCAATCATTTGTTCTATTTCAAGTTCATTGAGCAAAGAAGGAGAACATTTGGTAGGAGTACCAAACCATCCTAACTAGCTTACCTTTTCTAAAAATACATCAAATAATTACAATTTTCCTAGAGTCATATTATATATAAATATCAAACTTTTACATTTCTGTTTTTTTCTATAAAAAGATATTTTCAACCATAGGAATATTTTATGTGTTTCTTTTTTTAATAATGGATCCATTTACTTTTGAATTAATATTTACTCAGACTCATCTTAAACAGCTTTAAAGTATCTAAAGAATACTAAAGTTAACATCAGTAATATTTTGATTATGGCTGGAGATTTTAATATCAGAAATAGTAGTTGGAACCCCTCTTTTCCATATTACTCTATTCATTGTAATCTTTTTAATGATATTACAAACTCTATGGATTTATGCATGTCCAAAGCTACTAATCATATTCCTACTAGGTATTTAGACAACCAAAATGACTTGAACTCAGTAATAAACCTTTATCCAAATTCATTAGAACTCAACAGCTATATGATTCATCCAGAATAGAGATTGTTATTAGATTATGCTCCATTCACTGTCAATATTGTGATTATTGAGGAACATATACAAACTAAGAAATGTACAATCATCAAGAATAACAAAGAAGAAAGGAACTTTATCATTAAACTTATCAAAATTATTAAATGTCTAAATATAGAGCAAATTTCAAGCAAGGAGATCCTTGAATAGACAGTTCAACAATTTACTGATGATATAGAAAGAACTTGGTTCAAACATTCAAGAAACATCAATGTTACAGAATACTCAAAATCATGGTGGAATGAGGAGTATCAAAAGAAACTTGAAAATTATAGGGTTTCAAGAAATTTAGGAATATTACCAAGACCAAACATGCATTTTTTGATGTCAAAATACAAGAAACTGCAGTAAAAAGAAAAAGCCACTGGAAGCTCATGAATTGGGTCAAGAAGCACACATTACCAGCCATTGAAGCTATCTAACACAATGATCAACCTTGTCTAGAGCTCAAAGATCTTTGGCAAGTACTTCATTCATCATTCAATTTGGATTTGTTAGAAAAAATTCCAAAGAAGGCTGTTACAACATAAATGCCATTCTCTGAAGAAGAATTCAAAAGTATGATCTTCAAGTGCAACAATTCATCAACTCTGGGACCCAATAGACTATTGTGGAGACACCTCAAAGTCATTGTCAATGACTGCTTATGTCTTAAAAATTTCATTAACATTGCTAATATGTGGATCAATTTAGAACATTGGCCATCCTATTTCAAAATATCTAATTCTATTATTATTCCCAAGCCTAACAAGGCTTCATACAACTCTTCTAAGACATTCAGACCAATTATCCTATTAAATACACTTGGAAAGCTTATTAAGAAAGTTATTGGTGAAAGACTCTAATTCCAATTAATCTCAAAGAATTTCATTTATCCTTGTTAACTGGGTAGATTGAAACAATGTTCTACTATGGATATAGAAGTTGTTCTTACACATCTTATTCATGTAAGATGGGTCAAAAATCTCTCAACAAGCATCCTAGCATTTGACATTGCCCAATTTTTCCCTTCATTAAACCGTTACTTACTCCTGTTAATCTTAGAGAAAGTAAGTTTCAATTCCAAAATATTAATATTCTTCCAAGATTATCTAGTAGGTAGAAAAACAAAATATCTTTGGAACAGTTTTTCTTCTCCTTCTTTTAACATTGACATTGGTGTTGAATAGGGTTCCACTCTTTCTCCCATTTTATCTGCTCTATATCTTTCTCCAATTTTCTATATTAACAATCTAAAAATCCTGATTTCTATTCTCTTTTTTGTGGATGATAGTCTTTTTATTGCACAGGATGAATCTTTGACAGTTTCAAACTCTTATTTATTTTATAGCTACCATGTCATGTTCTCACTTCTCAAACAGTTTAGACTTGTCATTGAATATAGGAAAATAGAAGTTTTTTACTTTTCTAGGTTGCACAAATTGTTCAATCCTTCTCTGTTGGACCTTACTCCTCTAGGTGGTTCTTTTCTTCATTCCAAAGAAATGTGGTGATATTTGGAATTCATTTTTGATAGAAAGCTAATGTTTCAACAACACATCAACTTTTATGCAAACAAGGCTTTATCAACTGTCAAGTACATAAAATTACTTGGAAACTTTTTCAACTGTGGTATTACAACAAAGCACTGTTAGCATATCCTCTCAAGAAACTCAGGAAAATGCAACAAAGAGCTGCTATTTGGATACTAGGAGCTTTCTACACCTCCTCTACAATCAGTATTGAAACCATTGCAGGTCTTATCCTGATCCATTTGTATTTGCAAAAGCCTAGTGGTAGATTCTAACTAAGGATGCAGTCTCTACTGACAAATCATATTTTCAAGTTTATGTTAGAATCAAGACATTTGGACAACAACAGCATTTATTGTTTATTGCTTGAAAAGCTAACTCCCAAACAGTAATTGAACATCAAAGAGTCTATTATTAATGCTAACAACAGACTTAACAGAGTTTTTCCCTCTCTTATTCCTTTTAGTAGTAAATTTTTGTCTGGAAACAGATTAATTAATATTTATCCTAGTCATTTTTCTTTTTATTCTATGGACAAACACAAGAAAGGTAGGAAAGGTAGGAAAGTGTATAATCAAAAGCTCAATAATCTTACTTTCCAAGTATCAAATGATTCAAAAACAGCAATTATCATATCTAATACAAGCATCAAGAATCAAGTTGTCACTTTGATTGCCTATATCTATGTCCACAATAATCCAATTATCAAAACTTTTTATCATATAGTCAATATCATATCTACTGAGGCTGAACTTTTCACTATTAGATATAGTATCAATTAAGCCACTTAATTAGCCAACATTAATTGCATCATTGTCATCACAGACTCACTATATGTTGCTAAGCAAATATTTGATTCATTGGTTCATCTATATCAAATTTATTTGGCTATAATTTCTGGTGAACTCAAAGAATTTTTCATTAGAGATCAGCAAAATTCTATCAAATTTTTGGAGTGTCCAAGTTGCAACAAATGGATGCTCTATAATATAGTTGATAAAGAGATAAAGAAATTTGATCTTATCACTATTTTCCTATGCAAATAATTATAGAAGTTTAACAAGAAAAACAAATGCAATGAAATCCTTAATAATTGGAAAATGACTTTCCAAGCCTCAGACAATAAAGAAAGATATTTTTAGATCTCCTTGATGATGACTTTAATTCTATTAAACCAACTTATTCTAAAAGAAGATTGTAACTGAAATTCTTTGATCATTCCAACTCATTATACACTAGAGCTATAAGAGCTATTACCAATCATGCTCCTATAGAAGAGTATTAACTTAGATTCTTCCTGCAAGAAGAATTTTCATGTTCTTGTGGACAGCATTCAATCAAAACCAGATATTATACTTTTCATAAATATAGAAAGTTCAACAACCATTGGAATCTAAGACAGAATACAATCACTCACTTTGTACTCTTTTTGGAGTTTAACAACTGTGCTTTCACTTTTGGAGGAAGTATCACTTAGTTAATTTATGCTTACTTTTCTTTAGTACTTTTATTTAATTTTCTATTTTTCTTTTTCTTTTCTCATGTTGTTTGAGTTTGCATGTATATAGTTACAAATTAGCTACTGTGGTCTGCCTACATGCTTTATGTAATTAATTTTCAATTTTTTTTAAAAAAAACTATGAATACTAGAAGTTGGTGGTAATTTTAGTTAATTTTCAGAATAAGACTTACAGTGTAAACTATTAATTTATATACTAAGTATATTATCTAGAGTAGTTATTAAGAATGGAGATTACTAAGCATAAATAAATAAATGTTACATAAGATATAGTAGGTTGGTTAGTTAGTCATTCCTTATTATTTTTCTAATAAATTTTAAAAGTATATGATAAGCTTTAAGAAAAATAAGTGACCAAAAATTTCCAAGTCAAAAATGATCCTTTTTTTTCTTGTGCTATTCATTGGCTTGTAGACTCTTGGAATAAGTAGCACATAGAGGAAAATATTGTCACTAGAGAAGATATGATATCAACATCTTATTGGAAGAAATGGAATCTACAGTAGTATGGTGTAGTGTAAACAACTGACAACAACTTACCTGTAGTAAGTACTGTAATGGAGAGCTTAGAGAGGATATATAACAATAGAGAACAAGTAGTAGTAGTGATTTAACTTATCAGAAAATTTTATATTGACTATCTAATTAGTACTACTGATCATAGACCAAATACTTAGTAAGTGGAATGCTTTACAACTATCCCTTACTTAAAATGTTTACTGTTAAGACTTGACCAAGGTTTTTAGTCAGAATATCAGTAGGATTCTTTTTCCTATTAATATAATATAGTTTAACTTAATTAGATCTCTAGAAAAGTAAACCAAAATTATCACTATAGAAATGAGAAGTTGGAATATTAAAGCTAACCTTATTGAGAAGGTTTCTCATCTAGACAAATTAACTATAACAATTAGAAAAGACTATATACTTAGCTTTAGTTAAAGATAGGGCTACTGTTTTTTACTAGTAGCTTATCCAAAATTTTACTCTATAAGCTATAAGGGTAAAGTAACCAGTTACAGATTTATGAAATTCTGAGTCTTGTGCCTAGTCTAAACCTAAGTATGCTACAACAGACTCATGGCTAAGTCCATCATAGACTATCTAATACTTGCAAGTATTAAGTAAATATCTACAGAGATGCAATTCAGCTCAATAATATTTATTCAAGAGGTTTGTTATATACTGGGCAAGTTTAACTATAGCAAATCCTATGTTAAAACATAAGCCAATTATTAGATATATTAGAGATCTAACCAGTTGTTAGTATTTTTAATGGAAGCTGGAGTTGTATTGCTTATTATTAGGTTTTAAGTACTTAGATTAGTCTACAAAAATCTTTGAATTCTTACAATTATAACTTATGTATATCTCAAGAAACTAAAGATTTTCTCTAATGTTACAGTACTCTTATTTTATCATAAATTTTTGCTTCAACTCTAAGAGGAGTAGGAAACCTTTTGAACTCATAAAGTAAACATCATAAACATAGATGATTGCTATAACAAGCTCTCTAGTCTCTTTATCAATCAAGTAATATATACTAGCATTGGATTTACATTGTTTAAATCCTAGGGCTAACATGAACTTAGTTATAGTCCACCACCAAAATAAGCTAGCTTGTTTAAAACTGTACAATGATTTGTGGAGTCACCAGACTTTCTTTCATTTACTAAATAGCCTAGAATCTTCAGGTTGCTTCATGTAGATTTTCTTATCTAGATTGTTATAATTACTATGATCTATACTTTATGTTCTATAAGTATTTATCTTATGTTGGACATGTGTTAGGGTTTATTTTATATTTGACTCATAATTAACTGCATCTTGCATTTTTCTCATATAGTAGTAGAGATCTCCTCATGTTCTCCTCATTATATTTTTATTGTTTTCTTAAGAATGTCTTACTCATTCCTTATGATATATAGATATATATAATAGTGGATATCATCCTATATCTTTATGCTTCACTAATTAATCATCTTCTTGCTCTTTTCTCAAGTCTGTCTTAGTTACAACCTAACTTAGAATTATAACATTTAGTCAATTGTTAGGCTCACCTTAAATTTTACAAATTTTTTTTTCTGAATCTTAGTCTAAAACTTTTCTAGCCAGAGTTTTTACACAGAAGTGTTTTAGGATATAGTTTACAAAAAGATAGAATACATATTTGTTCATTGCAATTGAGTAATAGTTAAGTAAGCCTCTAGTCAGCTTGTTATATCTAGTTACTATATTTCAATGGCTAAGAGATATCCAATTTGTTTTTGCAAAAGTGGTTATTTTCTTTTCTGGGATATAGTTTTTCAAGAAGTCTTTTAGTAGCTAGTTTGTTTAGTATGACTTATTTTTCTTTTCCTAATATGATTTTCTATTCTTGAGAGTATAAACTTAGATTCTTTCAGTTAGTGAATTTGAAAATAGAAACCAAGGAATTGTCCTTTGTCTCTTAATAGGTTGGTTATTTTTGTTTTGTCTTAACTCAATTCTAACTCTAGTTCTTTGCTTAGAAACATTACTATCTTGTCTTTTATTTCTAAATCAATTAGGCCATAAACTCCAACAATCCAGTCATCAGTATATCTTACATATGTTAGTCTTGTTCTGTTGGGCAGTCTTGAAGGTATTATTCTTCTTTCCTTTAAAAGTTTGCTGATTTCATTGGTTACCTCATTGCTTCTATTGGCAACTTGAGGGTATTTGTCTCTTAGATATTGTATTTTATGTATGACTTTGTCATATACAAGGTTTCTAGTTGTAATATATTTGGCAGTACTATAGTATTTCTTAATCAATTCTTCAATAAATAGATTGAATTCATGTAGATAAATGTTAGATAGTATTGTTGAGATAATTCTATCTTATGGTATGCCCATTAAGGAGTCTCTTTTTACTCCTTCTTCTACATATTTAGCTTTTACAAGTTTTTAGTACAAGTCTATGAATTGTTGATCTTCTATTTTCTTCTCTAGTAAATTGGCTAGGAGTATATGATTTATATTGTCAAAAAAACCTTTTATGTCATCTTCTATTACTCATTAGGTTCTACTCTATTTGTCTATATGGACCAGTGCTGTGTAGAAACTTCTATTGGGTCTAAATCTGTAGCTGGTTAGTAAAAACTCAGATTCATAGATTATATTAAGTAGAAGTGCCATTACTTTCTGTACTATTTTTGTTATGATCACAAGATCTTAGAGTCGATCAAGTAAAAGAATCTTGTATTAGGATTGAATATAAGAGAACTCAATGGAGAACTTTATACAGGATTGTCTACCTTTATATACTAAAACTCCATGGTCTATACTAACTATTTCTAGCCTACCCTAAATAGCTATGTATTTACCTTAAGGTCAACATATGTAAAACATGCTATATAACTTCACTCTTCCAGAACCTTTTACACTCTTCCATGTGACTGTGACTGTGACATCATGTTAACCCTAATTCTAAGTCCCTCAAAAATAAACATAAAAAATAAAAAACAGAAATAAAATATTCAGAGTCTACCATCTTCAATTCTGACAACTTTATTTCTAGGTATTGGAATTTCAAGTGGTCTCATCTTTCCATTGGCTTTGGGAATCCAGATTTTTTCTAATGATTTGAATTAGAACATTTTTATAATCAGTTCTATAGACAATTTCCTAAAATAAATTTAGGATATACTATCCAGTGTCTGTCTATCTAAACCAGATGTTATATTTCCAGAATTTGATTTGATCATTTGATATGCACCAAAAAGAACATCTTTGTTGCTTATTAGCTTATACAAACCATAGTACTTACTATTACATACTTTCATTTTTATCAGCAAGCCCTTACTATTAATATACTTGTTATTAATAGCAGAGATAGATGATGAGAATATTCACTGTCCTACTTTAGTAATAGAGTGGTATCCTTTTCTATTATCTGATATTAAGACTCTGTTTCTATAGAAATTGCTTTTTTTAGGAAATCCCTTAATTGATTTTCTTTTGGTATTGTTGATTTTAGACTAGAGTTTAGTATTTTGTTTAATACTAGGTATCATTGTAGCTATTATACATTTACTATTCCTGATTAGACATATTACAAGATATTTAGTAATGTTGTATAGGACTATCTAATGTCCATTCTAATATATTACTTGTTTGACTTTTATTTTTAGTATATAAACTTTTACTAGTAAAGTATAATGTTACTCTCCAAGGATTATTACTTGAAGCAGGTTGATTAGCAAATATCATATATTATATAACCAAATAATATTATAGCTATTACTGATACTAATGATCCAAAGCTTAATACAACATTCCATCCACTAAATATATCTGGATAATCTGGTATTCTTCTAGATATCAATTATGTTATTTTTCTTAATATTTTGATTAAAACAACTGATTAGATGCTTCTGTTTTTAAAAACTTAAGCTTTATGAAAGTAGTTATGGTTAGTCATTACTTACTTAGCTTAAACAAATATAAACAGTACAAGGTCATTGTTGGTACTACTTATTTGTTAGTCATTGAATGTTACTTATTCTAACTGCAAATACAATTTATATCAAATAAATTATTGCTACAAATTGATCTTATCTTAAACAGATTCAAAATAATAAGGCTTTCTTGCAATTCACCCAATTTACTAATAAGTTTTGCAAGGCTTAACTTAAAAAGACATTATTTTTAATAATTATGTCAAACTTAGCAGACTTGCTAAGGTAACACAATAGAATTCATAAAAATAGGATTAAAAAAAGAGTATATAGTAGTTAGGCTACTAGAACATTATAATAGTTATGCTGTTAAAAGAACTGTTAAAACAACTTTGTGGTAGAACCATAGACAAATAGTTAAACTGTTAGAAAAACAACAATAGGATAATATTGTAGCAAAAGACTGCAGATAGAACAAATAAGACCAGATACAGACTATTGTGGTAGAAACCATGGGCAGACAAGATAGATAGACACAGCTAAGGAATAATAGGTATTAAGGTACTAGAAGAAATATTGGGATTATTAAGAATTATTAAAGAATATATCTCAGACAGAAACAGAACTATAGAACTAGCATCATCAGAAGAGATATTGATAGCACCAATACCAGTAGTATACAACAAGACAATACAGGCAGTTATGCAAAAGAGTATGGTCTCAGATCTAGAGTGGTTTGATAATGACTAGACAAAGTTTGAAGACTAGTAGAGAGAAATCTAATTATTCTTCAAAAGTAACAGAGTCATAGCAACAAATAATAAGATCACAGCAGTATTAGCCCAACTTAGAGAGAGTATAGTAGGAATTTATATATAGAAGAAGATTAACCAAATAGAAAAAAAAGTCTAAGATTAGGATGATTTTGTTAAAGAAGTCAAAACAGCATTCAGTGACAAGAACAAGACAGTAAATACTAAATGAAAGATCAAAAAATTCAAGCAAGAAAAGAAATATATAGTAAACTTCATAATAGAATTCAAAATATTGGACATAAAGACTAAAATAGATAATATATATGCAATATTCTTATTGAAAAGGAATGTTAGGAGTAATATCATTAAGTCTATATCAGAATACTTGTATTAGAGTCAAAGATGGTAGACTTAATATTTTTTATTTTTGAACTTAAGATTAGAGGTTAGTGTGATATCATATATGATTGTCATCACTTCTTTCTCTCATACCACTATCTTACATGGTAGCACCTAATAGAGAATTAGTGAATAAACCTTTTTTCAATTCTTTTACTAGCTCCTTTTCTTCTCAAACCAACAATTTACCAACTGTGGATCTATTCAGCAATACAGGGATAGACATTCTGAAAGAAAGATCTCCTGACAATTATGATGAGATGAGGGGTAGAAATCACTCGTATAGTTTACACAGCTCTAGGGATAATTCTATGATCTCTACAACATCTTCAAAGCCATACCACTAAAGAATAGAAGAAAACAACAGTATGGACATCAACAACATTGACAACACTCTCTCTGAGTTGTCCTATAAGGCATCTCAAAAGAGGGAAATTCATCTCAGGGTAGTGGCTGAGAACTATGAAGACATGTTGCCTTCGCAAGGCAAACTTACCAACACCAACCATTTATAATGTGGTCCTGAAAAGGTCTCTGATTCTACCCCTACATAAGGGTCAACTGCGCAAAACGAGGAGAGTGCATTCATCAACATTCCTCTTCCATACGATCCAAATGTACCTGCTGACCTTGAAATTTGGAATAGCAACTTTTACCTGATTTCACTCTATGGCTCAATTGAACATCTGGGTTCAGATGTCAAGAATATCAAGAACTCCCTAAGATTCATGACCAAATACATCACTAACAAGCAAATAGAGTTGTCAAAGGCTAACAACTTAGATGACTTCAAAGGTATAGGAGAGGCAGTATGGAATTTCATTTCCTCTGTCTATGAAGCTAATTGGGATGCGCTGTACACTGACAACAATTCTATATTGTTAAAAAGGAAAATTGCATCAAAATTCACCCTCAAGATACAACCGACTCCTTAAAAAACTAGCAAGGAAAAGAATGGTCCATTCCTAGCTAATATCAAAAGGCTTCCTTCTCCCATCCCCACCAAAACTTCTAAAGAGGTTAATGAAATTTCTAAGTTCTTCAAGAGTAGCAAATCGGTCAATTCAGCAGCTAACAAATCCAAGTCTTATGCTCAGGCTTCCAAACAGAATGTGAGCATGGCAGATATAATCAAGATTAAAGAAATATTTCTGTCTGTTGATGCCAAAGAGATCGACTAGATCAACAGCATCATTAAAGAACCTTCCAAGCCCAAGCCTCATATCCAAATAACAACTAAAGGTCCTTTCAGGAAGTAGATAATCATCCCTATGGTGGAAGATAATATTGACAGGTTTATGAAGAATTCTTCAATTCATATTGCTAATCTCAACAGGAATTTGAGAAATGCTAAGTCCGAAGTCTTGGTAGACTTTATTTGTTCTGACCCACTTGGTATAACGGTTGTTACCAACAAAGTTTCACTTAATTCCGATCTTTTAACCATTGAAAAGTATGTTAAAAACTTGGAAAACATTGACTTTACCCAGGTCAAAACTCCTCAGTTACTCCAATCTAAATCGTACCTCAAGATCATAGGCATCCCATATTATCCACATAGAAGCTACAACTCACAAGAACATCTCTCATCAAAAGATGTCAAAGATATCATTAAGCAAAATCAAATCTTTGACAACACTACCCTTGCCTTCAAACCGAGAGTGATCAAAGTATCTCTCAAGTCTGATATGGCAATTGTATGGATCAACATTTGGAATGCCCAGAGTGGAGTCAAGGCTAAAGGCCTTATTAATAGGTGTTTCAATGTTGGAAGGTATATTGCAACGGTTAGAATGGCTAATACAAACACTGGTATTCCTCAATGTAAAAACTGTTGGAAATGGGGTCATTCAACTTTCTCTTGCAGAATTCAAGGCTTAAAATGCGTAAAGTGCAATGGACCTCACAAGTTAGAGAATTACCACGAATTTGATTGGTGCTGCAAAGCAAACAACAAAATTAATCCTTCACACCTTGAAACCAAAAAAGACAAACCGTGTCTGCACACTTTCAAATGTACCAATTGTCAAGGAGAGCATCAAGTGGATTTGATAACTTGTCTGTTCTGGAAAAACCAGTTTAACAGAGAGTGACATCAAAAGAAGTATTTGGAGATCTGTGAAAACAGAGTCAAGTCAATTCATTTGGTTGGGAACGAGAATACAAAACAATGATTGCGAACAAACTCAATATTTTTTCCCAGAATGTTCATAAGAATTCCTTAATTGTCAACTCCATTCTCGAGACTCATAATCACTTTGATATCATTCTCATTTAAGAACCACTCTGGTCCGCTATTTGATCAATCCCACATTCAGCATCTAGTAAAGAAGAAGTACTAGTTGGTGTTATGAGACATTTGAACACTAACAATTTTTATTCTATTTTCTTTTATTTTTCTGATTTTACTTTTTGTTTCTTTTATTTTATTTTATTTTAAAGGACGATGAAGAGGCATGTGACAAGGAAGTCACATGACAGGTCACATGATGTGATGTCATAGGCCTAGAACATGGTGGAAGAATCTAGAAGATGATGTCAGAGCACATGGAGTATACATAGTAGTCATGAGGTTGAAGCATGGACAATAGGATAGGTCTAATTATTAGTAACACAGACCATGAGACATTTGTATAAATAGGGCTCTAATTAAGAAGAGGCTCCTTGTCGAGTTCTCTTGTGAAATTCCCACTTGATATCCGCCTTAAGAGATTTACTGCCTTGTGCTATCATTTGTCATTGTGATAAGTGGTTGCCACAACAGTTGGGGCTCCTCACCACCCTAACTAACTATCTTTCGCTAGGCCTTCTACCAATCAATCTGACTACCCAAGAGTTATGGCCTACATAAACAGCAGACTTTCTCATCTTTGATTTTCCCTTCACAGAGATATTATTAATCACAGGAACATTCTTTTAATTTCTTTCTTTTCTAACAATGTTTGTTTTTTTATCATAAACATTTACTCTGATGCTTTTCATTCTGCCTTAAAGTATCTCAAGGATACTGAGGTAAATATTGACAATTGAATTATTATGACAGACAATTTCAACATTAGAGATAGCCTGTAGAACCCCTTTATTCCTCATCATTCTCCGATTAGTGATGATCTATTTATTCTAGTAGATTTGTTTAACTTAGAACTATCGATTCCTATTAACCCTATCCCTACTAGGTATTCGGACACACCTGGAGTGTTGGACTCAGTATTAGATCTTATGTTCCTCCATAGCAATTCAAGCAAACTTAATTGTCATGTTATTCATCTATCTTGGAGACTTACCTCTGACTATGCCCCCTCTTACCATCACTATCACCATCGAGGAATAACATATAATGAACACCAAACTCTCTTTATCAAAGAATAGCAAACAAGAAGAGGAGTTTATCAAAGAAGTCATCTGTGTTTTCAAGTTGCTTGGTACTACAAGCCTTGTAGATTGTGAATCACTTGAACAGATCATCGACAAGCTAGCAACTAGTATCAAACAAGCATGGAATTCCAATGCTAGAAGAGTCAAGATCACGAAGCATTCCAAGATATAGTGAAATGAAGATTGTAGGCAATCTTTCAACACTTACAGAGAATCTAGAAGCCTTGAAGATTGGAAATCGTTCAAGAGTATTGTCAAGACCACCAAAAGGGTTTTTTTCAATTCCAAAATTTAGGAGGTCACCAACAAGAGCTGCAAACCTTGGAAACTCATGAACTAGGTTAATAAGCACAAACTTCCAGCTATAGAAGCTATCAAATATGACTATCAGCCATGTTTCTCCCTAGATAGCTTGTGGAATGTTCTCCACTCCTCCTTCAACACAGCATTCCATCGCCAAGTCAACACTAACATCCTGGATGAAATTGAAAATAAGCAAACATCTACATAGGCTTCTTTCTCTAAGAAAGAATTCAATATCACATTAGGAAGTTGTAACAACTCATTGACCCCTGGTCTGGATAAACTATCATGGAGACATCTCAAATCCATCCTAAGTAACAAAGTCTGTATCACTAGAGTCATCAAAATTGCTAATGCATACATCGACTTGGGATATTGGCCAAATCACTTCAAGTTATCGTCAACAGTTATCATTCCCAAACCCAATAAGCCATCATACCATTCACCTAAGTCCTTCCGTCCAATCATCTTGCTCAATACTTTAGGGAAACTGATCAAAAAAGTCATAGGAGAGAGATTACAGTTTTATGTTGTTAACAACAACTTTATCCACCCTAGTCAATTGGGAGGCCTAAAGTTCAAATCGACCACCAATGTGGGTGTTGCCCTCACACATATTATTTGATCAGGTTGGACAAGAAACTGCTCAACTAGCACTCTTGCTTTTGATATCACACAATTCTTCCCCTTCCTAAATTATTGTTTCCTTACTAGGGTCATTCATAAAGTGGGACTCAACAGTTATGTTGTCAATTTCTTCAGCAACTACCTAATCGATAGAAAGACTAGCTACAAGTGGAACAGTTTTTTGTCACCAATCTTTAATATAAATATAGAAGTAGGTCAGGGATCTGCCCTCTCTCCTATTTTGTTGGCTCTATATCTTTCTCTCTTCTTATATATTCTAGAAAAACGTCTAAAAAACTTAAAAATTCCTATTTCTATCATTTCTTTTGTAGATAATGAACTTTTTATTTCTCAGGACAAGTCTTTTGACATATCTAACTCTCATCTTTTCTATAATTACAATGTCATGACCAAATTGCTAGACAAGTTTGGTCTCATTGTAGAACATTCAAAAACTGAAGTATTTCACTTTTCTAGGTCACAGGATCTGTTTAACCCTCTCCCTCTCAATCTATCACCCCTAGAAAATCCTATTCTTACACCAAAGAGCTTGTGGAAATATCTAGGGTTTATCTTTGATAGGAAATTGATCTTCCATTAGCATGTCGATTTTTATTCCAACAAGATGTTATCATCAGTCAAGTACATGAAACTGCTAGAAAACTCATCTCATGGTATCACTCCTCTACAAAAATGCTTACTATATAGATGTTGCATTCTTCCAATAGCCCTATATGGCTTTCAACTTTGGTTTTATCACTATGCACCGCTATTGTACCCACTCAAGGCTCTAGGAAAGATGCAAAGAAGGACAGTAATCTGAATACTAGAAGCATTCAAAACATCTCCGCATAAAGGAATCGAGGCGATCACTGGTCTCATTCTCATCAAGCTACATCTCCAGAAACTCAGGGGCAGAGTGTAACTGCGAGCTTTGGCTCTTCCACCAAATTATATCATCTGCTCACTTATGGATTCTTTCTTCGGGTCACTGAATAATCACCACCCCTCTTCTCTAACCAATGTCACTGACCATCAAAGAAAGAAAATCAAAGGTCACCTAGTTGATACTAACAACAGGTCTCACAGCCTATTTCCAGTGTTTTCACCTACTTATTCAGAACTTGCTCCTGGTTCTCGAATCATTGACACTTTTTCTAATAGATTTTCTTTCAATTTTTGTATGAAAGGGAAAAGTGACAAAACTTACATTCACCAACTTGACTCTATGGTTATTGAAGCTTCCTCCTCTTAATCCACAGCCATTGTAACATCAGATGCTAGCATCAAAAACGACATCACTACATCTATCTCATATACACACATTTCCAATCAGCCTCTCATCAAGACTCTCCATCACACTGTGTTCATCACAAGTACAAAAGCCAAGATGTTTGCTATTAGATGTAGCATCAACCAAGCCACAGCCAGAACTAATGTCTCCAAGATTGTCATCATCACCAACTCCATTCATGCTGCTATAAAAATATTTGACTCTTCCTCCTATCTATTTTAAATCCAATCAGTAGCTATCTTGGAAGATCTATGCCTTTTCTTTTCTAAAGACCCAAACAACTCGATCAAGTTCTGAGAATATCCCAGTCACCTTGATTGGCATCTTCACAAGGCTATTGACTTAGAGACAAAAGCCTTTTATTCCACTCCCTTTTATCCTAGCAAAATGTCATGGGATTACAGCAAGAAATCGGAGTGCAACAATATATCTAACATCTGGAAGATGACGTTTCAAGTATCAGATGGCAAGGGAAAACAATTTCTCGACTTACTTGATGACAACTCAAATGATATTGAACCATCTTACATCAAAGGAGGGCCTTAGCTTCAGGCATTTGGACAATCAAACACATTATGTATGTGCACGATGAGAGCGATAACTAATCATGCTCCTATTAGAGAGTATAGGCTTAGATTCTTCCCTAGAGAAGAATTCAAGTGTCCATGCAATGTGTATCCCATCGAATTAAGGAGACACATTCTCCACGATTGTAGCAAATTCAACGGCTATTGGAATCCAAGAAGTGACTCACTTAGCCATTTTGTCATGTTCTTGAAAACTAACCCTAATGTGTTTGCTTTTCTTAACAATACTAACTCTACTAGTGTAAGCAGGTCTTATAGTTAGTTATATCTCACATTACTTTGTTTCCTTCTCTTTTCTCTTTTTTTTGATTAGTTCTATTTTCTTTTTCTTTTTTCTTCTTTCTTTCCTCTTTTCTTTTTCTTTATCCTTTTTCTCCTCATGTATGCTTGCTTCTATTGTAAGTAATTACAAAAGTAGCTACCACAGTCTGCTACCGCATCCCATGTAATAAATTGTTGATTTAAAAAAAAAATCATATATGATTGTCACAGCCACATGTTACACAATCATGTAACATAGAAGAATATCATAGAAGATCCTAAAACAAGTAGTATTATATATGTTAACCTTAAAGAAAATACATAGTCTTTAGAATAGGCTAAGATTAGCATAGTATAAACCAGTAGCCTAGCATATATAAGGTAGATGTTACAAACTCAAAACTTTAGAGCAAGTTAAGAGAAAGAATCTTATATTAGAGTTAATATATAAAAACTCAATAAAGTTTCTAGTATAAAATTATTTATCTTATATATACTAAGTTACTAGTATATGTTGCAGTGTTATTAATCTACTCTAAAGACCATGTGTTATTCTTAAGGTCAATATATGTTAAATATATTGTAGTGATATTATTTTCTTTTAGAACCTTTTACTATGTTTTATTATGATATATGATTATATGATAGTAACTGATATATAATACTGAGTCATGCTATGTGATATCACACTAACCCTAACCCTAACCCTTAGTTCCAAAATAGAAAATAAAATTAAAATAAAATTAAAATTTGTTAAGTCTATCATTTGCAATCCTAACATCATTCTCTCTTCAAGATTTTTCTTTTGGAGAAACTGACTTCTATTTTCACTAGTTCCTTTTTAACTTCTTCAAGTATTCTTTCTTGAAACTTCTGTCATCCCATCTATACAATATCTTTACTGTATACTTTCCTAGTAACTTCTCTCTTCTAAAGTTTCTTTTTTCCACTATATCTAACTTCTCCTATCATTTTACTTCTGTATTTATTCTTTCTTTAAATTCTGCTACTACTTTCTTCATATATTCTAAGTCCTTCTCTCTCTCCTATATGTCATCCTTCATCATAAATCTTTTCCATTATACTAAATACTTCACAACTTCTCTTATTTTTCTCTTATTTAAAATTTTTCCACTTTCTATTCTTCAACCTCTTCCACTTCCACTGGTTCTATCTCTTTTATCTTTTATCTTCCAATTATTCTTACTACTCAACTAATATTTACTACTGGATGAATCCTTATTGAAGTTAGTAGTTGTAATTTGATCATATTAGTAGAAACTACTTTGTCAATAATTTATAAGCTAATATATCAGTTTACCAATTTTCTTGCTAGTTATTCTTTAAACACTAGATCTTTCATATTCAACATCATCTTGTCATCCTTCTTCTATTCCTTTACTTCTTTCCTTTCTCTATCTGCTTATTACTTCATCTTCTTCTATACTTTTCTTAATGCTGCTCCTGCTTTCTTCTGGACTTTCCTTATCTTCTCAACAAACTCTGTCACCTTTTCTATCTTGCTCTTTCTTTCTTCTAATATCTGCCCCCATTTTCAACTCTCTAGTATAATTTGCTATAAATAGAGATACTTTGGTTACTGAATGTATCTTGTTGTTTACTGCAAACTCAGCTGTTATGAGCCATTCTAGCCAATTCTTTTGCCTGTGATCAACAAAGAATCATAGATGTTGTTTAAGTTCCTGTTCATTCTTTTTTTCTAACCATCTGTTTGAGAATAAAATGATGTTGACAACTTTGTTTCAATATCTAATATTCTATTCAACTTCTTCATCAACTCTACTACAAATTATAGTCCTCTATCTAAAACTACACTCTCTAGTAATCCATGTAACTTCCATACATTATCTCTAAACAGTCTTGCCAATACTTCTGCTGATGTCCCCTCTGTTATTGCTACAAAGTATGTCATTTTGAACAACTTATTACAAACCACTAAGATTATATTCTTCCCTACTATTAATAATAACTTTGTGATAAAATCTACCATCAAGTGTGTCCATAGTTTCTCTGGTATCTCACTTAGTTACAACTTCTCTACTGGTACCTCTATTCTGTTTTTTATTCTCTAGTATATATTACAAAAATTCATATATTTTCCTACATTTCTTGTCACTCCAGGCCACTAATAATTTCTTATTACCAGTTTTATTGTTTTTCATCTCTATCTCTATATTCTACTACCAGTACATCATGGTATAACTGAATTATCTATACTCTTAATGCCTTATCCTTTGGTATATAGACCTTTATTTCTTTTAATACCAAATCCTTTTCTATCTACTGTTTGTTTCCTTGCAATACTTTAACTTCTGCCTTTTTCATCTTCTCTACTACTCTAACTACTTTTTCTCTAGCTATTTTTATTTTTTATCTACTTTGAGTCCTTCTATTACTACTTCTGCTAAACTATGAATCCATTGTTCTTTAATAAGTATCTAATTTTCATTATCTTTTTCTACTCCTATTTTCCAGTTAAGTTTCTTACTAAGTCTATTTACCTTGCTCATTTTTGTTCCTAGTACATGTTTTAAGATGAAACTGAATCTTGATTGATATAATGCCTATTGTACTTGTTTTCTATTCAATTTCTGTACCTTCATAAAATATTCTAAATTCTTGTAATCTATCTAGATCTTGAATTTGAATTTGGTATTTTCTAGAAAATGTCTCCAGTTTTCTAATCCTCTTATAACCACTAACATCTTCTTATTATGAATCTTGTAGTTTCTCTCTGTCTTATTTAGAGATTTTGAAAGGAGTTAAAGATATACAGAAATTTTTGGAACTCACTAATTATTATCAGTAGCTTATTAAAGATTTTTCAGTGATAGCCAGACTATTACATGATATAGTAAAGAAAGACTAGAAGTGGAAATGGACAGAAAGACAAAAAAAAAGCATTCCAGGAGTTGAAGAAAATATTCACTAAAGAACTAGTATTAGCAGCACTAGACTTAAATTTAAAAAAATAAGAATAGAAGTGGATGTATCAGATTATGTAACTGGAGAGGTATTATCTATAGAGTATGAAGATGGGAAATGGAGGCTAGTAGTCTTTCTTTCAAAGTTAGCTAATCCAATATATCTTTTGCTTTCTCTTTCTTTATCTTAATTCCTTCCAGTTCTATTACTACTTCTAAAAATCCTACTTTTCTAACCTTCCACTTGTATTTCTTTAGTTTAACATACAAATTGTTCTCTACTAGCCTCTTTACTACTTCTTCTACTATTTCATTATATCTTTTCTCTTATTCCATTCCTACTATGACATTATCAATAAAACTCCTTACTGCCCTAGTGTTGATTAAGTTCTGAAGAATTTTATTTATCATTGTTTGGAACATTACTGGAGAATTTGTAAGTCCAAAGAACATTACTATTAGTTCAAATAACCTTTCTAGAATCATGAATACTAGCTTCCACTTGTCTCTCTTCTTTATTCATACATTATTATAACCCCACTATAAATCTAATTTAGTAAATACTTTCTTTGTAACCATACTTTCTACAATATTCAAAATCAAAGATAAAGGATAGTTATTTTTATAGTCCATTTATTTAAATATCTATAGTCTTGTACAGTATACTTCTTACTATACTTCTTTTCTACAAAGAATACTAGTACCATTTGAAGTGATTTTGAGAGTCTAATATACCCCTTTCTCAATTGTTCTTCAATAAAATTATGTATCTCTTCTCTTTCTTCCCTTGACAACAGGTATATCTTTTCTTTTCTTAGCACAAATCCCTCTTTTAACTCAATTGAGTAATCTCACATCTTTTTTGTTAGTATTCTCTTACTCACTTTTTTCTAAAAACATAGATCCATTTATGGAATCTTTGAGAAACTAATTTCTTGGCCTCTTCTTTATATTTTGCCACTTTTTCCTCCTTATTTTAAATTTTCTATTCTTCAGCAGTCTTCTTTACTTCTATCATTCTCTTTTTTTAGCTTTTTCTTTTTTTTCTTTTTTTCTTCCTCTTTCTACTCCTTCTTTTCTTGTTTCCTTTCTTCTTCCTCTTTCTTTTCTTTTTGTTTTTACCATTCTGATTTTCCCTGCTTTGGTCTCCATTATTTTCCATACTTTTTGAGCCACCTCATTATCTTTACTTCTCCTATTTTCTAGTTAATCTCAGAATTATGGTAAGTAAGCCATAGTATTTCCAAAATTACACTCTACTTCTGCCCTCTAATCACATCAATCTCTGTCCTCTTTCTATATTCTTGGTAATAAATATTTACCTCTACTGTATGCTCAATAGGTCCCTTCTTATTGAAGAAATCATCTATATTTCTTATATATATTGGTCTTTTTATTTTATTAAACTTAAACTTCTCCTTTTTTGCAAACTTCAAACTCATAACCAATCTTATTGCTCCACTATCTTTCTTATGTATCAATTCTCTCCAGCCCAATCTTCACTATTACTTCTCTCAACATATTCCCATTGTTTATGTTATAGTAGAATTTATTTTTCATTACTTTAGAGAGTATTGCAAACCTATTGTAGCTACAAGAGCCTAATCAAGAACTATTAAGCTCTTCTCTCCTATTCTGATTGTATCCATACTCTATACTCCTCCCCTGTTCTATAAGCCTTCAATTTCTGCAATTTCTAGCTAAGTGTTCAAAATCTCCACAACTGTAACAATTTCTCCCTTTGTCCACATTCATAATATATAGATTGTACCTAGATATAAATTCTGTCTATTGGTTTGAGTTTTCCATAGCTGCATTTATTCTCTCCACTTCTATCATTGGTGTAAGCCCTGCTAGTATCTACTATTCCTGCCTTCTTGGCCATATTTGAGGCTATAGCATCTGTTCCTATTATACTATTCTATCTTATACTATCTACTAACTACTTATTTGACTGACTACTACTCTAATGAAGTTTGTATATGAATATCTCTAAGAAGAGAATGTCTACTCTAGATAGGGTTATAAGAGTTCCCACTGTTTCTCTATATATACTGATCACAAGTGGACTAGTAACACAGAGCTACTACTCAAAATAACTATCTATCCTGTCTACAAAAAATGATATATCTAACTATACCAGTGGGCTTTAGTACAACTAAACAGCTAAGTTTTCTCTATCTAACTAGTATACTATTAGAAACAGACTAGCTACTGAACTAGTTACACTTAAAGTATGCAATGTCAAGCTTAGCTTTGATATCTGGCTAGTACTATATATATACTTCATATTATACTCCTGACATATACCCCTTATGCCTAGGGCCTGGCAATTATTTTTAACTAAAGAGTAGAGTTTCTCCTCAATTGAGGATGAAAAGAGAATAAGAAAAAGTATAGAGAGTGTCCTAAGCTAGATAGTCTCAGAATAAGAAATTAAGTTCTAATGTTACAAACTCAAGACTTTAGAGTGAGTTAAGAAAAAGAATCTTATATTAAAGCTAATACAAGAAAACTCAATAAAGTTCTTAGTATAAAACTGTTTATCTTATATATACTAAGTTACTAGTTCATGTTACAGTGCCATTAACCTATCTTAAAGACAATGTGTTATAAACTCAGAACCATAGAGTTGGTTAAGAGAAAGAATCTTGTATTAGATTAATATAAGAGAACTTAACAGAGAACTCTGTACAAAACTGTCTATTTTATAAAATAAGACTAATAGTCTATGCTACTACTACAATTAGCCTATTCCAAATAACCATGCATTTATCTTAAGGTCAACATGTGTTAAATATATTGTATAACATTATTTCTTATAATACTTTTTATTGTTTTTCATCAAAACACATAATCATGTGATATTGTGACTATGACTGATATGTGACTCCAAGTCTTGTTGTATGACAGTAATATGTGATATAACTCTAACATAATGTGTTAAACACATTATAATAATGTCATTTTCTTCTAAAATCTTCTATTATATTCTATCATGATATATGATCATGTAATAGTAACTGATATGTGATACTGAATCATGCTATATGATAATTTCTGATAGTGACATATAATATCATACTAATCCTAACTTTAAGTCTCAAATTACTTAAAACTCTATTAAGTTCTCTCTTATATAAATCTTTATATAAGATTTTTTTTTGTCTAACTCTTTAGACTTAAGTTCATAACAACCTGCCTATAGCAACACTAGAGTCACTCAAGGAGTGGAAGATGGCAACTACCTCAGTTGGACAGAAATACAAGTCTACAGAAGATAGATAAGATTATAGGATAGGATCAAGAGTTACCTATAGAGAAAGAGAAATACTCATGGATATTAGGAAGTGTAAAGATAACTATGATAAAGACAGGAAGCCTAAATACTTCAACTGTAATATCTATGAACATATAGTAAAAAACTGTCAGAAGCTGAAGAAAGAGAAAGAGACTAGGAAATACTACAAATGCAACAAAGTAGGATATCTTACAAAGAATTGCAAGTCAGGATAGAAGATAAAGAACAGAAGTGTACAAAAAGAATTAAATAATAAAGACAGTAACAAAGAAAAGTGTCTTATTAGAGGTTCAGAGTAGATATGGTATAATGGATCTCTATACATAGTAAATCTATAAATCAATATATTATTCCACAAAGAAGAGATAACAAAGAAAGGGAGCTCAATATGCACATAAATGTAAAAACATTAAATGGAAAGAAACTATAGCTTAAGGTACTAGCTAACTTAAAATGTACTCATACTGGAATTAATGAACAACTAGTGAAAGAAGAATAGATTAAAATGAAACCAATAGACAAGTCATTTAAAGTTTTTAATACAAATAGAGCCAAGAATAGAGAAGTGACAAGATTTACACTACTAGAACTAGAAATCAACAGGCATATGAAAAAATTGATACAGCAGTTATAGACTTCAACAGTATGGGCATGTTTTTGGAATATGATTGGTCGGTAAAACACAATCCAGAAGTAAATTAGGACAAAGAGACAATACAATTTATAAGATATCCAAAAGAATATAGAATACAATACTAAAATATTACATTCACATTCAAGAGCTAAAAAAAAATACAACCAACAGGAAAAATAGATAAAGAACATTGGAAATTAACAAGAAATCAGACCTAACAAATTTAGATAATTTACTAAAATATATTCAACTATTCACATATTTGTTTAACAAGAAGAAATTTAGAAAATTACTGAAAAGAAGAGAATAGGACCATGAAATTAACTTATTAGAAGATATACCAAAAGATTTCAACACCAAAGTCTATATAATAATAGTCAAGAAAAATGCTAAACTAGTAGTTAAAAGAATAACTCAATGCAGAACTTATAGTAAAATTAAGCTCAAGATATATAACATTATGTTTTTACATCCTAAAGAAAGATAAATCTCTATGATTAGTACAGGACTACAGAAAGTTGAACTAGTACACAATAAAAGACAAAATACTATTACCATTAATTGGAGAAGTAATTAATAAACTCAAGGATATGAAGTACTTCAACAAACTAGATTTTATCAAGGAATACAACAACATACAAATTAAGAAAAGAGACAAATAGAAAGTAATATTTCCAACAAACAAAGACCTATTTGAACTGAAATTAATGTACTTTGGACTATTCAACTTGCTAGAAACATTTCAATAAATGATGAACAGTATATTCAGAAAGCTTTTATATAAAGAAGTACTGGCAAACTACATGGATAACTTTGTCATACTTGCTAAAACCAAGAAAAAACTTGAAGAAAGAACTATATATATAAGCCTGCTGCTTACCTGAGTTTCCATAATCAGTATAACTAATTATAAAATACTACTAGTTCACTGAAAAGTATAAGCTTTCAGTTAAATTGCCTTTTGGTATAGTTAGTTTAACACTAGCAGTCTAGCTATATTATATTAACTGAAAGCTTATACCTTGCAGGTTATAGGTTTAATTCTGGCTAGGAGCAAGTTGCAATGAATCATATCCTTAGGATGATATTTGAAATTCACTAGATTTGGAAACCTTAAACCAAACCTTGCCAAGAATGTAGAATTGAAATCTTTGGTAGAGAAAAAATTTAAGTTCCAAAGTCCAGGTAGGTATAAGTCTGCTACTTATCTGAGTTTCCATAATCAGCATAAATACTGCTGGTTGGTGAAAAGTATAAGCTTTCAGTTTAATTGTTTCTTAGTATAGTTAGTTCAATACTGGTAGTTTAGCTATATTATAATATAATTTTCAAAGGTGATAGAGAAATATAATCTTTGTTTCAAATATTCAAAGTATAACTTTAATACTAAAAGAATACCCATTCTAGGGATGGTAGTTGGATGATGAGAAGTACAAATGAAAAACAACAAAGTTAAGGCTGTCAAAGAATGGAAAATACCCACGAAGATAAAAGAAGTGAAAAGCTTCTTAAGTTCACAAATTTCTACAAATGCTTTATTAAGAACTTCACTTATATAGCAAAACCTCTAAATGAACTCAAAGAAAAGAAAGACTAAAAATGGGAAGAAGAACACCAGAAAACATTCAAAGAGTTAAAGAACATGTTATTAGAGGAGTTCTATCTTAGGAGCAATAAGAAAAATAGAAACCAATTGTATTTTTATCAAGGATAATACAAGTAGCTGAAAGAAACTATAAGATATACAACAAGGAACTATTAGTCATAATTAAAGCTCTGACAAAATGAAAACAATACCTATTAGACACCACTGAAAAGTTTGAAGTTTGAACAGATTACAAAAATTAAAAAGTCCAAATACTTTAGGGAACCACACAAACTCAATAGATAACAAGTGAGATAGTATTTCAAGCTACAGGACTATGATTTTATTTTATAATATATTCCAGAGAAGACAGATACAAGAGCAGGTATTTTATCAAAAAAGACAAAGTAGACATGAAGGAAGAGAACAAGGATATCAAAATACTCAAAGACAAGCTATAGACAAGAAAAATGAGTATAGAAGCTAAAGTAACAATGGTTAGATAGTAGAAGAAATGTAAGGAAACTGGCTTTTCTGAGACTTTTCTCTTCCATATTTTTGGCTGATCCATGTTCCATAATCCTTTCCTATATTTGTACTCACCTGCATATTCAATCTCTTATGCTTTAAATCTCTTCAAGCTACATACCAATACTTCTAACTATCTGGATATGTCATTAAACTCTCTTTTATGCACTATCTTACTCTTTTGCAATACTCTGTGGTCTTCTAAAGTCTTCTAGTATCATCTGCACATCTGCTTATCTGTTTTCTCATACTCTAGAAGTATCTACTAAGCACTCTGACTCTCTTTTATTTTAGTTTCTCTATTTTAAACTATTCCTAATTACTTAAGTATTATTACTTCTTGCTTATGTAATCAGAATTCTGGCACATTAGAATGGTCCTATTATCATATAGAGTAGTTGTCATCTTCAGAAATCCTCATTCTGTTCTTTTAGGATTTTCTAGAAATAAGTATACAGTTCAGTAATTTCTTAGACAATAGACTTAAGATTTTCTAGAGATTTGAAGTGCTTTGTTTTTCCACCAAGTTATTAACACACTCCATAGATAAAACTTCTTCATATATTGCTTGCACTGTTAACAATATAGATTTTATCATAATACTTAACAAATAAAAGAAGGATTGAACAAAGAAATACTACAAAATAATTTGAGGATTAGACATCATTGGCAGATATCCAATTGCAAATCTAGAACCTTGTAAAGTTAGTGGATGCAGCAAACAATCAACTGGCAGATATTGTAACCATTCTATTACAAACTAAAAAAATTTATAAAACACAAATTAGTGGAGATATCTACAACATATTTAAAGAACTAAGGAATGTTATTCATAGAGATATAGAGCAACAGGCTCAGCATATTCAAGTACTATTAGCTAATGAATTGAATTGATACAAAGAAAAAGTGATGGATGATCATATTAAGGGATTATAAGATATATATCAAGATTTATATTAAGATGCACTACAACCAATGATTATTGACAAATAAAAGCAAAAGGAAGATATTGTTCAAGATGATTAAGTATTGTTATACAAACTCTATAGTATATCAATATCCAGTTCAAGTAAAACACTATCTCCAGATATCTAAATGCTGTAAGATGAAATTAATCTGGAAAAAGCATTGAAATTACTACAATTGTCTGTCAAAACTATACCATTTACTCTTCTAAATCATTATAAAAATATTTAAGCCAATAGAGAAAAGAATAGAATGTATTAGAACAATATTGTATATCAATTCTTGTAGTAAAAACATAATACAGACATTAGTTGTTGAGAAATTCTTATTAAGATCTCTATAAAAGAACCACTGCATAAACTATTTTTCATAGTTAACTCTATACAAGGACAGCTTATTATAGGACCTACCAAAAAGATAGTAGCAACATATTGTTAGAGTTGCAAATAAGAGACTCTATTTTATTTTATTTTCTATTTTAAACTTAGGATTAGGGATTAGCATGATATCATACATAATTGTTACAAATTTTCATATAACATAACTCAGTATCATACATCAGTCATATATTATACAACACTATTATGTATTCTGATGGGATATAGTAAAAAATCCTAGAAAAAAACAATATTATACAGCATGTTTTACATATGTTAACCTTAAGGATAATACATAGTTCTTTAGAGTAGGCTAATAGTAATATAATATAGACTAGTAGTCTAGTATATATAAGATAGACAGTTTTGTACTAAGAACTCTATTAAGTTTTCTTATGATTATCCAATCTAATCCAAGATTCTTTCTTTTGACCAACTCTTTGGTCTTAATTTTATAACACATACATAGTTGGAGATTTAATCCTGATGGATTTATAAGAATATGAATATTAAAATAGGGATATTGTTATGATTACTATAATTTATATCTCATGTTCTCTAGGTATTCATCTTATATTGAACATATGTTGGGATTCATTTCATATTTAACTCATAATTAACTATATCTTGTATTTTCCTTATATAGTAGTAGATATTTTCTCATATTCTTTTCATTGTTTTCTTAAGAATATCTTACTTATTTCTCATGGTTCATAGGTATATATAGTAGTATATGCCATCTTATATCTTTATGCTTTACCAATTAATTATTTCCTTTCTTCTTTCTCAAGTCTTTATATTAGTTACAACTTGTGTTATAGCTTAAAACCAAGTATTCAGTTAAAAGAGGAAACTTAAATTGTTTAGTAGAAAAAAACTTGGTAAGATTCTTAGTACAGGTATGTTAGTATAGGTATATCTACTTTATATATCTCTGGTACATAGTATATATATACCTACACCTAGTACATCCTAAATGTTATGAGTTTATATATATAAAGTCATTATATCTTTATAATATATAATGTCACTCTTTTATTATGTTATATAACATTGTGATCATGACTGTGACATGTGTGACTTACTGGTGATGGTTACCACACCTTGTTATATCACTCTGTTTCTGTTATAAACTTAAGACTAAGGTTAAGTCAGAAGAACAATCTTAGATTAGGTTAATCATAAGAGAACTCAATAGAGTTTCTAAGTATAATGTATCCTACTTATATATGCTAGACTAATAGTCCATGCTACATAAAATCCAGCCTACCCTAAAGACCATATATATTATATGCTGTTGATATATAGTATAATATCATTATCCTAGAATCTTCTATATCTTTCTATGATATGTAATTATATGACTGTAACTATAGCTGTACTATGTGACCTGTGACTAATGTGTGATAGTGACAGTGATATCACACTAAACTGTCAAGTTCACAAAGGGTGGACTTAGCTTTTCTCCATTTTATTTTTCATTTTTATTTTCACGCTGTTTTATCTTTCTATTTTTCTATTTTTAGAACAACTAGGGTTAAGTCGCAAGACAGATCACGAGACTTGAGAGAGGATTCGAAGACAGATGACATCATACAACATAGACACCACATGTTGACCTCATGGACTACACATGGTTGTTTAGGGTAGGGTGCACAGTAGTTAGCACAGACCATCTGTAGGACTATATAAGGTAGACTAGTTTGTAGAGGAGTTCTCTATCGAGTTCTCT
>Ga0157363_1000284_pt1 | contig 39066 bp, 38 predicted proteins | sample AttsexASBM1_FD_111477 | JGI IMG/M metagenome (GOLD analysis project Ga0157363, IMG submission 111477) | Fungus gardens microbial communities from leaf cutter ant in Ribeirão Preto, State of São Paulo, Brazil - Atta sexdens ASBM1 | ecosystem: Host-associated > Fungi > Mycelium > Unclassified ... | reverse complement strand
TAAAATGTTCATGCGTCACCGGAGCAGGCGCATTCAGCCAATCGTTGGATGAAGCTGCTGCGTCATGCCCACCACTACCGGTGCTGCCACCGGCAGAACCCCAGGCATCTGATGAGCTGGTATCCGCACTACTGCCCGCAGAAGGCGATGATGAAGTGGGTGTTGACCAGGGATCACTGCTACTGCTGGTACTGTCAGCCGCATGAGCAGTGCTGGTCTGAGCTGAAGTATCACTCCATGGATTATTATCTGGCTTGCTCATTATTGATTCCCCTCGCGATCCAGCGCCCGTAACAGACTGCTTTTTGAAATAATGCCGACATACTGGTTGTTTTCATCAGTGACTGGCACTGCACAGGGTGCCGCCGCCACATGTGAAAATATTTCATTTAGCGGTGTTGCGGCAGGTATTGGCAGTGGCGCCTCAAGAAAAGCACTTTCCAACGTGCCACCGGAAGCCAGGGCCTGTTGTAATGAATCACCGGAAACGATACCGGCAAACTTCTGCTTATCCAGTACATAGCCGAATTCCCGATCCTGATCGCGGAGTAATTGCAGTGCAGTACGCGGACCGAATCCTGGCGCTTTACGCATCAGTGTATTGGCACCCCGACGGGCAATATCTTTAGCGCTAAACACCTGGCTGATATCGACACCCCGGAAAAAGGTCTTCACATAATCATTGGCAGGATTATTGAGTATTTCATCTGGCGTCCCAACCTGAACCACTTCCCCGTTTTGCATAATCGCAATCCGGTCTCCGATACGCATTGCCTCATCAAGGTCATGAGAAATAAAAACAATAGTACGCTGCTGACGGGTCTGTAATTTAATTAATTCATCCTGCATTTCAGTACGAATTAACGGGTCAAGTGCTGAGAAGGCTTCATCCATTAACAGAATATCCGGGTTAATGGCTAATGCTCTGGCAAGACCCACACGCTGACGCATACCACCGGATAATTCATCCGGCCATGAGTGAGCATATTTTTCCAGCCCGACCTGGCGCAGAGATTCCAGCGCTTTTTCCTCCCGTTCCTGCAATGGAATACCCGCCAGTTCCATACCGAAAGCCGCATTATTTAATACCGTCATATGTGGCATTAATGCAAAAGACTGGAACACCATACTGATTTTATTACGGCGTATTTCCCGTAGCTGTGTGTCAGGAATTTTAGCGATATCCAGACCGTCAATAAGCACCTGGCCACGGGTAGGTTCGATCAGACGATTGAGAAGGCGAACCATGGTAGATTTTCCGGAGCCGGATAAACCCATGATCACAAAAATCTCGCCTTCTTCAATGGCCAGACTGGCATCTTTGACGCCAACAGACAGTCCTGTTTTATCCAGAATCTGCTCTTTACTTAGCCCCTGGTCCAGATATTTAAATGCTTTACCCGGATGGTCACCAAAAATTTTATATAGATTTTTTACTTCAAGTTTAATTGCCATTCAGTCGTATTATCCTGAGTTATATTTATTTTTTCATGGGGTTATAGTGTCCGGAAGGTAATGTACATATATAACCGTACCATACTGAGATTATCTGACAACCCTTGATTTTTCTAATTTGCGGGCGACGAAGCAGAATATTTCCGGTGATACCAGTGATATCAGGGGATTCGGGAGGGTGAGATACGGTCAGGGGTATTTACGGCTTCAGGTAAACTGATTGTTAATAATAATCTGCGGTACTGTTTTTAACCTGATGAAATAGCATTGTAAATATTTATTGATGTCGGCAGGAATTTCGGCGTTTTGCGAGGTGGGTTATTCGACGTGCAACAAAGGTTTTCGAGGAAAATACCGGAGAAACCCTCTCCGGTATTTTTGGTCAGAAATTCCAGTCGTCATCTTCAGTCACAGCCAGATTTCCTATGACGTAGGATGAACCAGATCCTGAAAAGAAATCATGATTTTCATCTGAATTTGGCGATAATGACGTGAGTATTTCGGCACTGACATTACATTCGCTGGCAGGAAATAATGCCTCATAACCCAGATTCATTAAGGCCTTATTTGCGTTGTATCGCAGGAACATTTTTACCTCATCAACCCATGGGGTTCCGGCATACAATTCTTCGCTGTATGTCAGTTCATTGAGATATAATTTTTGTAATAATTGCCGTGCATACTGCTCTAATTCATCCTGTATTTGTGTCGGCAAATGGTGTAATTGTTGCTGAAATTTATAGCCAATATAATAACCATGTACAGCTTCATCGCGAATTATTAACCGGATCAAATCGGCAGTGTTGGTCAGTTGTCCCCGACTGGACAGATGCATGGGCAACCAGAAGCCAGAATAGAACAAAAATGATTCAAGAAATACGCTGGCTATTTTCTTTTTTAGCGCATCATCCGCAGCATAGTGCTGCAGAATGATGGTCGCCTTATGTTGCAGAGCCTGGTTATGTTCACTCCAGCGATAAGCATCATCGACATCTGCGGACTGGCAGAGTGTAGAAAATATTGAGCTGTAGGAGCGGGCGTGAACGGCTTCCATAAAGCAGATATTGGAAAAGACTGCTTCTTCATGAGGCGTGGTTGCATCTGCCATCATTGCCACAGCCCCGACGTTATTTTGAACAGTATCCAGTAATGTCAGACCGGTAAATACCCGCAGGGTCAGGGTCTGAATCGCAGGACTCAGGGTCTGCCAGCTTACTCTATCGTTAGATAAGGGGATTTTTTCCGGCAACCAGAAATTACTGGTTAAACGATTCCAGACTTCAAGGTCTTTATCGTCCTGAAGACGGTTCCAGTTAATGGCCTGAACCTGATTAAGTTTCTGCATAATATTTCCTCCTGGTTTACAGGGCGCAGGCGACACAGCCTTGCAGCTCAGTGCCCTTCAGCGCGGCCTGGCGCAGACGGATGTAATACAGGGTCTTGATCCCTTTCTTCCAGGCATAAATCTGCGCCTTATTAATATCGCGAGTGGTCACCTCTGCGTTGAAAAACAGAGTCAGCGATAATCCCTGATCAACATGCTGTGTAGCTTCAGCATAAGTATCAATAATCGCCTGCGGGCCTAACTGATAAGCATCGGCGTAGTAGGCCTGATTATCATTGGTCAGATAAGGAGCAGGGTAGTAGACCCGGCCGAGTTTCCCTTCTTTACGAATTTCTATCTTCGCCGCTATCGGGTGAATACTCGACGTGGCATGGTTGATGTAGGAAATTGAGCCGGTCGGTGGTACCGCCTGTAAATTGCTGTGATATAAGCCATGAGCCATGACCTGCTGGCGTAACTGTTGCCAGTCATCCACGGAAGGCAATGTTATCCCGGCATTTTGAAACAGCTCTGCGGCTCGGGCAGTGACGGGTAGCCATGGCTGTGAGGTATATTTATCGAAAAACTTTCCGCTGGCATAAGCCGATTGTTCAAACCCGGCAAAGCGTTGTTGACGTTCTCTGGCTATCTCACAGGAGGTTTTTAACGCGTAATAAGCGATGCAACAGAAATAGATGTTCGTGAAATCCAGCGCTTCCGGGGATCCGTACATAATGTGTTCCCGTGCCAGATAACCGTGCAGGTTCATCTGCCCCAAGCCGATGGCATGAGAGGCCCTGTTCCCTGCCGCGACAGAAGGAACGGAATTCATTTCACTCATGTCAGATACGGCGGTCAGTGCCCGGATCGCTACATTCACGGTACGTTCAGGCTGACCGGCATCCATAACTTTGGCGATATTCAGAGAACCCAGATTACAGGAGATGTCTTTTCCTACATGGCGATAGCTCAGATCTTCGCGGAATTCACTGGCTTGGTTAACCTGCAAAATTTCTGAACACAAGTTGCTCATATTGATTCTGCCGGCCAAAGGGTTCTGACGGTTGACGGTATCTTCAAACATCAGATAGGGATATCCCGATTCGAACTGGATGGCGGCCAGCGTCTGGAACAGGCCGCGGGCGGAAATCCATGTTTTTTGAATACGATCATCCGCGACAAATTCGTCGTAGCGATCATTGATACTGATATCTGCAAACGCGCTACCGCAGACACGTTCTACGTCATAGGGTGAAAACAACGCCATCGACTGATTTTCTCTGGCGAGACGGAAAGTAATATCCGGCAGAACCACACCCAAAGATAAGGTTTTGATGCGGATTTTTTCATCCGCATTTTCCCGTTTGGTATCAAGAAAATGCAAAATATCCGGATGATGAGCATGCAGCCAGACTGCACCGGCTCCCTGGCGCGCACCGAGTTGGTTGGCATAGGAAAAGGCATCTTCCAGCATTTTCATCACCGGGATCACCCCGGATGACTGGCGGGCAATTTTTTTAATTGGAGCACCTTGTTCACGCAGGTTGCTCAGACAGAATGCCACGCCTCCTCCACGGCGGGAGAGTTGCAGGGCCGAGTTTACCGCCCGGCCGATTGATTCCATATTGTCTTCAATGCGTAACAGGAAGCAGGAAACAAACTCTCCCCGCTGTTGTTTCCCACAGTTAAGGAAGGTAGGGGTAGCAGGCTGGAAACGCCCGTGCAGAATATCGTTCAGGATATCCACCGCCAGAGTCTGATCACCCCGGGCCAGGGTGAGTGCCACCATACAACAGCGCTGGCTAAAATTTTCCAGATACTGACTGCCATCGAAAGTCTTCAGCGCATAGCTTTGATAAAACTTTAAAGCTCCGAGAAAAGTGGTAAAACGATGTCCGGCTTCCTCTGCCTGCTGGTGGAGTCCGGTAACAAAACTGAAGGGATATTGATTAAAAATCTCAGCTTCATAATATCCTTCATCCACCAGATAGCGCAGCCTCCCGGCAATCCCGGAGAACTTAACCGTGCGTGAGGCAACGGAGTCCCGGATGTAAAGGTCGGCAGCCTGCTGGTCCTTTTCAAAAGGGATATTTCCCTGTTCGTCGTACAGATTAAGCATGGCATTCAGGGCATGAAAATCTTCGGCAGGGCTTAGCATTGTATGTGTTGTTGCCATAATTTCTCTACTCCGCAGCGGACGTTAATGAGATCTTCGGGGGTGCCCATCAGTTCTACGTTGCCTATACAGGGTACACCGCATTTTTGGGCGATAATTTTGCCGGCCAGACAGTAACCGGAGCCGAAATTACGATTGCCGGTACCAATGACACCGTAGAGATATTCCCGATAGCGGGGGTTATTCAAAAAGTGGATCACCTGGCGAGGTACACTCCCCCGTAGTTCTCCACCACCATAGCTTGGTACCACCAGCAGAAAGGGCTGTGTGACTTCAAAGGAGGCCGGTGCATCCAGCGGGATGCGTTTCGCTTCTAATCCCAGGCGGGTGACGAACCGGTGCGTGTTTTCTGAACGACTGGAAAAGTAAATGAGTGGAAACATGTGCCTTTATCTCCGTAGCTCTGACTGTCACTGAAAACGTCTATACCATTAAATAAAAATGACATTAATTCTAATTCGCATTACTGTTCATGGCTTCAAAAAAACCTGTAATGGTAAAATTACAGGTAGCCAGGTCTTAACGCCGTGTTGGAAAGATACTATATCTGGATTATGTTAATATCAACACACACTATATGTGGTGTTTCTCAGGGTGGGTTGTCGACCTGTCGGGAAGGTGCAGAAACAATGGCCTGGCGGCAAAAAAATTCATGGATTTTCTTTGCCGGCGGAATGGATTTTTATTCTCCCGGCATTCATCCTGAATGGTAGCGTTGTGGCGTTTTGCATCTTATGGGATATCACGTGTGCCCGGATAAATGACAGGGAGCAGATGAGGCCAGCGAAAAGACTCAAAAGATAAAGGACGCAATTTAGCGTCCTTTAGAGATAACCACCGCCATGTTTGGGTGGCAGTGAAAATTGACCTGACAGTAAGTCAGTCAATCGGTGTTAACTTAGCGCCGTGCTAACAACAGACCAAATACGACACCCAGTGCGGCCCCGATACCTGCAGCTGGCAGAGGATTGTCGCGGACCCAGCTATCGGCACTACAGCCGGACTGGTAAAATTTATCTTTAAGTGTTTCCTGGCCTTCATTCAGTGAAGCACGTGCCTTCTTCAACAATTTCTCGGCATTTTTTTGTGCTTCCTCGAGTCCGCCTTTTGCATCATCGCTATAGGACTTCAGCAAAGCCTCCAGGCTGTCTGCCAGTTCACTCACTTCCAGTTCGCTCTGATCAATCTGTGATTTTTCTACTTGAGTAGCCATTTTTTTCTCCGGTTTTATCAGCACAGGTTAATAATTATAGACGGGCTGCTGCAGATTGCTGGCAGTTAGAGAAGATTCCGAATGATCCGGGCTACAGGATACTGCACCTGCGCTAAAGTAACATGGCATAAAAGTATAAGGGGATTAACTATGTATTTACGTCCGGATGAAGTGGCTCGTGTATTGGAAAATGCCGGGTTTGAAATGGATATAGTCACACCAAAAGCCTACGGTTATCGTCGGGGTGATAGCTATGTCTATGTGAACCGTGAAGCGCGACTGGGGAGAACAGCTCTGGTGATTCATCCGACCTTAAAAGAAAAAAGTCATACTTTTGCTGAGCCAGCCTCAGAGATAAAAACCTCGGATCACTACAAAGAATTTCCGCTCTATCTGGCGGAAGATTCAAATGAACATTATGGTATTCCACACGGATTTAGTTCCAGAATGGCACTGGAACGCTATATCCGTGGGGTATTTGGCTGAAGTAAACGGCAAACCGCCGAGCAGGGGCCTCTGCGGTTTGCCGGAACCCGTTTACTGGGCGGTTGGCCCCAGCATCGGTGAACGTTCGGTCTTATATTTTTCAAGAAACTGATGTTGAAAAATACACATCCGGATGGTATTGCGATACTCACCGTTAATAAAAAATTCGTGTTTGAGCACACCTTCTGTTTCGAAACCCAGTTTGGTGTAAATATGAATGGCTTTTTCGTTTTCCTGATCCACTATCAGATACAACTTATATAAATTGAGTACCGAAAATCCGTATTCCATCGCCAGTTTGGCGGCCTGACTGGCCAGCCCCTTTCCCTGATGCAGCGGATCGATAATGATCTGAAATTCAGCCCGTCGGTGGACATGATTAATTTCTACCAGCTCAACCAGACCTGCATTCTCACCTTCGTGTTCGACGACAAAACGACGTTCCGTCTGATCATGAATGTGCTTATTGTAGAGATCAGAGAGTTCGACAAAAGCTTCATAAGGTTCTTCAAACCAATAGCGCATTACACTGGCATTATTGTCCAACTGGTGAACAAAATGCAGGTCTTCCCGCTCCAGCGGGCGAAGTTTTATGGTCATTGCCTGTTCCTTTATTGGCCAGTAAAGCAGCTGTTTCATGGTTTATCTGATGATAGCTGCGGTAGCAGACGACAGACTAAATCTACTATAACCCGCAGTAAAAATCTCTGGCACAGAGCTTGCATTAAGCAGTTTAACGTTAACAGAGGAGGAGGGTACTCCTCTGGATCAGGAGAAAGCAGTAATGCCAAAAAGTAATCTACAACACTATGGACTGACGGATGATTATCCGCGTGATTTGATTGGTTATGCCGGTAAACCTCCGGCGGCGGGCTGGCCCGGGGGCGCCAGAGTGGCAGTACAGTTTGTCCTGAATTATGAAGAGGGTGCAGAGAATCATATCTGGCACGGGGATGCCGGATCTGAGCAATTTTTGTCGGATATCGTCGGCGCAGCCAGTTTTCCGGCACAGCATATGTCGATGGATTCAATGTACGAATATGGTTCGCGGGCTGGGTTCTGGCGAATCCATGGGGAGTTTGTTAAACGTGGCTTGCCACTGACCGTGTTTGGTGTCGCGATGGCACTGGCCCGCAATCCTGAAATAGTCACGGCGATCAAGGCAGCAAACTACGATGTGGTCAGTCATGGCTGGCGCTGGATTCACTATCAGGATATGCCGCCGGAACAAGAACGCCGGCATATGAAGCAGGCCATTGAAGTCCTCACGGAATTGTTCGGCAAGCCCCCTACGGGCTGGTACACCGGACGTGACAGCCCGAATACCCGACAGTTGCTGGTAGAAGAGGGCGGATTTCAGTATGACAGCGATAATTATGGTGATGATCTGCCGTTCTGGACGCCGGTGACCTGCGCTTCCGGGGAAACCCGCCAGCATCTGGTCATCCCTTATACCCTTGAGTGTAATGATATGCGCTTTGCTACACCTCAAGGCTTCAATACCGCGGACCACTTTTTTAGCTATCTGCGTGACAGCTTCGATGTATTGTATGCAGAGGGAGAAACCGCGCCGAAAATGATGTCTGTGGGGATGCATTGCCGGATTCTGGGAAGGCCTGGCCGCTTCCGGGCGTTACAGCGTTTCCTTGATCATATCAGCCAGTATCCTGATGTCTGGGTATGTACCCGTCAGCAAATTGCCGACCACTGGATAAAGACGCATCCTGCCTCCTGATTCCCCGGGATGTATCAACATGGCCCCCGGCGGACCGGGGACCATCCTTTATGACATCAGACTGACCTGCGCGGCAACAATTCGCCAGCCTTCGGGGAAACGAACCCAGCTTTGTTGCTGACGACCGATTTTGTCGGTATTGGCACGGGTAAACTCGGTACTGCATACGGCAAAATCATTACCGTAGGTGGTGATAACGGTATTGCGTAGTGTCCGATCCAACCCCTTCGATGGGCGGGCAGCGCGAAAAGCTTGGATCTGTTCAATACCGTAAAGGTTTTCTCCGGCACCGAGGCGTACGGTAAATGAACTGTGCCAGAAAAGCTCATCCAGCACGTCAATATTATTCCCGGTCAGCGCTTTTTCGTAGCGGTAGAACTGGGTGGTAACCTCTTCTAAGACATCCGGTGCATTGATAACTGGCGTAGTCATTCAGCATTATTCCTGAGGGTAAAAGGTGGCAGAGTTATCTGTTGCTGTTCCAGGATTCGGGCGGCTTGCAGGGCGTGAGCTTCCTTAAACGGCGCCGCAATAATCTGTACTCCGACGGAAAGACCGTTAGCCGCCGGTAGCGGAACGGTACACACCGGCAATCCTAAGAAGGAAACTGGCTGCGTCAGCATTCCCATACTGGCACGTACTGGCAACTGTTGCTGATTAATCAGCATTGTTTCCTGATTAATCACGGTCGCGCTGCAGGGGGTCGCCGGGGCCAACAGAATATCCACGTCATTAAACACCGGCAGCACCTGCTGGCTGAAATGGCGACGGAATCGCTGAGCCTGAACATACCAGCTGCCAGGCAGCATGGCACCCGCCAGCAATCTTTCACGCGAGTGAACTTCAAACAGTTCGGGATGTTGACGTAATGCCGGCAGATACTGATTCCCCCCCTCACTGGCACTGATAATAAACGCGGCAGAGCGAGCCAGGGCAGCGTCTTCCCACACGATCTCATCGCCAGCATTCAGCGCCTTTGCGACGACAGCTACCGCCTGGCGGGCTTCATCATCACACCATTGTAAAAAATAGCCGCCCAGTACACCCACCCGGAGTGGTCTTGCAGGTGAGGTAGGTGAGGTAGGTGAGAGAACCGGTTCTGCCGCACGCGGTGACTGGAACGCATCGTTCGGATCCAGGCCCTGCAGGCAGTCATACACCAGTGCCAGGTCTTCAACATTTCGGGCAAAAGGGCCGATATGGTCCAGGCTGGCCACAAAAGGGTGAGATCCCTGGCGAGACAGTCGACCGTAGGTCGGTTTCAGACCAAATACCCCACATAATGCCGATGGCACACGGATAGAGCCATTGGTATCGGTGCCAAGTGAAAAGGGGATCAACCCTGCTGCGACGGCCGCCGCTGACCCTCCAGAGGATCCTCCGGCAATACGCTCAAAATCACGCGGATTATGGCAGGGGCCATAATGGCTGTTTTCTGTGGTAAACCCGTAAGCATAAGCATCCATATTCAGCATGCCGGAAAGCAGTGCGCCCGACTGGCTAAGGCGCTTCACCGCATAAGCATCTTCCGTCGCCGGAGGACGTCCGGCAAATAGACGGGCACCAGCGACAGTCGAATATCCTTTGACATCAAACAGATTCTTCACTGCATAAGGAATACCACTCAATGGGCCGCCGTGGTTTCCCTGCTGCTGTTGTTTATCCACCTGGTCGGCTTCCTGCAACATGCGTTCACTGGTGACCTCCGTCCAGGCATTAATTTGTGGGTTATATTCGGCGATTGATTGCAGGGTATGGCTGGCAATTTCACGGGCGCTGACTTCACCACGCAACCGTGCCTGCTGTAATGCACTGATCGTCATTTCATTCAGATTCATAACCGGTAGACCCCTGCGATTTCCAGACGATCATCCAGCGGATAGTCCATCAGAGGTTGTGCCATACCGGCAATCCGGGTTATCTGTACCAGCAATTCCGCTCGTCTCTCCTCGTTCAGTTCGAGGTCTAAAATTTTTTCCATATGCGCCAGATATTCTGACCATTCGACGGGTTGTGTCATTAAGTGTTCTCCTCAGAAACCTGCTGCACTGCCGTTGCTGCGTGGATCGTACGCACCTTCGAGCATGCCATTGCTGTGCCGTACGATAGCTCCGGCATGGCCGACGGCTTCGCTATAATCGTCAAGAATTTCGACATCGTGTCCCATGTCCCGCAGAGCCGCGACCACGTTCTCACTGAAACGGCCTTCAAGTTTGAGGGATTCTGATGATTGTCCCCAGGTGCGGCCGAGTAACCAGCGCGGTGCCGAGATTGCCTGCTGTAAAGGAATATTTTGCTGAATATGGCGGGTAAACAGAGTGGCCTGAGTTTGTGGCTGACCATCGCCGCCCATCGAACCATAGACCATTACACGGCCATCATTCAGGCGTGCTGCCGCCGGGTTCAGCGTGTGGAACGGTTGTTTGCCGGGCGCGAGGGTCAACAACTGATCGGGTTTCAGGGTAAAAGAGGCTCCCCGGTTCTGCCAGATAAGCCCGGTTTCAGGAATGACCACTCCGCTGCCGAATTCATGATACAGACTTTGAATAAATGACACGGCCATGCCCTGGCTGTCTATGACACCCATCCACACGGTATCACCGGGATTCCGCTGGCCTTCTGTCGGAGCGGCTTTGGTGAGGTCAATGCGGGCGGTCAGTTGATCGAGTGTGGCAGTATTCAGCAAGCTTTGCGCGTCAATGGTCATTTCACGCGGGTCGGTAAGGTATTTATCCCGCAGGCTGAAAGCCTGTTTGGTCGCTTCAACAATCCGGTGGATACTCCCGACTTCATCTGCTGCCGGCATATCCAGCCGATCGGTGATGCCGGCAATAGCCAGCGAAACCAGCCCCTGGGTGGGTGGCGACAGATTATACAGCGTACCTGTACTGTGCTGCAGTTCCAGGGGGGATCGGCGGCGGGCACGATGTTGCTGTAAATCTTTCAGCGTAACCGGCATGCCCAGTTCAGTCATTCCCCGGGCAATTTTTTCGGCCAGCGGGCCACGATAAAAACTGTCAAGCCCCTGGTCAGCAAGCGTGTTCAGTGTTGAGGCCAGCGCAGTTTGTTTAAACCGGCTTCCGGCCTGCGGTACCTGACCGCCCGGAAGATAGGTGTCGGCAAACCCGGGCTGGTGTTGCAATTCGCCGAGTTTGGCTGAACTGGCGGCGGCCTGTGACTGCGACACCGGAATGCCGTCGGTTGCGTAGCGGATTGCATCCCCCAGTAAGTCTCCGACAGAGGCGGGCGGGAAACCCAGTTCTTCAGAAATGGTCAGTGCTTCCTGCCAGCCACTGACGGTACCGGCAACGGTCAGTGCGGCTTTCGGACCCCGATAAGGGATGCTGTTCATGCCGGCGTAAAATTCAACCGACGCCAGGCTACCTGCTGCACCACTGGCATCGACAGCCAGTGGTTGTCCTTCAGGTGGGACTATCAGCCAGAAACTGTCGCCTCCCAGGCCATTCATATGCGGATATACCACCGCGATAGTTGCCGCTGCCGCGACCATTGCTTCAATGGCGTTACCGCCACGGCGTAACACTGCCAGAGCACTTTCGCTGGCCAGATGGTGGGGCGTGACGGCCATACCATTAGGAGCCATATTGCTTTGATTCATGAGTTCCTCAATACAGGACTTGCTGAGATACCCCTTTCCTAGCAATTTTTGTTCCGCTTTGCTGAATTTTCGGTGGGCGCGCATCACTATGGATCGAATTGTGCTAGCTTTTGTTGTAACAAACGTTGCAGGAATGATGATGAAACAACTTGATCAACGGCTGGAAAGCCATTACGCCCGGTTATCTCCGCGGGAAAAACGGGTTGCTGATTTTGTTTTTGATCACTTCGATGATTTGATCAGTTACAACAGTGCCGAGCTGGCCCGACTGAGCGGAGTTTCAAAAGCTACCGTCAGCCGGTTATTCAAACGGCTGGGCTATGAAAAATATAAAGATATGCATGATGAACTGCGGACATTACGCCAGTCAGGGATGCCTCTGACGGATAATCGTGATGCCGTTCAGGGAAATACGTTACTCGCCCGGCATTATAAGCAGGAAATGGCAAATCTGACCAGTTGGACGAATGCGATTGATGCTCAGCAATTTACCGAAATTATTCAGTCACTTGGAAAGTCAAGGCGGGTCGTCATTATCGGCTTGCGTAACTCCTATCCTGTCGCGATGCACTTACGTCTGCAACTGATGCAGGTGAGAAGCCAGGTCTCATTATTGCCCTCACCGGGACAAACATTGTCGGAAGAACTGGCTGATCTCAGTCACGAAGATGTGGTGGTGGTGGTGGGATTCCGTCGGCGTCCATCGATTATCCGGCGGGTACTCGAACAGCTGCAACGTCAGTCTGTTCCGACAGTGCTGTTGAGTGAGCCACAGGTGCCGGTTTTGCAAGGCCTGGCACGCTGGCAACTGGCCGCCCCTCTGGAAAGCGTTTCTGCATTTGACAGTTACAGTGCGGCAATGAGCCTGGTCAATCTGCTGTCAAATGCCTTACTACATGAAATGTTGACTGAAGGGCGACAGCGGATTCATCAGATTGCCGATTTGTACCTGCAGTTGGATGAGCTGGAGAGACGTTAATGGGGCGCTGTTATGGTGCATTGCATTGTTTTTGTGCGAAACGTAGCACTCATAAATGACCAGTAATTCAAACTTTCGCTAAACTATACTGGTTTTAAATAATTTTTTTTCTCTGTGCTTCTGGCACATTAGTTGCAAACATCAATTCATAAGAATCTTTTGTTTCAATTAAGGCCAGAGGAAAATATGAAAAAGTTGATGATGGTATTTGCGGGAGTGGCTTTACTGGCGGCTCAAACCAGCATGGCCCTTGCTGACCAGTGGCAGGATATTCAGAAAAGAGGTGTCATTCGTATTGCGGTGCCACAGGATTTTGCACCCTTTGGATCGGTCGGCACCGATCTCCAGCCGCAAGGCTATGATATTGATATGGCCAGATACCTGGCAAAGGAGATGAAACTAAAGTTACAGATGGTGCCGGTGAGCAGTGCTAACCGTGTGGCTTATCTGCAGACTGACAAAGTTGATTTGGTGATTTCCAGCCTGGGGAAAAATGCTGAACGTGAGAAAGTGATCGATTTCAGCAACGCCTACGCGCCTTTCTTCCTGGGGGTTTTCGGTCCTAAAGGTCAGACGCTGAAAGATGTGTCAGCCCTGAGTGGCAAAACCGTCGGCGTGACCCGTGGTGCGGTGGAAGATATGGTACTGACCGGTATCGCCCCGAAAGATGTCACTATTCAGCGCTATGAAGACAACAATACCACACTGTCGGCCTACCTTTCTGGTCAGGTTCAGTATGTCGCGACCGGTAATCTGGTGGTTGCGGCTATCGCCCGTCAGCATCCTTCTGATGCCCCCGTCGCTCAGTTTATGCTCAAAGACTCTCCCTGCTATATCGGCCTGAGAAAAGACGAACCGGCGCTGAAACAGGAAGTCAATACCCTGATAGCCCGTGGAATCAAAGATGGCACCTTAAATCAGATGTCAGAAAAATGGATGAAAGCACCGCTACCGGCTGATTTAGGGAAATAAGGGCCGCTATGACCGAGCATCTTAATTTCCCGGCGCTCTGGCCGTATCGGCAGGAACTGCTTTCGGGACTATGGGTGACCATCCAGCTAAGTTTTCTGGCTACTGTGGGCGGGATTGCGCTGGGGATTTTCGGTGCGGCTTTACGCAGCGGAAAGCTGACCGTGTTCAGTCGCCTGTGGGCCGGATATGTCGCGATTATCCGAAATACTCCGTTTATGGTGCAGTTATTTTTTATTGTCTTTGGACTGCCAAATGTTGGTATCAGGCTGACGGCAGGGGAAGCCGCACTATTGACGATGATCATTAATCTGGGGGCCTACAGTACTGAGATTATTCGGGCCGGGATTCAGGTGACGCCAAAAGGGCAGTGGGAAGCATGCCGGGTATTGGGTTTTACCCGGTTACAGACTTTTACCCGGATCATTTTACCACCATCACTACAGCGAATTTACCCTGCACTGGTTGGGCAATGCATTATTGTGATGCTCGGATCATCGGTTGTTTCTCAGGTGTCCTATCAGGAGCTGACCTTCCAAAGTAGCCTGATTCAGTCCAGGACCTTTCTGAGCTTCGAAGTCTACCTGGTGACGACGGCGATTTATCTGCTGCTCTCCATCGGGATGCGGCAGCTAATGTTAATGGCAGGACGCCGGTTTTTGGGAGTAGCTTCAGCATGATGACGTTTTCTGACTGGGATGTTATCCGCAATTTATTACTCGCAGGGCGCTGGACGGTGCTGTTGTCTTTAGTGGCGTTTGTCGGAGGTACCCTGACAACAATCCCGTTACTGTTATTTCGGATGAGCCGTTATCCTGGTCTGAATATGTTGGTGCGGGGCTACTGCGGATTATTTCAGGGGACACCGTTACTGATGCAGCTGTTTCTGGCATTTTTCGGTGTCGCGCTGTTTGGCATTGATGTTTCTCCCTGGACGGCGGCTTCACTGGCGCTGACCCTGTATACCAGTGCGTATTTACTGGATATTTGGTACGGCAGCATTCGGGCGTTACCCAAAGGGCAATGGGAAGCCTGTCGCTGTATCGGACTGAGTTTTGGACAGACTCTGTTGCATGTGATTATTCCGCAAGCTTTGCGAATTGCCATTGCTCCCACTGTGGGCTTCGCCGTTCAGGTGATTAAAGGTACTGCGCTTGCCTCTGTGATTGGGTTTGTCGAGCTTATGAAAGCAGGCACCATGCTAACCAATGTGACTTTTGAGCCGTTCAAAGTGTTTGCCCTGGTAGCGCTGGGTTACTTTATTTTGTGTTATCCGCTGTCCCGTTACAGCCAATATCTGGAGAAGAAATTCGATGCCTCTCATCACCATTAATCAGATGCAAAAGTATTACGGTGAAAATCATGTGCTGAAAGGCATCGATCTGGATATCGATGCCGGAGAAGTGGTTTCCATTATTGGCCGGAGTGGTTCCGGGAAAAGCACTTTGTTGCGCTGTATCAACGGACTGGAAAGTTACCAGGAAGGGAGCATCAAGCTGGGAGGGATGACCATCACCAGCCAGGACAGCCAGGCAAAAACCATCAGTCAGTCTGTGGGGATGGTGTTTCAGAGTTTTAACCTGTTCCCGCATATGACGGCTCTGGAGAATGTGATGCTGGCACCGCGTCTGGTGTTGAAGAAATCTAAAGCCGAAAGTCAGGAACTGGCCACCCGGATGCTGGAGAAGGTCGGTTTGGGTGAACGTATTCATTATTCACCCGCCAGTCTGTCCGGAGGTCAGCAACAGCGTGTCGCCATCGCCAGGGCACTGGCGATGAACCCCAAAGTGCTGCTATGTGATGAAATTACCTCTGCGCTTGACCCGGAGCTGGTGGGGGAAGTTTTGCGCGTGCTGGAACAATTAGCGGCTGATGGTATGACACTCATCCTGGTCACTCATGAGATGAATTTCGCCAGAAATGTCGGGGACCGGGTCGTGTTTATGCACCAGGGAAAAGTCTGGGAGCAGGGTGACAGTAAAACGCTGTTTGCTCAGCCAGCCACGGCCGAACTGAAGCAATTTATCTCGTCGGTTCATTTGTAACCTAAATTTCAAAGGAACGAGTTATGGAACTCAGCCAGTTTTCACCCTTAAATCCACCACAACGCTTACTGATGGGCCCGGGCCCGATTAACGCTTACCCTCAGGTATTGCGGGCAATGTCCAGCCAGTTACTCGGCCAGTATGATCCGGCGATGACCGGCTATATGAATGAGGTGATGTCACTGTATCGCGGGGTGTTTTGTACCCAAAATCAGTGGACCATGCTGGTGAACGGAACCTCCCGTGCCGGAATTGAAGCGATTTTAGTCTCGGCGATTAAACCTGGCGATAAGGTGCTGGTGCCGGTATTCGGTCGGTTCGGACACCTGTTATGTGAAATAGCTCACCGCTGTCGTGCTGAAGTTCATACCATTGAAGTCCCATGGGGTGAAGTGTTTACGGCCGATCAGATAGAAGATGCGATTCGTAAAATCAGACCACGGCTGTTACTGACCGTACAAGGCGACACTTCCACCACGATGCTACAACCCCTGAATGAACTGGGGGCGATTTGCCGCAAATATGACGTACTGTTCTATACCGATGCCACGGCATCCCTGGGCGGCAACGCACTCGAAACCGATGCATGGGGGCTGGATGCCGTTTCTGCCGGGATGCAAAAATGTCTGGGGGGGCCTTCCGGAACCTCTCCCGTGACCCTGAGCCCGGCGATGGAAGCCGTTATCCGTCAGCGCAAGCGGGTCGAGCAGGGTATACGTACCGTCGATCACCAGGACGGCGACGAGGAAATGATCTATTCCAACTATTTTGATCTGGGAATGATCATGGATTACTGGGGGCCGGAGCGATTAAATCACCACACTGAAGCCACCAGTGCACTATTTGCAGCCCGTGAATGTGCACAAATTATTCTGCAGGAAGGTCTGGAAGCGGGGATTGCCCGGCATAAACTGCATGGTGATGCCATGCTGAAGGGCATTCAGGCGATGGGGTTAGAGGTTTTCGGTGATATCAGTCATAAAATGAATAATGTGCTGGGAGTGGTTATCCCACAACAGGTGAACGGAGACCAGGTTCGCAGCATGATGCTAAACGATTTTGGTATCGAAATCGGCACTTCCTTTGGCCCGCTGCACGGTAAAGTCTGGCGAATTGGCACCATGGGTTATAACGCCCGTAAGCAGTGTGTGTTGCAGACGTTGACGGCACTTGAAGCAGTACTTAATCAGCTGAAATACAGCACAGTCCAGGGGGCGGCGATGCAGGCAGCCTGGGAGCATTATCAGACGGAAGGCAACCATGGATAACCGGATGAGTCCTGTTCAGGCACAGCAGGCAGGGCATCGTGTGATGACCCGCAGTGATGAACTGGCAGCCATTAGTGAAACACAGGGTCAGCTGACCCGTGTTTATCTGTCGCCGGAGCACCTGCGGGCCAATCAGCAGGTAGCTGAGTGGATGCAGGCGGCAGGTATGCGGACGTGGCAGGATGAAGTGGGAAATATTTGCGGCCGTTACGAAGGTCAGACTGCCGGTGCTCCGGCAATCCTGCTGGGCTCCCATCTGGATAGCGTCAGAAACGCCGGTCGTTATGATGGTCCGCTGGGGGTATTAACGGCTATTGAGACCGTCAGTTGGCTGAATCAGCAAAATATCCGTTTGCCGGTCGCTGTTGAAGTGGTTGGTTTTGCCGATGAAGAAGGTACCCGGTTTGGTATTACCTTGCTGGGGAGTCGAGGGATCACCGGGCGCTGGCCGGAATCCTGGGTGAGTCATCCCGATGCCGAAGGTATTACGGTCGCTCAGGCCATGCAGGCCTGTGGGCTGGATGCGGCGAAAATCGGCGGAGCAGCACGGCGACCTGAAGATATCGTTGCCTATCTGGAGTTGCATATTGAGCAGGGACCTTGCCTGGAAGATGCCGGACTGGCACTCGGGGTGGTGACGGCTATTAATGGGGCGAAGCGACTAAACTGTCGCTTTACCGGGCTTGCCGGACACGCCGGTACGGTTCCGATGACTCATCGTAAAGATGCCCTGGCGGCGGCGGCAGAATGGATGGTGTTTATCGAAAACTGTACTCAACAGCGCGGCTCTCAGCTGGTGGCCACTGTGGGTACCATTTCCTGTGCACCGGGAGCCGTTAATGTGATTGCCGGAGAAGCAAATCTGTCGCTGGATATCCGTGGACCGCAGGATGAACCGCTGGCGGATCTGCTGGAAACGTTGCTGGAGCAGGGGAAGCAAATTGCCCTGCGGCGTGGATTACAGTTCAGTGCTGAAGAGTTCTATGGTATCCCGGCGACCGCCTGTGATAAACGGTTGCAACAGGCACTGACCGATGCGGTGACAGAAGTCCAGGGGAAATCGATGTTACTTCCCAGTGGGGCGGGGCATGATGCGATCGCGATTGCCGAATGCTGGCCGGTTGCCATGCTGTTTGTCCGCTGTGCCGGCGGTATCAGCCATCATCCTGATGAGTCGGTCATTACAGATGATGTCGCGTTAGCAATCCGTGCCTACCTGCTGGCGATTCAGCAGGTGGCTGAACAGTATAAGACTGTCGCCTGAGCTACCCACGATACGGAGAACGGTTATCAGATGAATATTGTTCAGTTTAATCAGCTTTCGCTATCAGAAGCCACAGCCGCTATTGAAGCCTGTGTCGCAATAGAGAGCTGGCAGCAGCCACTGGTGGCAGCCAGACCCTTTGATTCAGTCGCTCAGTTGCTGGAAGTCGCCCGGGGCCTGACAGACCACTGGCAGCAGGCTGAACTCCTGCAGGCACTCAGTGCCCATCCGCGAATTGGGGAAAAAGCGACTGGCAGTCAGTCGCATGCTACGGCATCCCGTTCTGAACAGTCCGCTGTACTCTCAGCGGATAGTCAGATAAAACAACAGATGGCGGAAGGAAATCGTGCCTATGAACAACGGTTCGGTCGTATCTTTTTGATCAGGGCCAAAGGGCGCAGCCCGCAGGATATTCTGGCTTGCCTGGAGCAACGCCTGAATAATGATGACACCACCGAGATACAGGAAAGCATTCAGCAACTGCGTGAGATCACGTTATTGCGTTTGCAGGAGATCTTTTCATGAGCACTATCACTACCCATATTCTGGACACCGCGCTGGGAAAACCCGCCCGTGATGTCAGAATAACTCTGGAGCAGCAGTCACCTGAGGGCTGGTCACTGACAGGGCAGGGAAAAACGGACAATGACGGGCGACTGAAATCACTGACCACGGAACCGGTGACTCCGGGGCATTACCGGCTGACGGCAGAAATTGGTGACTATTTTGCGGTGACCGGACGTCAGTCCTTGTACCTTACCGCGCAGATCGATTTTTTGATCCCGGAAGCTGGCAGCCATTACCATCTGCCGTTTTTAATTACGCCGTGGTCATGGTCTACTTATCGCGGTAGCTGAGGTTAAATTTACGGCTGGCTGAGGAAAATCTCCCCGGGCAGCCGTCAGTTATTTTTACAGGTCCAGGGTAAAATCGTCAGCATCACGCCAGGCCGGGAAGCGCTCGCGATAGGCCTGTAGCTCACTCATTGACAGTACTGCCTGAGCAATCGCGGGTTGGCTGGCCGGTAATGTCGCCAGAAAGTCACCTGTCGGACTGATGATTCTGCTGTCACCACTGTAGCTGTGGTTGTTCGCGTCATCCCCGACGCGGTTGCAGCCCATGACGTAAACCTGATTTTCGATAGCTCTGGCGAGCAGCAGTGCCTGCCAGTGTTGGCTGCGTGGCGCCGGCCAGCTGGCAATATACAGCGCCAGATCATAATCATCGCGGTTGCGGGAAAATACCGGGAAACGCAGGTCATAACAGACCTGTGGAAGAATCCTCCAGCCACGCCATTCAACGATCACTCGTTGCTTGCCGGCCTGATAATAGTGATGTTCATCCGCCATACGGAACAAGTGGCGTTTATCATAACGATGAACCTCGCCTTCCGGGGTGACCAACAAAAAGCGATTAACTGCACCTTCTGAAGTTTGTAATGCGACACTGCCCCCCACCAGGGCCTGAAAACGGCTGGCCTGAGTATGTAACCATTCAATGGCCACCGGCTCAGGCAGTGAACTGTTGGCCGCTTCCATGGCAAAACCGGTGGTGAACATTTCCGGCAACAGAATCAAATCAGCTTTGGTAACTTCGTTCAGCGCCTGTTCAAAATGGCGAAAGTTTGCTTCACCATCCATCCATACCAGAGGTTGCTGTAGCAGTGCGACTTTTAGATCTGACATAATTTCTCCGCAGCGGCCTGCAATGTGGATTCCTGTTTCGCAAAACAGAGCCGGACCAGCTTGTGAGGAAACTCACCGGCACAAAAAACCGATAACGGAATGGCCGCCACACCGACTTCTTTGGTCAGCCACAGACAGAAATTCACGTCATCCATGTCTGATATTGCACTGTAATCGAGTAACAGGAAGTAGGTCCCTTCACAAGGCAGAACTTTAAAACGGCTATTCTGCAAAGCATTGGTCAGGAAATCCCGGCGACTGCGGTAGAATTCCGGTAATTCCAGATAATGCTCCGGCTCCTGACGCAGCATATCCGCCAGTGCTAACTGAGCCGGGGTATTGACAGCAAAAGTCAGGAACTGGTGAACCTTGCGTATTTCAGCCGAAATACCGGCAGGAGCCACACAGTAGCCCACCTTCCAACCCGTCATGTGGAATGTTTTACCAAATGACGATACCGCAATACCACGCTCACGTAATTGCGGGTGCTGTAGCAGGCTGACATGCCCGGCAGGTGCAAAGCAGATATGCTCATAAACTTCGTCACTCAGGACATAAATTTCCCGGGACTGAATTGCCTGCCACAGGCTGGCAAAATCGCTGCTCTGCCAGACAGTGGCTGTTGGATTGTGCGGTGTATTGAGGATTACTAACCGGGTCTTATCACTCAGTAACTGCTCAAATGCCTGCCAGTCCGGATGAAATCCCGGTGGCTGCAATGCAATACGTTTCAGTATGCCTCCGGATAATTCTACAGCGGGTGCATAGCTGTCGTAGCTGGGATCGAAGCAGATCACTTCATCGCCAGGCCGTACCAGTGCAGTGATCGCCGCAAAAAGGGCTTCGGTAGCACCCGCGGTGACCGTGATATCGGTATTCACATCCGGCGTGTAGTCATAGCAGCGGTGAGTTTTTTCAGCAATGGCTTCACGCAGCGGCTGAGTTCCGGTCATTGGGGCATACTGGTTTGCTCCCTGGCTGACGTGCCAGGCCAGGCGCTGTTGCAGATACTCCGGGCCATCGAAATCAGGAAATCCCTGTGACAGGTTAATCGCGTTGTATTGTTGTGCCAGGGCACTCATCTGACTGAAAATAGTGGTTCCCAGAGCAGGGAGTTTGCTTTCGGGGGTGAAGGTCTGCTGCGTCATTATTACTCTGCCTTATCTGCGGCTGTCCGGATGAAAGATTAATCACTGGTCAGTTATACCTTTATTGATGCCACTATAAACAGGATGGTAATATTTGGCAATCAAGACACTTAGATGGCTAAATAGTCATTTACGTTGCTGAACCTAAAAAAATAATGTCTGTTTTGCAGACCACAGGCAGCTATGCTGCGGAGGGTGAATGATTCGAGCAATTGTGACGGATATTGAAGGAACAACCAGTGATATCCGCTTTGTGCACCAGGTATTATTTCCTTTTGCACGTCAGCATCTGGCGACATGGATTAATCAACACAGTGATCAGCCTGAAGTACTTCTGGCGCTTGATGCTCTTAAAACAGAGATTGCACAACCTTCGGCTGACAGAGAGCAACTGATTGCCGCTCTGTTCCGGTTTATGGATGAAGATCGTAAATCTACCGCGCTGAAAGCATTACAGGGGATGATATGGCGGGAAGGTTATCTGAACGGCAGTTTTACCGGCCATTTATACCCGGATGTGCTGCCGGCACTGAACCGCTGGCATCAGCAAGGGCTGGCAATTTATGTCTACTCCTCAGGTTCGGTCGCCGCACAAAAACTGTTATTTGGTTACAGTGATGCCGGTGATATCAATAGCCTGTTCAGTGGTTATTTTGATACACATGTGGGTGCCAAGCGGGAAGTGGAGTCTTACCGGAATATCGCACGTCAGTTGGGCATTGATGCCGGGCAGTTACTTTTTTTGTCCGACATCCGTCAGGAACTGGATGCGGCACAGCAGGCTGGCTGGAAAACGCGGCAGTTGATCCGCGACGATGCAGATAATGAAAGTGTTCACATACAGGTGAGCAGTTTTGAGCAGATTAACCCGCAGGAGATCTGAGATGAGTGCTTTGACGATATTTACTGACAGCGATGCCAGCCAGCCAGTGTGGCACAGTGAAGATGCTGCAGAAATTCATAACAAACTGGCGGAACAGCATGTCCGGTTTGAACGCTGGGCAGCCGATCGTGATTTAGGGGATAATCCGACCCCCGATAGTGTGCTGCAGGCTTATCAGCATGAGATAGAAAAGCTGGTAGCAGAAAAAGGTTACCAGAGCTGGGATGTGATCAGTATGCGGGCTAACCATCCGGATAAGCAGGCACTTCGTGATAAGTTTTTGTCAGAGCATACTCACGGAGAAGATGAAGTGCGGTTCTTTGTCGAAGGTGAAGGGTTATTTTGTCTGCATCTCGACGGACATGTGTATCAGATCCTGTGTATGAAGAATGATCTGATCTCGGTGCCAGCAGGGACGGCACACTGGTTTGACATGGGGTCAGAACCCAACTTTACCGCGATCCGCATCTTCGATAATCCGGAAGGCTGGGTGGCACGGTTCACCGGCGACAAAATTGCTGACAGTTATCCCCGTCTGGCCTGACCGGGGACAGGTGGTTATTGACGGATGTTTGTTGGCCGGAATATTCCTTCAGTGACCTGTTGCGGAGTCACCACTCCGCTGTCCAGTACCCAGCCGCTGATAAGGTTCGCCGGAGTGACATCAAACGCCGGATTATGCACCCGAATATTTGCCGGGGCCCACTGTACTGCACCGAAGCTGCCGGAAACTCCGGTAACTTCGGCTGCGGCACGTTGTTCAATCGGAATCTGTTTCCCGGTCGGGCAGTGGCGGTCCAGAGTGGTCTGAGGGGCGGCAACATAAAATGGAATCCCGTGATAACGGGCCAGTACCGCCAGACTGTAAGTGCCTATCTTATTGGCCACATCGCCGTTAGCGGCAATCCGGTCAGCTCCCACCCAGACAGCATCGACTTTACCTTCAGCCATGAGGGCTGCTGCCATACTGTCGGTGATTAACTGGCAGGGCACTCCGGCTTCCGATAGCTCCCACGCCGTCAGGCGGCCTCCTTGCAACAATGGCCGGGTCTCGCCCACCCAGACGTTCGCCACATTACCTTGCTGCCAGCCCCGCAGAATCACGCCGAGGGCGGTTCCTACCCCGGCTGTGGCCAGACCGCCAGTGTTACAGTGTGTCAGGAGTTGACTACCGGGAGAGATCAGTGGCGCTCCGGCAGCGGCAATGTTGTCACATAACTGACGGTCTTCGTTGACCAGCCGCAGGGCTTCCTCTTCCATGGCAGTGACATACTGCTCAGCCGCCAGTGCCTGTGACATCCTGTCGAGGTTATTCATCAGATTAACCGCCGTCGGGCGTGAAGCCCGCAGAGTCTGTAATGATTCCTTCAGCTCATTGCGTGACATTCCCGCTCCGGCTTGTAAAGCCAGTAACAGTGATGCCGACAGACCAATCAGTGGCGCACCTCTGACCCGTAACGCATGAATATGCTCAACCAGCTGTGCAGTGGTTTGGGCACTCAGCCAGTTTTTTTCCTGAGGCAGAGCCTGTTGATCCAGTACCCACAACTGGTTACTGACAATTCTCAGGCTGGTGGTTTGCAGGTTTTGCATGATTATCATTTCCGGGTTGCTCAACGGGCAGTTAGTATGCCAATATGCGTGATGGATGTGTAGACGTCTGAACGGCTTAAAATAACAAGTTATCAGTAGAGAGGATACAGGCAATGTCGCAATATCGAACCTTCACCGCCACAGATGCTGTGGAATATGCCAGAAAATTTTCCGGTCTGGAACACCCGGAAACGCTGGTGGATGCGCTGGAGGTTGGCGACGGTAACCTGAATCTGGTGTTTAAAATTCTCGATCAGCAAGGGATCAGCCGTGTCATTGTCAAACAGGCTCTGCCCTATGTCCGCTGTGTGGGTGAGTCCTGGCCACTGACACTGGATCGTGCCCGGCTGGAGGCAGAGACACTGATCGAGCATTACAATTTTTGTCCTGAGCACACGGTAAATGTCACCCACTATGATCCGGAGCTGGCGGTGATGGTGATGGAAGATCTTTCTGACTACCGAATCTGGCGTGGCGAATTAGTCCGGGGTCAGTACTATCCGCAGGCGGCAGCACAGCTGGGCCATTATCTGGCCAGTGTGTTGTTTTCTGGCTCCGACTTTGCCCTGCATGCTCACGAAAAGAAAGCGCGCGTAGCGCAGTTTATTAATCCGGAGATGTGTGAGATCACCGAAGATCTCTTCTTCAATGATCCTTACACCGAACATCCGCGAAATGATTATCCTGAGGCTCTGGAGCCGTTAGTTGCATCTTTACGCAACGATAGTGAGTTGCGTCTGAGAATTGCTTCACTGAAATACACCTTCCTGACCCATGCCGAAGCGTTGTTACACGGGGATATTCACTCCGGCTCTATCTTCGTGACAGAAACGGGTCTGAAAGCTATCGACGCCGAATTTGGATATTACGGGCCGATGGGTTTTGATATGGGTACTGCTATCGGTAACTTATTACTGAACTACTGTGGCCTGCCGGGATTACTGCCTCCCAAAGAAGCGGCTGACGCCAGAGAACAACGTCTGGCAGATATTGTGACCCTGTGGCAAACCTTTAGAGCGGAGTTTTTATCCCGCAGCCAACAGACCCGTGATATCGCTTTGGCGGTTCCCGGTTATGCGGAGCTGTTTATGCAGAAAGTCTGGCAGGATGCTATCGGATTTAGCGGGACGGAGCTTATCCGGCGCACAGTAGGAATGTCACATGTCGCGGATATCAGTGAAATCAGTGACGACAGGATGCGCATCGATTGTCTGCGTCATGCTATTACTCTGGGGCGTACCTTAATTCTTGCGGCAGCTCAACTTCAGGATGCGGATGCTCTGGTGGCCCGTATCCGGCAGACTGCCGGATAAACGGATCCTGCAGCAGGCAGGATCCGTCTTAGTGATTCAGGCGGCTTTTCCCGGATGAGGATCACTGGTTGCGGCAGGTGTCTCACTTGCTGCAGCCAGTGCATCCGCAGCAAAGTCGTCCACATTAATGGTCTGCAACCGGCTTACTTCTGCACGGCGTAATATTTCGGCGTCTTCACTGGTCAGCCATCCTTCTTTCAGACCTTCAGTCGCCAGCTCATCAAGCCGGACAAATTGCGGTTTTTTCTTCAACTGAGGGGATACTCTGTCCATCAGGTTTTCTGCCGCAATAATATCATTCAGTGCCTGTTCAGCCAGCCCTGCCGGGTTGTTTTCACTGGCTTCCAGGTACTGTCCCCGGCCCAGGCGTGAACGCGTCTCAGACGGGGTTTGCAGGAGTTGGGCCAGTTTGTGATCCAGCCGGTCAGTCGGCCCCTGGCTGTAACGGCCGGCAGGAAAGATGAACAGCCGTAACATTCCCGCCAGCCACCTTACCGGGAAGTTACGCAACAATTCTTCGATGGCGGTATCCGCACGGTTAACGGCATCACTGACGGCCCATTCTACCAGGGGCAAATCTTCCCGCTGACGTCCCTCATCATGAAAACGTTTCAGTGCCGCCGAAGCCAGGTAGAGCTGACTCAGAATATCTCCCATACGCGCAGAGGTACGCTCACGACGCTTCAGACTGCCCCCCAGGGCTGCCATGGCAACATCTGCCAGCAATGCCAGGTTGGCACTCAGACGGTTAAGTTGCTGATAGGCACTGCGGGTGGAGTCACTGACCGGAGTACGACTACCTTTACCGTGAGTGATCCCCAGCCATAAACTGCACAACAGATTAGCGGCTACGTGGCCGGTGTGCCTGAACAGTGCATCATCAAACCCGCTCAAATCCTGCTGTTGAGCGGCAGTGATCTCTTTTAGCAGGAAGGGGTGACAACGAATAGCTCCCTGTCCAAAGATAATCATGCTGCGGGTCAGAATATTTGCCCCTTCCACGGTAATTGCGATGGGCGCTCCCTGATAGGCACGGGCAAGGAAATTACTTTTACCCAGCATAATCCCTTTACCCCCAGCGATATCCATGGCGTCGATAATGCTGCGCTGGCCACGGTCAGTACAGTGATACTTGACGATAGCGGATAACACGGCAGGTTTTTCCCCGGCCACAATACCGTAAGTAATCAGTGATGCTGCAGCGTCCATCACATAGCTGTTACCTGCAATACGCGCCAGCGGTTCTTCAATACCTTCCATTTTTCCAATGGGAATACGGAACTGGCGACGGATTCGGGCATAAGCACCCGTTGCCAGGGCAATGGTTTTCAGACTGCCGGTCGAGTTTGAAGGCAGAGTGATTCCCCGCCCAACGGCCAGGCATTCAACCAGCATCCGCCATCCCTGACCCGCCATTTTCGGACCCCCAATAATGTAATCGAGTGGGACAAAGATATCTTTTCCCCGGGTTGGGCCGTTCTGGAACGGGATATTAAGCGGGAAATGACGACGACCAATTTCTACGCCGGGGGTTGTGACCGGAATGAGGGCACAGGTAATACCGGGACTGGTGTTCTCACCCAAAAGATGTTCCGGATCATACAGTTTGAAAGCCAGACCCAGTACTGTGGCAATGGGCGCCAGGGTGATATAGCGTTTGTTCCAGGTCAGGCGCATACCGACCACCTGTTTCCCCTGCCATTCGCCATAACAGACCACTCCGATATCGGGTATTGCACCAGCATCTGAACCCGCTTCAGGACTGGTCAAAGCAAAGCAGGGAATCTCTTCACCACGTGCCAGTCGTGGCAGGTAATGCTGCTTTTGTTCATCCGTTCCGTAATGTTGCAGCAATTCGCCCGGACCAAGGGAGTTAGGCACCCCGACAGTAATGGCCAGAATACCGGAGACCCCGGCCAGTTTTTGTAACACCAGAGACTGGGCATAGGCAGAAAATTCCAGGCCGCCATACTCTTTCTTAATGATCATGGCAAAGAAGCGGTGATCTTTCAGATACTGCCACAGTTCAGGCGGTAGATCGGCCAGTTCATGACTGATTTGAAAATCGCAGGCCATACGACAAGCTTCGGTGACCGGGCCGTCAAGAAAAGCCTGCTCTTCCGGGCTGAGTTGCGGTTGTCGGTAACTGTGGAGTTTCTGCCAGTCCGGACGGCCACTGAATAAATCGCCTTCCCACCAGGTCGTACCTGCATCGATGGCTTCTTTTTCAGTGGTAGACATTGCCGGCATCACTTTGCTGAACCTGTTCATCACCGCCCGGCTGATCAGTGGCTGACGCAAGGCCGGCACATTCAGAATCAGCAAAATGAGGAACACAGGCAACAATACCCAGGCATTCCAGATTCCGGACAGGGCCATGATTACGCCGAAGGCAGCCAGAATCAGGCTGGAAGTTTGCAATGTCAGGCGCCGGCCGATAAGCACGGCAATCAGCACCAGGGTGGCGAGTATACTGAGTATTATCATAGTAAACTGCTCCATTTATGGTAAGAGGTCTGACCTGTTATCATTATGGTGTAATTTAGCTGGAATCATTTATCAATCAGTTCACATAATAATTACAACCCATCTCACAGAATCTCTGCTCACCGACAGCATTTTGCTGAGAGGCGCGACAGGGATAACAATCTGAGCAGGATAACCCTGTCACGGGCTTGCACTGCCCGATGATTGGGCTAAACTGGCGGCGTTAATTTTCCGATCAAGGACATCCCCTATGTACCAGGATATTATTCGTTCAGAATTGAATGAAGCAGCAGAAACGCTTAACAACTTCCTGAAAGATGAAAACAATATTCAGGCAATTCAGCAGGCAGCGGTGTTGCTGGCCGACAGTTTTAAAGCAGGAGGAAAAGTACTGTCCTGTGGCAACGGTGGTTCCCATTGTGATGCTATGCATTTCGCCGAGGAATTAACGGGTCGTTACCGGGAAAACCGTCCTGCATACCCGGCGATTGCGATTTCGGATGTCAGCCACATCTCCTGTGTCAGTAATGACTATGGTTATAACCATGTTTTCTCACGCTATATTGAAGGTGTGGGGCGTGCAGGGGATGTTCTGTTGGGTATTTCCACGTCGGGAAATTCGGCCAATATTATTAAAGCTATTGAAGCGGCGCGTGCTCAGGGGATGAAAGTGATCACTCTGACAGGAAAAGATGGCGGTCAGATGGACGGTAGTGCGGATGTTGAAATTCGTGTTCCTCATTTTGGTTTCGCCGATCGCATTCAGGAAATTCATATTAAAGTTATCCATATTTTGATCCTGCTGATCGAAAAAGAGATGGCGAAATAATCATATCTTGCCCCACCTGCTGAAATACTCCACCTGGCTGCCTCTGACGACTTGCCAGAGGATGGCCTGCATGCTATCTCTTTACTTATCTGCTGCATATAGCGCCTGATGACGGGAATTTAACGAGGTTTTAACTGATGTGTGAACTGCTCGGGATGAGCGCCAATGTGCCGACCGATATCTGTTTCAGTTTTACCGGGCTGGTTCAGCGCGGCGGGGGGACCGGACCGCATAAAGATGGCTGGGGTATTACTTTCTATGAAGGAAAGGGATGCCGGACGTTTAAAGATCCTCTGCCGAGTATTGATTCGCCGATTGCCAGCCTGGTTCGTGATTATCCCATTAAATCTCATTCGGTAATTGCCCATATTCGACAGGCGAATCGCGGTATAGTCTCGCTGGAAAATACTCACCCGTTTACCCGTGAACTTTGGGGACGTCACTGGACTTATGCACACAATGGACAACTCACCGGATACCAGAAACTGGATAGCGGAAATTTTCGTCCGGTCGGTGAAACCGACAGTGAAAAGGCGTTTTGTTGGATTCTGCATAAACTCGCGACCCGTTATCCGCGTACGCCGGGGAACTGGCCGGCGGTTTTTCGGTATATTGCGACTCTGGCTGCTGAGCTACAGCAAATGGGAGTCTTTAACATGTTGCTGTCGGACGGGCGCTACCTGATGGCTTACTGCTCGACGAATCTGCACTGGATTACCCGCAGAGCCCCGTTTGGCAAAGCGACTCTTCTTGATCAGGATGTTGAAATTGATTTTCAGCAACAGACCACTCCGAACGATGTGGTGACGGTGGTTGCCACTCAGCCATTAACGGGTAATGAAACCTGGCACAAAATTGCGCCAGGTGAATGGCAGTTATTTTGTCTGGGTGAGCGCCAGGAAGGTCTTTGAGGCATTCTCAGAGCTGTTGCTGAACGGGTTCTGCTTCAGAACATATTGCCCGTTATTAACGCTCACGTTCGGCGGCTGCTTATACTTCAGAAAATAGTCATACCCTGGTTTTAGCTGCTTCCAGAAACCGATGTAAGCCGAATCCCGGTGGCGTAGCATATTACTGTCGGTCATGCGGAACGGAAAAATGTTCACCTCAACCTGAGACTGACCGTTTCGCAGTGCAGCATTCACATAGGTATAGATCTGATCCATATAGGCATTAGTCATTGCATAACAGCCAATGGACACACAATTACCATGAATCATCAGATAGTTGCCGCTGTAACCATTCTCACGATCATATTGGTTTGGGAAACCAATATTAATGGCGCGGTAGAAATGGCTGTCAGGTTTTAACTGATTAAGCCTGACGGAATAGAATCCTTCAGGGCTTTTAAAATCTCCCTCGACTCGTTTCGGTCCAAGGCCTCCGGAAAAATCACAAATACGAAAACTGTTCAGCAGCCGGTACTCGTTGCCGATTTTGCCGTACAAATCGAGTGTACGTTCTTGTTTAAAGATCTGAATAAATACCGGGGTACCCAACAACTGTTGTTTTAGTTCTTTACTGACGGGCTGCTGTGGAGAGACCGGAGTTTCAAACATTGCCAGACAATATGCCGGGATCAAAAGCATCGCAAGAAAAAGTGCGATTTTACGCATGCTGCTACTACCTTGAACAAAGAGTGAGAGAATACTGTCTTTTACACCATCGCTACGGATTAATCTGACGTCGCAGTGGTTAAGCGAAACATTAGCATTGTCAGCAGTTTTATCAAGCAACAGACGCATATATTTGTATCAATAGTCGGGTCGGTCAGATTTCTGTTGTTGCTTAAAAACCAGACAAGCTGACAGGCACTGAATAGTTGAAATTTTAACTGAATATTTATACAGTATCAGCTCTGTTTTTACCGGGGTCTGAAGGATGCGTAAAATCATTCATGTCGATATGGACTGTTTTTATGCAGCCGTGGAAATGCGCGATAATCCATCACTGCAGGATATCCCTCTGGCGATAGGTGGCAGCAGGGAACGTCGCGGGGTGATTAGCACGGCTAATTATCCGGCCAGAAAATTCGGGGTCAGGAGTGCCATGCCTACGGCAACGGCCCTGAGGCTATGCCCGCAGTTAACCTTGCTCCCCGGCCGTTTTGATGTTTATAAGCAGGTTTCCGAACATATCCGACAAATTTTTGCACGCTATACTTCACTTATTGAACCGCTCTCTCTTGATGAAGCCTATCTTGATGTGAGTGACTGTACGCAGTTTCATGGCTCGGCCACCCTGATTGCGCGGGATATTCGCCAGGCTATCTGGCAGGAATTACAGCTCACTGCTTCTGCCGGAGTCGCGCCGATTAAGTTCCTGGCCAAAATCGCTTCTGATCTGAATAAACCCAATGGTCAGTTCGTCATTACTCCCGACGTAATGGATAGTTTTATCTGTCAGTTGCCGCTGGAGAAAATTCCGGGAGTAGGGCAGGTATCAGCCAAAAAGCTGGCAGATATGGGGCTGAAAACCTGTGCAGATGTCAGGCAGGCTGAGCTGTCGTTGTTGCTGAAAAGTTTTGGTAAATTTGGCCGGGTCCTTTGGGAGCGTAGCCATGGGATTGATGAACGGGATATTATTCCTGACCGGCAGCGAAAATCGGTGGGAGTAGAAACAACACTGGAGAAAGATATCGATCGTTGGGAGCAGTGTCTTGAAGTTCTGGAATTACTCTATCCTGAACTGGAGCGTCGCCTGAGAAAAGTTCGCCCTGATTTACGCATTTCCCGACAAGGGGTGAAATTTAAATTTTCTGATTTTCAGCAAACCAGCCGTGAGCATGTCTGGCAGGTACTGAATAAACAGGATTTACTGACGATTGCGAGGGAAAGTTGGGATGAACGGCGGGCGGGCAGAGGGGTCAGACTGGTGGGACTGCAGGTGACACTGCCTGACCCTTATGCCGAGCGACAACTGCCGTTAGGACTGTAATTATTTGTCGACTCCGGGCTGGCAATGTTATCAGATGCCAACCCGGGGTAGGTTATGCCTGACGTCCCCGGAAATAGGTCAGAGCCAGCGCCAGCGCCAGTACCAGCCCTTTGATTATGTCCATTGCATAATACGGCACAGATAACATCACCAGACCATTTTGCAGTACACCCAGAATAATGGCTCCAATCAGTGTACCGAGGGCATTGGGTTTTCCTGAACCGGCCAGTGATAAGCCAATCCATGCGGCGGCGACGGCATCCATCAGATAACCACTTCCGGCATTCACCTGTGATGAACCGATACGGGAAGCCAGTAAAATACCCCCAAGTCCGGCCAGCAATGATGCCAGAAGGTAGGCGGCAACACGATAACGGGTGGTACGGATACCGGAAAGCCGTGCGGCTTCGGGGTTACCTCCCAGTGCATACATCCGGCGGCCGTGTTTAGTGAGTGACAGGCCAATCTGGGCAATTACCGTCACGACCAGCATGATGATCACAATGCCCGGAATTTCACCCAGCACGCTGAAGTTTGCCGGGATAATGCCTTCAGCCATATCTCCGCTTGGCATTACCATATTTTGAGTGATGGAACCGCCATAGCTATATGTCATGGCGACTCCCTGCACTACAAATAATGTGGCCAGTGTTGCCAGCATATCCGGAATACGCAGGATCACAATCAGGAAACTGTTAAACAGTCCGACTAACAGACATAAAGCCAGCGTAATAAGGATGGCTGTGGTAGTACCGTAGCCGTGCCAGACAAACATTGAAATAACCAGAGCGTTAGCTAAGGATGCCGTAGAACCCACCGACAGATCAAATCCGCCAACGGTCAGTGAAACCGCTACCGCCATAGCAATCACTGTGACAATCGCGATGGAGCGCAGAATGTTCAGCAGGTTATCTGGCTCCAGGAATCCGTTGGCTGTCAGGCCGAAGCCAGCTAACAGGATAACCACGGTGAGTAACATTCCCCATTTGTACAGGAAATCAAATAATCGCTGATGCCAGTGGGTTGCTGAAGAGGGTGAATTAGGGGTGCTGCTCACGCAGGAGTTCCTCCGGTTGAATAAAGTAACAGTGTTTCTTCACTGGCATGTTTGCCTTCCAGTTCGGCGACGATCCTGCCGTCCCAGAGAACACAGATTCGGTCGCATAATCCGACCAGTTCGGCAAATTCGCCGGAAGCATAGATTATCCCTTTGCCTTCTCTGGCAAGCTGGTCGACTAACCAGAAAAGATCAGATTTGGATTTAACATCAACACCTTTTGTCGGTTCATCGAAAATCAGGATGTCAGACTCACTGGCCAGCCATTTACCGATGGCAACCTTTTGCTGATTTCCTCCGGACAGCCGTCGTAATATCTGCTGAGGGCCCCTGCTTTTCACGGCAAGTTTGCTGATTATCTGTTGTGCCCATTGTACTGACTGTTTTACGCTGAAAAATCCATGAGAAGAAAAGCGATCGTCTGCACTGACCGACAGATTCATTGCCACCGACTCATCAATAAAAATACCTTCTTTGCGACGCTCCTCCGGCACCAGCGCGATACCTGCAGCGACAGAGTCGGCGGGGGAACGGGGTTTCCAGGGTTTACCGTGTAACTGTGAACGGGTCAGTTTACTTTTGGATGCACCAAACAGGGCTTTACACAATTCTGTCTTGCCCGCTCCGGCAAGCCCTGCAATACCGAGTATTTCACCCTTATGCAGTGTCAGGCTGATATCCCGTAACAGGTTTTTGTCGTGTAATCCTTCCACACTCAGTAACTGTTGTGTGGAATGAGCCGGACGCGGGGGCGGATACAGATCGTTCAGTGTATGCCCTATCATTTTCTCCACAATCTGCTCACCGCTCAGTGCATCCATTCTGGTGGTTTCAATCAGTTTCCCGTCACGTAATACGGTCAGTTGATCGCAGATAGTCTTTAATTCATGAATTCGATGGGAAATAAATACAACTCCGATCCCTTGTTGCTGGAGGTGCCGTACCACTCTGAACAGTTGCTCACTTTCATGTTGATCCAGCGGGGCTGTAGGTTCATCGAGGATCAGAAAACGACACTGATGAGATAAAGCGCGGGCCAGCAGGATTTGTTGTTTTTCTGCCAGCGAGCATCTTTCCGCTGGCTGACGCAGATCGAGGGAAACATTAAGTTGTTTTAACAACGCAGCGGCCTGACGGTATATTTCTCCCCAACGACAGATCTGTCCGGGAGCCGCCAGGTTATCCAACATTATATTTTCAGCCACGCTGAGTGTCGGGATTAGGCCATTATCCACTTCCTGCTGAACCAGATGAATTCCCGCCTGCTTAGCCTGCAGTGGTGTACGGATATTCAATGGCTGATCATCCAGCCATATCTCCCCCTGATAATGGGAATGTGCACCAGATAACACTGCCATCAGCGTTGATTTACCGGCACCATTGGCACCGGTCAGGGCATGCACCGAATGACCTTCCAGGACGAAATTAACATTATCCAGCGCGGCGAATCCGGCAAAATTAATCGATATATTGCGCATTTCGAGGCGGTGAGCATCGGCCATAATTTATCCATTCACAGCTAAGTAATGACTACAGGGTTTCTGTCTGAAACCAGAGCGTCCTGATAAACAGGCAGCATAAGCTACCATAAAAGAAGTTTAGCCATCCAGAAGTCCGGAAAGAATGTTGGGATTATCTTTTAATAAAGGTGTTTTTAGCATCTAAATTCATATTTTTATCGATGCCTGGTGAAATGCTCTGATGCTGTGAGGTTTTAAAAGCAGAAACTTATCGCTTATATTTTCTTGTGAATATTTAATACCGACATGACATCTCTGTTAGCACAAGAGTATATTCCCCACACAGAGGAGGAGGTTGTGGCTACAGTAACGGATCTCATTTGAACATAGTCGTGCCTGAGTGGAGCCTGGCAGATACATAGAAACAGTGACAAAAAAGCCAGAGCGGTGCTCTGGCTTTCGTTCAGTCCGGAATAACCGGAGTAACCGCAGTGCGGACAATTATTTTACCGGAATTTCTTTCAACAGGCCGGTTAGTAATTGCCAGTATAAACCGACACTTCCAATATGAACCTGTTCATCCGGAGAGTGAGGGCCGGTAATGGTTGGACCGATGGAGACCATATCTAAATGTGGATAAGGTTTTTTGAATAATCCGCATTCCAGACCGGCATGGATCACCTGAATGTCGGGCAATTTACCAAACAATTGCTGATAAATTTCCCGGGTTTTTGCCATGATTGGCGAGTTTTTATCCGGCTCCCAGCCAGGATAACTGCCCGATGCGAGCGTTTTAGCTCCAGCCAGACTGCCCAGCGAGGTCAGGGTATCGACCACATACTCTTTGCCACTGTCGATAAGCGAGCGTACCAGACTCATGATTTCGGCGGTATCTTCACTGAGTGTCACCACGCCGACATTCAGAGAAGTTTCAACTACGCCGACGGCGACATCTGAATTACGAATCACCCCGTTAGGGATAGCATTCAGTAAGTGCAGAAACGTATCACGACTGGCGGCGGTTAAGGCCGCTTGTGCAGGAGTGGCTGCCTCGGTCACTAACACAACATTTTCGTCTTTCGGGCCAGCTTCATTTTTCAGCAACTGTTGATAATCGCTGACGGACCTATCGAAGAGTGAACGATCTTTTTGACTGACAGCCAGGGTGGCAAAGGCCTCACGAGGAATGGCATTGCGCAAAGTACCACCGCTAAAGTCAATCAGTTGCAGATCGACTTTTTTACTCACGCTAACCAGAAAGCGGGCCAGTAGTTTATTCGCGTTGCCCAGCCCCATATGAATATTTGCACCGGAGTGACCACCGCGTAACCCTTTTAACGTCAGTTTTAGCGGTTCATAACCTGCGGTTACCGCCTCACGTTGTATAGGCAGTTCTGTCACGCAGTCGATGCCTCCGGCACATCCCATATAGATCTCACCTTCTTCTTCCGAATCGGTGTTGATCAGAATGTCTGCCTCAAGCCAGTCAGACTGTAATCCGAAGGCACCATCCATTCCGGCTTCTTCGGTCATGGTAAGCAGCACTTCGAGAGGACCGTGTGCCACATTATCGTCGGCCAGTACGGCCAGGGCGGAGGCCATTCCAATTCCATTATCTGCCCCTAAAGTGGTGCCGCGGGCTTTCAGCCACTCACCATCCACATAAGGGCGGATCGGGTCAGTAGTAAAATCATGCACAGTGTCATTATTTTTTTGCGGTACCATATCCAGATGGGCCTGCAGGGCGACAGGTGTCCGGTTTTCCATGCCGGGGGTTGCTGGTTTACGAATCAGAATATTTCCGGCGTTATCCCGTTCACACCATAATCCCTGCTCTCTGGACCAGTTCATAATATGCTGTGCTAAGGCTTCTTCATGATATGAAGGATGTGGAATAGAACAGATTTTCGCGAAGATATCCCACAAAGGCTGTGGAGAAAGCTGAGACAGTTCAGACACAATTACTCTCCTGTAACGTTGCGGGTCAGGTCTGCCCGGGTTTACATTGGTCTGGCAGAGTGAGGAAACGTCTCTGCCGGCATGGCCTGAGAATACCATCGTTTGCGGACCGGCGGGGAAATTGCGGAGTAAAAAAAGCGCCTGGAGGTAGCTGGTGCTGGTTTTTAGTGCTGCATATCCTTATAATCTCGCGCAAACTTTTTACCCTTGCACTTAAATTAGGTCATCTGTATTGGCCGGGACTCCTTTAAATGAGCGAAAAATACGTCGTCACCTGGGATATGTTACAAATCCATGCCCGTAATCTCGCCCGGCGTTTACTGCCGGTGGAACAGTGGACAGGTATCATTGCTGTCAGCCGTGGTGGGCTGGTACCCGCTGCACTGCTGGCCCGTGAATTAGGGATCCGTCACGTTGATACAGTCTGTATCTCCAGTTACGATCATGACCATCAACGTGATATGAAAGTCGTTAAACGCGCAGAAGGTGATGGCGAAGGCTTTATTGTTATCGATGATTTAGTCGATACCGGCGGTACCGCGAAAGCCATTCGTGATATGTATCCTAAAGCGCATTTCGTCACCATTTTTGCTAAGCCTGCTGGCCGGCCTCTGGTAGATGACTACGTGATCGATATTCCACAGAATACCTGGATCGAGCAGCCCTGGGATATGGGCGTAGCTTACGTACCACCCATTGTTAAAGACTAATATTGCCTGGCAGCATCCTGAATTTTAAGGATGCTGCTTTTTGTTTTACGTCATCGCCTCGTCGTATTCTCTCAGGTACACTACTTCATTATTTTCCGCCCACGGAGCTGTGGCTATGCCGGAGAAAAATCTTAGTGAAGAGCTGTTTAAGCCGCGATTTGAACACCCTGAAACCTCATCCTTAGTCCGCCATATTGCGACTAATTCGGCAGGTTCCTCCTCTGTAATGTCGGCGAAATCACCACAAAGCTGGTACCGGACACTCACGCCACTGGTCTGGAACTGGCGAGGAGTGCCGGCTATAGAAATCAATGAGGTGCTTTCCCGGGTAGCGGCGAGTTCTCTTGCCCGTACTAACGAACAACAGCTGGACACCGTTCGTGGATACCGCAACGGTAACTGGATTTATGAGTGGTCAGTCCAGGCTGCCCGCTGGCAGCAACTGGCACAGCAGCAACAGGACCCGGCTACAGCGGGTAAATACTGGTTGCACGCCGCGAATTTATTCAGCGTGGCAGCCTACCCGCATTTAAATGGTGACGAACTGGCAGATCAGGCACAAGTTCTGGCTTACCGTGCCTATGAACAGGCGACGGGATTTTTGTCGGGTGAACTAAAGTCTCTCAGTTTTAAAATGGAAGACGGTAAAACCGTTAACGCTTTTTTGCATATGCCCGAACAGGTCAAACCCCCTTATCCGGTTGTCATGCTGTGTGGTGGGTTGGATACACTCCAGCTTGACCATTTCCGGTTATTTCATGACTATCTGGCGCCCCGGGGGTTGGCGATGCTCACCCTGGATATGCCATCGGTCGGCTACAGTTCCCGCTGGCGTCTGACTCAGGATACCAGCATGTTGCATCAGCAGGTTCTCAGGCAACTGAGCGATGTTCCATGGATTGACCACCGACGGGTGGGGATCTGGGGTCACAGCTTTGGGGCGAATGTCGCCGTCAGGCTGGCATATCTGGAAATTCCAAGGTTGCGTGCCGTGGCCTGTCAGGAACCTATTGTGCATGGTTTACTGACTGATCCTTCGTTACAGCAAGCCGTGCCTGATATGTTTCTGGATATTCTGGCTAGCCGTCTCGGTAAAACAACCCGTAGCGATGCGACACTGTCTACGGAAATGAATGCTTATTCACTGAAAACCCAGGGCTTACTCGGCAGGCGTACTCCGGTACCCATGTTATCGGCATGCCGGAAGAATAATCTCTATAGCCCTGCCGAAGATTCTGAACTGATCTGTAACTCTTCGGCTAAGGGGAAATTAGTCTGGATTGCCGATGAACCGGTAATGAAATCTTTTGAACGTACGACGACAGAAATCAGTGACTGGCTGGCCGGGCTGTTAAAAAGATAAGTTGCGATTATTGACAGCTTTGTTAAAAATTGACTCATCTTATAACGGAGGTGAAGTCATGGCATTACCTGGCGGACAACTGAGAGGACGTCTTTTAAAGCGTTTTAACGAACTGGGGCCTTATCTCAGGGAAAACCAATGCGGGGCGGAGAACTTTTTTTTCGATTGCCTTGCTGTCTGTGTGAATGTCAAACCGGCACCAGAAAATCGTGAGTTTTGGGGCTGGTGGCTGACATTAGAAGCACAGGATGATCATTTTACTTACCAGTTTGCATACGGGTTATTTGACAAAGAAGGCGACTGGCAGGAAACCGTGATAAAGAAAGCGGAAGATAAGGACGGTGTGGAACAGACTTTACAAAAGTTTTTTCCGCGTCTGGAGGCTCTGCTCACTCAGCTCAATATTGAGCTAAAACCCGCGGCAGGGGCAGAAAAATTCGTTCAGCATTCTGAGTAAACCTGAGCAGGGCAGAGTTTGTACTGCCCTGCATTAAAGTGCTACCTGTCTCCCGGTGATACCGTTTCACCCACACTTTTCGCCAGAGCATCCCGCCAGGTCAACGCCTCTGTTAAGTCTGAAGCCACTGCCTGTGACGATAATGATTTCTGCTTACCCACACATTTCTTTAAGCGTCCTGGTACTCCTGCACCTGTCATTTATCCTGAGCCCGGGCTGACCTCCAGATGTTAACACCGGGTTTAAACAGGCAATAGCAATCGCTATTGTGGAAGTGTTTTTTGAGGCCGGGTAGCCTACCCATCCATACTTATACTGGTTTTATCTCAGGGCCGGGTGCATTGAAATACTTTCTGTTTTGTGCGGACAAAATGTCTGAATCTGCCCGCATGACCGATAAATATTTTTATCTTTCGCCAGTGACTGAATAAGGGTTGGATTCTCGTCCGACACCTGCTAAAAGGAAGGTTTGTTTATTGGTTAAATGGCAGGAAATATGAGTGGCAGTCAGACCCTGGTGGTCAAATTGGGAACCAGCGTACTGACCGGTGGTTCTCGCCGGTTAAATCGTGCGCATATTGTAGAACTGGTAAGACAATGTGCTCAGGCCATTGATGCCGGACACCGGATTGTTATTGTGACCTCTGGCGCG
>Ga0157363_1000283_pt1 | contig 39186 bp, 30 predicted proteins | sample AttsexASBM1_FD_111477 | JGI IMG/M metagenome (GOLD analysis project Ga0157363, IMG submission 111477) | Fungus gardens microbial communities from leaf cutter ant in Ribeirão Preto, State of São Paulo, Brazil - Atta sexdens ASBM1 | ecosystem: Host-associated > Fungi > Mycelium > Unclassified ... | reverse complement strand
TTAAAACGGAATTTCGTCGTCCAGATCGTTGTCAGCCGGAGCATCCCAGCCGCCACCACGATTGCCACCACCAGTAGCACCGCCGCTGCGACCACCACCAAAACCACCATCATTGCCGCTACCGCCGAAGCCACCGCTCCCGCCACTGCGCGAACCGCCACCAAAGCCGCCGCCATTGCCGCCAGAGCGCGGGGCATCATAGCCACCACCACCGTCTTCACCGCCACGGTTGCTGTCAATCAACACAAGATCACCGCGGAAGCGGTCAATCGTAACTTCGGTAGTATAACGCTCCTGGCCAGACTGATCTGTCCATTTGCGGGTCCGCAGCTCGCCTTCAATGTAAACCTTACGCCCCTTGCGCAGAAAGCGTTCAGCCACATCTGCCACACGCTCGTTGAAAATGACCACACGATGCCATTCGGTGCGCTCCTTGCGCTCTCCGGACTGCCTGTCATTCCACGTATCGCTGGTGGCCACGGTCAGGTTGACGATCTTCGTCCCCGACTGCGTATTGCGGACCTCTGGGTCCTTACCCAGATTTCCAACCAGAATTACCTTGTTGACGCTACCAGCCATGCGTTTTCAACCAATCTTCTCGAATTGTTCTTTTCATATGATCCTAAACACCTACCTATGAACAATCCAGCGCTGTTCCGTGGCGTTGTGTTCGCAGTTCCCTTCATTCTTGGCCGGTGCACCCCTGTCCGTGAGCATTTCAGACAATCATTCGATCCGCGTCCGTGGGGCCCGCGCCCACAACCTCAAGAACATCGACGCTACAATCCCGCGTGACTCGCTGACTGTCATCACAGGCCTCTCGGGCTCGGGGAAATCCTCCCTTGCCTTCGATACGATCTACGCTGAAGGTCAGCGTCGCTACGTCGAGAGCCTCTCCGCCTATGCCCGCCAGTTTCTGGAACTCATGGGCAAGCCGGATGTGGATTCGATCGAAGGCCTCTCACCGGCCATTTCGATCGAACAGAAAACCACCTCGAAAAACCCTCGCTCCACAGTCGGCACGATCACCGAAATCCACGACTACATGCGCCTTCTCTGGGCGCGCGCCGGCGTGCCCTACTCCCCAGCCACCGGCCTGCCCATCGAAGCGCAGACCATCAGCCAGATGGTGGACCGCGTCATGGCAATGCCCGAAGGCATGCGACTGATGCTGCTCGCTCCCGTCATCCGTGACCGCAAGGGAGACTGCAAACGCGAACTGGCAGACCTCTCCCGCAAGGGCTTCACACGCGTCAAGATTGACGGCGAACTACACGAAATCGCCGAAGCACCAGAACTCAACCGCAAGACCCGCCATACAGTGGAAGTCGTGGTTGACCGTATCGTGGTCAAAGAAGGGATCGAATCCCGCCTCGCAGACAGCTTCGAAACTGCCATCGGCCTGTCGGACGGTCTCGCATACGCAGAGGAAGTCAAACGCAGCGGGGACACCGATCCAGCCACCCATATCGTTTTTTCATCCCGCTTTGCCTGCCCGGTTTCCGGCTTCACACTTGAGGAAATCGAGCCCCGGCTTTTCTCGTTCAACGCCCCCATGGGCGCCTGCCCGGTCTGTGACGGCATTGGCACCGAAAATCATTTCGACGAAAACCTCATCGTCCCCGATGACAGCCTGTCCCTCGCAGAAGGTGCCATCGCGCCCTGGCACGGCAACCAGACAGACTGGTACGACCAGACCCTCGCAGCATTGGCACGACATTGCGGCGACACAACCAGCACCCCCTGGGCCAGCCTCAAGGCAGAGACGCGCGACCTCATTATCAACGGAAGCAAGGACCCTGTCGCCATCCCCTACCGCGATGGCAGCAAGGTCCACACCGTCACGAAGCCTTTCGAAGGGGTACTCAAGAACCTCCGCCGTCGGCTCGCACAAACAGACAGCATGTGGGTCCGCGAGGAACTAAGCCGCTATCAGTCCGAAAAGCCATGTCATGCCTGCCACGGCGCACGCCTCAAACCCGAGGCCCTGTGCGTCAAGGTCAACGAGTTGGACATCGCTCAGGCCTCGGACATGCCGATCCGCAAGGCCCTGTCATGGTTCTCGGGCGTGGAAGCCTCCCTCACACCCCAGCGTGCTGAAATCGCCCGGCGCATTCTGCGTGAAATCACCGACCGACTGCACTTCCTGGATGACGTGGGCCTGGACTACCTCACCCTCTCCCGTGGCTCAGCCACCCTCTCCGGTGGCGAAAGCCAGCGTATTCGCCTTGCATCACAGATCGGCTCGGGCCTGACCGGCGTGCTGTATGTTCTGGACGAACCATCAATCGGCCTTCACCAGCGCGACAACGAACGCCTCCTCGGAACGCTGGAACGTCTAAAAAGGCTTGGAAACACCGTCATTGTTGTCGAACACGATGAAGACGCCATCCGTGCCGCAGACTACCTGATCGATATGGGCCCAGGCGCAGGAACCCGCGGCGGCACGGTCGTTGCGCACGGCACACCAGCCGAAGTCGCAAAAAACCCGAACAGCCTGACCGGGGCCTATCTCTCAGGACGCAAATCCATCCCGGTCCCCGAACATCGCCGCCACTCGGATCGCTTCCTGACACTGCATGGCGCACGAGGGAACAACCTCAAGGATCTCACAGTCCAGTTCCCGCTCGGAACCTTCATCGCTGTCACCGGGGTTTCCGGTGGCGGAAAGTCGACGCTTGTTGTGGATACGCTCTACAAGGCCCTGTCGCGCCAGTTGATGAAATCGAGCCAGTCTCCCCTGCCATACGACCGCATGGAAGGCGTGGAGGAACTCGACAAGATCATCGACATTGACCAGTCCCCTATCGGCCGCACCCCCCGCTCCAACCCCGCGACCTATACCGATCTCTTTGCCCCGATCAGGGACTGGTTCTCCGAACTGCCAGAGTCCAAAGCACGCGGCTACAAACCGGGTCGTTTTTCATTCAACGTCAAAGGCGGCCGCTGCGAAGCCTGTCAGGGCGATGGCGTCCTCAAAATCGAGATGCACTTCCTGCCGGACGTCTTCGTGACATGCGACACCTGCAAAGGCGCTCGCTACAATCGCGAGACGCTAGACGTAAAATTTCGCGGAAAATCCATCGCGGACGTTCTGGCAATGACCGTGGACGAAGCACTGCCCTTCTTCCACGCAGTCCCCCGCATCAGGGATCGTCTCGCCATCTTGCAGCAGGTCGGACTGGGCTACGTCGCCCTTGGCCAGCAGGCCACAACCCTGTCAGGCGGTGAAGCACAGCGCGTCAAACTCTCCAAAGAGCTGGCCAAACGTGCAACCGGACGTACGCTCTACATTCTCGACGAACCCACCACCGGCCTCCACACTGACGACGTCCGAAAACTGTTGGAAGTCCTCCACGCCCTCGTCGACCAAGGCAACACCATCCTCGTGATCGAACATAATCTGGAAGTCATCAAAACCGCAGATTGGCTCATCGACATCGGCCCGGAAGGTGGGGACGGTGGCGGTCAGGTTGTCGCAACCGGAACACCCGAAGATATTGCCGCCTGCAAGGCCAGCCACACCGGTCGCTTCCTGGGGCCACTCCTTCCACCACCATCCCCCACTTCAGCAAAGAAGACGCCTGTCAGAAAAAGCACCCCGCCTGCCGCCCCCCCAGAAAAAGCGCCGACTCCAGAAGCAAAAGCCCGAAAGGGGCGCCCTGCCGGAAGCAAAAACAAACCGCGCTCCTGATCGACGCAAAGCGGGCGTGACAAATCGGGCGTGTCTGGCAGCAGAAGTCAGACACGCCCGCATCGCGCCAGATTCGAGAATATTGCGAGCCAGAACGCCCCCCCCTGCTGCCCTGCGTATGCGTTTCCATTGACACCGGAGAGGCGCGGGTCTTTACCTGCACCCATGACGTCTGAAAGCCGCCTCTGATGAGTCTGGCCTTTCGAAAGAAAGGGAGAACTCGGCTTCTACACTGTTTACCAGTGCTCATGGTCCTGCTTGGCTTTCTCGGTCAGATCTTCATTCAGGGCTTCGCGCTCCCCGATGAAGCCCCCCGAGCCACCATTGAACGCCTGACGGGCATAGACATCAACCCTTCGGGAATGATGGACGACATGCCCGGGATGCACATGGCCATGCCCGGTCACATGCATCACCCACAAGGCACACACGACCACGATGATGGCTCATGCCCACTCTGCCCTTTGCTGCAGATCGTCGCCATCCTGCTTACCACCCTGCCTCTCTTTCCCGGGCGCTCTTTCCGCTGGACAGCCCTTCGGGCCCAACCCATCCAGCCCCGTGCCCCCCGATTGCAGAGCGTGCACTTCCACCCTCCCGCGAACCACCAATCCTGTTCTGAGCCTCACGGCCAGACGAGTCCTCCTGTATCCTGCACGCGTCAGTGCATCCCCCTGCGGCTGCACCCCCGTACCCGAACAGAAAGCCTCTGAACGGCCAAGTTCTTCTCCGTTCAGGACATCAGATCATCATGTTTTCGCTTGCCCGTATCCTGCGTTCAAACGCAGTCACGTGCCGACACACGGCCTTGGCGTATGCCCTCTCGGCATCCCTCTCCGCAACAACGGCACTGGCACAGAGCCCCACTCCAGACACAACTGACCAGTCCCAATCACTCACCACCACCCAGACAGAATTCCTGACCGTAAACGGCGTCCGCCATCAGGTGACAGACAGCCCCGATACGGCCTCCCTTTTCAAACATTCACTGGGCTACAGCACCTATAATGCAAGTGGCGTATCATCCCTGCCCGTCCTCAACGGAATGGCCGATGACCGTGTTGCCACCATTGTTGACGGGATGCGCATTGCCTCCGCCTGCCCCAACCACATGAACCCCGCCATGTCATACATCGACCCTGACAGCGTCTCGCACGCAGTAGCCTTGGCAGGCATCACACCTGTCAGTATTGGCGGCGACAGCACAGGCGGTACGGTACAGGTGGATCGCAAGGACCCACAATTTGCGAAAGCCGGGAAAATTCTCATCACCGGCCATGTCCGCGGAGATTACCGAAGCAACGGTGGCGGATCAGGCGCATCGGGAACAGTCACAGTCGCCAACGACACCCTCAGCCTGCGTTACACTGCCTCATATGCGCATGCGAGCGACTACCAGACCGGCGGCAAAGGCAGGCGGGTGCTCTCCACCAGCTATCTGAGCTTCAACCATGCCGTGACACTTGGTCTGCACAAAGCCAACCATCTTCTGGCCCTGACATTCGGCCAGCAGGACATTCCCTACGAAGGCTTCCCCAACCAGTACATGGATATGACCAACAACCGGTCCACATTCGTGAACGGTAAATACAAGGGAGATTTTGGCTGGGGCACACTCGAAGCGCGCGGCTTCTGGCAGCGCGTCTCTCACGTCATGGACATGATGTCAGACAAGGGCGGACACACCGCAACCACCGGCATGCCCATGAACACAGACGCCCGAACAGCCGGTTATGCCCTAAAGGCCACCATCCCCCTCGGCCAGAAACACACACTGACACTCGGCAGCGGGTTTGATCATAACGGCCTGAACGACTGGTGGCCCCCTCTGAAGGGAAGCATGATGATGGGGCCCGGAACCTTCCACAACATCAATAACGGCCACCGCGATCGCCTTGGGCACTTTGCGGAATGGGACGCCCACTGGCTCCCCCACTTTTCCACGCAGCTTGGGCTCCGCAGCGACGTCGTGATGATGAACACAGGCACCGTCGCCCCCTATTCATGGACAGGCATGATGGGAATGGCAGACGCCATGGCCGCCAAACGCTTCAACGCCGCATCGCGTGGACGCACAGATACGAACTTTGACGTCACCGCGACCGGCAAATGGGAGCCACTGAACAGCCTGACCATCGAAGGCGGCTATGCCCGCAAGACGCGCTCTCCCAACCTCTATGAGCGTTACGCCTGGGGTATGGGCAGCATGTCTTCGCGCATGATCGGCTGGTTTGGAGATGGCAACGGCTATGTCGGCAATCTCAATCTCAAACCCGAGATCGCCAACACGCTCAGCACCACGATCGACTGGCACGATCCGGCAGGTCAGCGCTGGGACCTGAAAGTACAGCCGTTTTACACATATACGCACAATTACATAAACGTGGTCCGCCTCGGGAACTTTACGAACGGCCTCTCACAGCTCCAGTTCGTCAACCACAACGCCAGAAGCTACGGCATCAACGCCTCAGGGTTCGTGCGCCTGTGGAACACGCCCCATTACGGGCATGGAGAATTGACCGGCAACATCAACTGGGTCCGCGGACAGGACCTCGTGACGCATTCCGGCCTTTATCACCAGATGCCTGCAAACGGTGTCGTAGGTCTGCATGAAACCTACGAAAACTGGACAGGCCGCGTCGAGGTGACACTCGTCAAATCAAAAACCACCGTGGACTGGCTCCGCAATGAACCCCGTACACCCGGATATGCGCTGATGGGCCTTGGCGGAAGCTACCGCTGGAAAGCGTTTACCCTGAACGCAAGCATCGAAAACCTTCTGAACCAGAACTATTACCTGCCTCTGGGCGGACTCTCGCTCGGAGACTATGCGGCAGGCGGGATACTGGGGCCCCTTCAGGGCATGGGACGTTCCTTCAACCTGAGCCTCACTGCCGCGTTCTGACGACACGCGACCACGCACCGGCCGCACGTTCCCGTTATCGGCAGGAAAACAGTGGCGATTGTTCTTGCGCATCCGCAAACAGCACCGTCACTGTTTCTAAAGATTTTCTCCGTTCATGGAGGTCGTCATGAAACTTTTGCCACTTTCCGCCGCTCTGGCTTTCTGCGTCGCAACACCCGCTTTTGCGTCGTCTCAGGAAACCGTATTCCCCTTCGAACCCGCCACAGTCACGCTGCACGGAACCCTCCTCAGCGTACCGTGTCAGACACCTGACACGGTACGAAGCGGGAAATGCCCGTCGCTGCGGCTGCATCTCTCGCACCCAGCCACAGTCCGCAACGGCAATGGTCCGGACCGTTACGCCGTTCACCAGCAGGATTTCGACCTGCTGATCGACAATCCCCCCACAATTCGCCCCGGCCCTGACGGACATGTCTGGTCCAGCCCGTCAGAACTCGCAGATCATCAGGTGATCGCCGTGGGTCAACTGATGCGCCCCGCAAACCACAGCGAACCCGTCAGGCTCCACGTGCGGGCACTGGAGCCGAATTAAGAGCCCTTATCGGCGTGTTTTTACCTGCGGGACACCCAGATGCGGCATCCCGCGGGCTTCTGCCAACGCCGCCTGCCGCTCACGCTCCGCATATCTGTGCCGCTGCTCCGCCGAACGGGCATCATGGCAATGCGGACAGCTCACGCCAGCCTCATACAAAGGAGACGCCTTGTCCGCCGCACTGACCGGCGCACGGCAGGCATGGCAGACATCAAAGCTGCCAATTTCAAGCCCGTGCTTCACCGAAACACGCTGATCAAACACAAAGCACTCACCATGCCAAAGGCTGTCCTCCTCGGGCACCGTCTCCAGATACTTCAGAATCCCACCCTTGAGATGGTAAACCTCATCCAGCCCCTCCGCCTTGACGAAAGACGTCGCTTTTTCACAACGGATACCGCCCGTGCAGAACATGGCAATCTTCGGAACCTTGCCTTTGGCCTCCAGCTCAAGCTTGCGCGCACGGAACCATTCTGGAAATTCACGGAACGTCTTCGTATGCGGATCAATCGCGCCCTCGAAGGTGCCAATCGCAACTTCATAATCATTGCGCGTATCAATCAGAATGGTCTCGGGATCTGAAATCAGCGCATTCCAGTCCTCAGGCGCCACATACTGCCCCACATCCTTGCGCGGATCGATGTTCGGCTCGCCCATCGTCACAATTTCACGCTTGAGCCGGACCTTCATGCGACGGAACGGCATTTCCGGCGCGCGGGACTCCTTGATCTCCAGTTCCGCACATCCCGGCAGCGCGTGGATATGCTCCAGCACCCGCTCCATGCCAGCATCCGAACCTGCAATCGTGCCGTTAATACCCTCACGCGCAAGCAGAAGAATGCCCTTGATACCCTCAGCCTCACACAGCGCCAGCAAGGGCTCGCGCAATACGGCATGGTCTTCAAAAGGCGTGAAATTATAAAGCGCGACGATACGGATCGGCTGGAAGGCGTCTGACATTATGGGACCATCCGGCTTGCGACCACAGGCCGGGAAAGAACCAACAGGCCCCTTCGCCCCGCAGTCAGATGAAAAACAGGACCCCGCCAATATCAGGCCACGACAAATGGCGCCAGAACTCCGCACATGGAGAGCCGCATAAAACCTCAGGTCACAGAAAGGACCGTATTGTCGAGGCCGGGCAAATTCCTGTCCTTCATCAAACCCCGGATCGTATGGATAACCTGCGTGCCCGTAATAAGGCGTGAGCATTCAAACTGCCGATCAGTTCCCTTGTGCCTCGGGCACCATAGGAAATCATGATGGTCAAACTGATGGGACGCATCATTCCAGCATGAATTGCACGTGTGCCAGTTGATGACGCGATATGGAGTGAAAAACTCATTATCCGGATGCGTGAACCCCGAAATCATCACCACAGGCGTCCCAGCCGCATGGGCCAGCCACGCCAGGCCGCTGGAAAGCCCGATGAAAAAACTGGCATGCCTGAGCCATCGCGCACGCTCACTCAGCGGCCGGTTTCCAGTCTCGTCTTCCACACCGTGGGGAATATGGTTGTACACATATCCCGTACCGTGAAAGGGCTTCTGATCTATGCAAATAACACGATAACCACACCCCTTCAGAAACGCGATGACCTCATGCCAGCCAGCAGGATTATTCCAGTACTTGCACTGCGTGCTCGCCTGCGTGGCAACAACAACATAGGGCCCGTCGATTGGCGCATGATCGCCATCCGGAATCGTGATCGCAGGTGGCTCATCACGCCACGGATTGACCCCGAGAATATACGCCGCCGTCCGATGCAGTCCAACATGGCGGAAATCTGTCGGCTGACGACAGAACTCTTTATCCGTGAAGAAAAGCCCCAGATTGTAAGTGGCATAAAACCGAGACGTAAATCCGCCATCCTTGCGAGCCACATCCTGCCCCACCAGCGTAATGTCCGGATTGGCATCCACAACCAGAGGTAGAATGACATCGGCAACAGAGCACGTAACAGATGCTCCGGTCTGTCGTGCCATCCGGATAACAGCCGGAAGCCACGCAAGCGTATCGCCAAGCGTTCCCACAGGCAGCTGAACCAGAACCTGCCGCTCCCGCAGATCCAGATCATGCTGAACAACATGCTCAGACGCCCCATTCTCCCGATGCAGCCAGACATCGACACCAAACGGGACAAAGAACTTCTTCGTGGACGCCACCATGCCGCCCTTCAGGCGCGCATCGAAAAGGATATTTCCCGTCACACGGTCAGAAAGCCGCACCTGCCATTCCCCGGTTTCCGGCGGAAGATCCGGTACCATGACACGCGCGCCATCATTGAAATCAAACCGTATTCCCATCCCGGCCTCCAGACACGGAACCGGAGCAGGTGGGAGATATGGACTATCCTCATTCCTGAGACCTGCGGCAGACGTTTCACCGGAATCCGTCAACTCCGATGCGGGCGGCATGCCTCCCGTCCCGGACAGAGCAGATGAAAGACCGCTTTCATTTGCCATTAGGCCACTTTGCTCAACTTCACCCGCCAAACCTGAAGCCACACGCTGATCACTGGACATCGACCGCAATAACCTCACGAATGTTACATAATAATTGGTTAATATAATTTGCAAAATATACCAATGAACTTATTTGCAGAATTGATCCCAGACTTTTCTCTCCTCTTCGCTCAGGCATTTTTCCGGCTAGGTGTCGCAATATATGCACGCTCCACATGCGGCATTGCCGCAAACGCACTCGACTCTGCGCCGATAAAAAACGACGGCTCCAGCAAAGAAATACATTCGTGCCTCGCGGCTCGTCGGCGTGCTTCTGATCGTTCTTTCAAACATTCATGCGATATGATGCTATGTTAAATGGTCGTAACCGTCATGAGGCAGCGCTGTTTTCGTGGTGCGGCGCTGCTATAAGACCTGCTGTCTTCACCCGTGAAATGAGCCTGTCTTGCATCGAAAACTCACTATGCCCGCCCTGCTCATGGCGGGGCTTTCCATCCTCGGCTGCGCGCCCGCACTCGCGGCAGAAAGCGCGCCCGTAACGTCTGCCAACGATACTGCCACTCTGGTGACAGATCGCGACGCAGTCGGTCCTGATCAGCATCTAAAAGTTGGTCTGAGGCTGCAGTTAAAACCGGGATGGCATACATACTGGATCAACCCGGGAGACGCCGGCGATACACCCACGCTCGATGTGACAGCTGAAGGCGGCGCAACCGGGAAAAGCTCGCTCATCCACTGGCCTACGCCCGTACGGATCAGCGAAGGCGGATTGATGTCCTACGCATATGTCGGGGACGTTCTCCTGCCGCAGGATCTGGCGCTCAAAGGATCAGGTGGCACAACACTTCATGCCCATGCAGAATGGCTAGCCTGCGCTCAGGTCTGCGTGCCGGAAAGTGGCGATTTCACACTGACACTCCCTGCATCCGCACAGGATGCGCCGCAGGGCAATGACGCGGCGCGCTTTCGTCAGGCCGAAGCCGCCATGCCTGTGCCTTCCCCATTTCAGGCCAGCATCCAGGCCGATGGCACGCTGAAACTTGCGGGCAAGGGCCTGTCATCAGCAGCAGTGTCACAGGCATGGTTCCTGCCACAGGATGGCGGCGTAATCGATCAAGTCGCCCCACAGCCCCTACATGCAGGGGACGGTGAAATTTCGCTCGGCCTTAAATTCCTCAAGGGCGCACACCGCGCCGCCCCCCTGAAGGGCGTCGTCGTCCTGAAAGATGCCGCGGGCGCCGAAAGCGCACTCCAGATTGAGGCAGCCCCCATACCCGGAGGCTCCCCGATCGCCACGGAAAGCGCAGGAGCGGCACACGCACTGGGCGAGCCTGCATCAAGCGTAGATTCTGCCGTGCCGCATGGGGTCGAATGGCTGAGAGTTCTCCTCTTCGCCTTCGTCGGTGGCCTTATCCTGAACCTCATGCCCTGCGTGTTTCCCGTTCTGGCCATGAAGGCACTGTCGCTTGCGCGCATGGGCGGCGCAGGCCGCAAGGCACAGCTCCAGAGCGCATTCTTTTACACAGCCGGCGTCATGGGGGCTTTCGCAGCACTTGGCATTGTCATGATCGGCTTGCGGGCCGTGGGCTCTGCTGCCGGATGGGGATTTCAGTTCCAGTCTCCGGGTTTCGTTGTCGGAGTATGCTGGCTGCTGTTCCTGATGGCCCTTAACCTGCTGGGCGTGTTCGAAATCACGCCGGGCAGACTGGGACAGGCCCAGGTCGGAACCGGCCATGCCGGAGACCTGATGACCGGCCTTCTGGCCGTTATCGTGGCAACCCCCTGCACAGCCCCGTTCATGGGCGTAGCGATTGCAGGCGCTCTGGGCGGACCGCCCATTCTGGGGCTGCTGGTGTTCCTGTCCATGGGGCTGGGGCTGGCCGCACCCTATCTTCTCGTCGCAGGGATCCCCGGCCTTGCAAAGCGCATGCCCAAACCGGGTGCCTGGATGGGCATCATGAAGCAGGTTCTGGCGTTCCCGCTTCTGGCCACATGCGTATGGCTGCTCTGGGTTGCAGGCATCCAGCGTGGAATCAATCTCGTCGCGGTTACAGCCGGTGGTGTCGTTCTACTGGGCTTTGCCGCATGGATATTCGGCATCGGCCAGCATCGCGCCATGCGAGAGGGCGGTGGTCGCATTGTGCTGTTCTGCCGCACGCTCGCTCTGTTGTGCGTCATCGGCTGCGGGGTCGCCTTGGCGAAGAGCATTGGTGGCCCGCCTGCCCCCAGCACAGCCCCAGAAGCCGCGTCTGGCATTGAAGCATTTTCAAACGCCCGGCTCGCAGAACTCCGCGCAAAAGGACAGCCAGTGTTTGTGGACATGACCGCATCGTGGTGCATCACGTGCATGGTCAATGAGCGTGTCGCGCTGGACGTGGCATCCGTGAAAGAAGCCTTCGGCGCGCGGCATGTCGCATATCTGAAGGGAGACTGGACCAACCGCGACGCAGAAATCTCGGCTTATCTGAAAGCCCATGGCCGCGATGGCGTCCCGCTCTACGTTTACTACCCGGCACATGGAGATGGTGAGGTCCTACCCCAGATCCTGACACCAGGTCTGGTCTTGAGCGTGATCGGCAAGTAGCCCAGATCCCACCGAACCCGAATTCCCACCCCTGCCCACTTTATGTGGGCAGGTTTTTTATGTCTCAAGAAGCAGAGATCCGTGCTTCCGGAAACCCGTCCCGGGTCAAAAGAGCCATCGCGTCCAGCGGCGGAAGGGGATGCGAAAGCAGGTATCCCTGAATTTCCGTGCAGCCGAGACTGGTCAGGTAAGAAAGCTGTTCCTGAGTTTCCACCCCTTCAGCGGTCACAGCAACACCCAGATCAATGGCAAGCTCGATCACAGCCCGAACAATGGACGCCGCTCGCGGCTCTCGCAGCATGTCCCGCACAAAAAGTGCATCCAGCTTGATTTTGGAAAATGGAAAGAAGCGCAGATAACCAAGGGACGAAAAACCCTTTCCGAAATCATCCAGCGCGATGATGATCCCTTGTGAGCGCAGAGAATGGAGCAGCGTAAACGTGGAGGCATCAGGCTCCATGAAAATGCTCTCCGTAACCTCGATCTGCAGCCGGGAGGCCGGGAACCCCGTGTCCTGAAGTATGCGAGTGAGATCCGGAAGAAACGCCTTTGATTCCAGCTGCCCCACAGACACGTTCACAGACAGCAGAAGGTCAGAAGGCCATTCTCGGGCAAGCAGACAGGCCTGCTCGGTAACATACGAACCCAGCTCCTGAATGGACCCTGCTTCTTCAGAAAGCCGGATCAGACGATCTGCGGGAATGCGACCATATTCCGGGTGCGTCCAGCGAACGAGCGCCTCAAAACCACAAAGTTTTTGGCTCTGCGCGTTGAAGAAGGGCTGATAGACAATCTTGATCTGCCCGGTTTCAAGTGCATGGGGCAATGCCCGAATAAGACCGCGATTCCTCTTCGCAAGCGTTCGCAGCTGGGCGTCGTAGAAATGATAGGTATGTCCACCGACATGCTTGCTTTCGTACAAAGCCAAATCGCTGGCTTCAAGCAGGCTCTCCACCCGCTCCGTGCCACCACTGGCAATCACAATACCCGCACTAACGCCAATCGGGGCCGTAACCCTGTCAAGGAGCTGGATCGGAGTTTCAACCAGCGCGCTGATGAGGGCGTTTGCCGTTCCCGCCGCCGAGGTCACCGTTGCATGCCGCTCAAGCAGCATGAATTCATCACCACCAAACCGGTAAAGCCGATGGCGCTCCGTAAGGCTACGACTGAACAGTACTGAAACCTTACGCAGCATCTCGTCGCCATATTGATGGCCGTAGCGATCATTGACCTGCTTGAAACCGTCCAGATCAAGGTTGAACAGCGCAAAGGCCTCCCCCTCCCGCTCTGCATCGATCAGATAGGTCTCCATATCGTCCATGAAAGCGGCGCGGTTCGGCAAGCCAGTCAGAATGTCATGACGTGCCCTGAATGACGCACTCTCTCTGGCCCGATGCGTTTGCGTGACATCCGTCCCAACCCCCCGATACCCCATAAAAATGCGGTTCTGAAAAATAGGACGACCGCTCAGCGACCAAAAATGCTGTCGGCTGTCCAGAAAGCCCCCAACAACGATATCGCGGAAGAATATCCGGTTTCCCAGACACTGCTCCAGGCGCAGAAGATCGGTGTTTCTCCCGTTTTCTTTGGCAGGCGGGTTGATCTCCGCCAGCACCTCAACGAGCGATCGCCCTTCAAGTGCCGGAATGGATCTTCCAAGCGCATTGGCAAGAACAGTGGATACGTTCTGCAGCGTGCCATCAGCAGAAATATCCCACAACCAGTCCCCCGCCTCGTTATCGGCATTCCGAAGCAACAACTGCACGATGCTGTTCCGCTCCTCGAGAGACCGCCGGTTTGTCAGGAAGGCAATGAACAGGAACCGTACCGTCGCGGAAAGCGATAGGATAAAGAAAAGGTAGATAAACAGTTCGATGCCAACGAACAAATAGAAGACGCTGTGCTGCTTTTCCCAGGTCAGAAAAAGCGCAATCCAGCAACCAATCATGATCATGCTGGAAATCAGCTCGCCCGCCATGCGCAAAGGCAGAAGAGAGACGGTCGTAGCCGTCAGGCCAATGGTAATGCCCGATACGAGCACGCGATCATCCGAATTGCCGTAAGGAAAGATCATGATGGGAAGGGTGGCCCAGCAGACGCCAAGAAGAAAATTCAGAAAGCGCAGGATATGGCTACAGGGAGAAGCCGTCGTCTTGTCGGCAGGAACTGCATAAAAAATGACGTTATAGACCGCCAGTACGATCAGGACAGAAGCACATAACAAAACGCTGTAGAGAGGGTGCGCCGGAAAAAGGCATAGGGCCGTCACGGGAGCAGCGCTTCCATGGGCCAGAATATGAAAGAAATTTAGCCAGCGCAGGGCCTGCCCGCCAGAACTCTGGATCGTCGAATCCATTTCGGGCGCAGGTGAGGAAACGCGGGTCATCTGACGGAAGAGACGCAGCAACGCAGAGAGGCGCAGTGTGATCATGAAAATCTCCTCTGCCCCGTTTCCCATCCGTAAAATCCCAGAAGAAACACGCAAAGGCTCGTCACGCCTCATCATATCCTCAGGACGCCGCAAATTAAATCTTATTCGTTTAAGGCTCCTTTATTTCTTAATGTTTTCCACAGGAAACACCGGGCAGGCCAAAACTGTTCCTGCACCGGTGCGCCTGTTGAAAAAATTTTCAGTTAATTACTGTATAGTTTCGTTAATCGTGCCGTGTATGTCGTAACTGGCAATTTCAAACAGACGAATGCATTCGTGCATGTTTGCCGTCAGTGCCGCACGGGCAATTTCCGGGTCCAGCGCAGGATGATAGGCTCGCGCCAGATCCTCATCGATTTCCAGATGCGAGGGGCCATCATGCTCGTGCTCGTCATGGGCAAGACCCCATGTCCAGTGGCCACGGGCAAATTTGTCCGTAAATTTCGGTGAGTGGCAAAGATAAGCCGCAAGCTCTTCGGCAATATATTCCACGGCCGCCAGCCAGGAGAAAAATACCACGGGATCATCACTGTCAGCGTTCGCTATGAGGGTCTGCACACTGGGAAGAATTGGATAGTTGTCTGCGTAAAGATCCAGACCAAACTCTTTGGCCCCTTCCGCCCACAGAACGGCATGCGAACCCTCCTCCTCCTTCATCTCCCGCACAGCTTCCCGGGCCTCGGAAAAGAAGGTTTTAATCTTTGACTGACCAAAACGCGCGACAAGCGGCTTGATCGGCAAATGCCCTACACGCACATCAATAGCGCGCTCGAATGCCTGAATAAAAGGCCACCATCCGATCATCATCGCGCGAATGATTGCACGATCTCCCTGTGCTGCACCGCGTGCAAGCGAAGATGAATATATTTTTTCTCGAGTGAATACGCGCATTTGAGAACGATTTACTAACGGCTCAGAGAATAATAGAGCGTACATTTTTCAGGTTCTCTCTTTATTTATTATTGCCTTGCTTTCGGCACCTGCAGTTATCGTCAAAAAAACTTAAATGTAAGGATAATTATTTTAATTATAATTGAGTTTTATGAATATTTATAATTATTAGTATATTATGTATAATTTTGTTACCAAAACAAAATAAACTATACATGAAAAAAGGCTGGAATATTACATCCAGCCTTTGGGAAGTTATTGTAATTTTGGAATATTTTCTCGTCAGCTACCGCGATAGGTCGAATACCCAAATGGGGCCACCAAAAGGGGGACATGCGCGTGCATATCGCTCCCCAAACCAAAAACAACAGGCACGATATCGAGAAAAGGCGGATCGGAAAGTACCTGTCCTGCCTGACGGAAATACTCGCCAACAGAGAACTCAAGACGGTACCCCCCTTTCTCAAGGAAGAGATTTCGAAGCTCGGGGCATCGGCCATCAGCGTCTGTAGTACCGCAAAAAAGAACATTTTCCCCATCCAAAAGACGCAGAAAAACGCCAGAGGCCGGCCGCCCGGAAACCGTATCAAGAACGTGCGTCGAGAGAGAACTCATTGTGTCACGATATCCTTTATCCGCAGTCCTGCGATGGCATTTATCTGCGTAAGCGCTTCGACAAGCTCTTCTTTCGCAGATCCTTCGAGCCGACGCTCCATGGCATCCATAATGACCGTCTTTGCTGCGCCTTGCCCTGCAAGTCTCACGCAGATTACAAACGGCATGCCAAATTTCTGAAGATAGGCTTCATTCAGAACCTTGAACCGGCTGTATTCTTCCGGGCTCAACCGGTCGAGCCCGGCGGAAGCCTGCTCTGATGCAGACGCTGCCCCAAGCTCTGGATCAACCCCAGCCCTATGGCCCAGTTCCGGGTGCGCCCGCACGAGCTTGAGTTGTACGGCCTCGCCAGAGCTTTTCACCACTTCGGAAAACGCCTGTAACATGGTCTTCAGGTCCACAAACGGCCGCTTAAGTGCGGCGCACTCGGCAATCCATGGAGAATGCTCATAAGCCGCCCCAAAAACATCCACGAATTCCTGCACACTCAGAGCGTTGACGTTCTGAATATTCATGCCGGATGCACCTCAAGCCAGTGCCTTGCAATGTCCAGACGCGTGGCAGTCCAAACCCCCTCGTGAGCGTTGACATGCGCGAGAAAGCGCTTCAGCGCCAAAGCCCGCGCCGGCTTCCCAGCAATACGGCAATGCAGACCAACGGACATCATCCGACCACCCTCACTATAAAGCATGTCAAAGGTGTCACGCAGATAGCGGAAGAACTGTTCCCCTTCCGTAAACCCATTCAGCGCCGCAAATTTCATGTCATTCACGTCCAGCGTATAAGGCACAATCAGCTGTGGGCGCCCGCTTGCGTGATCATAATAGGGCAGATCATCGGCGTAGGAATCGGCGTCATAAAGAAAGCCCCCCTCCTCCGCGACAATGCGGGCCGTATTAGGGCTCGTACGGCCCTGATACCAGCCGAGCGGCCTTTCGCCCGTAACCTGCGTATGAAGATCGATGGCCTCAAGGATATGCTGGCGTTCGAGCTCTTCCGGAAAATGCTGATAGTCAATCCAGCGCAATCCATGGCTGGCAATTTCCCAGCCACCTTCCTTCATGGCAGCAACAGCCTCAAGATTGCGTGCCAGAGCTTTGGCAACACCAAACACGGTCGGCGTGATATTCGCTTCAGCAAATAAGCGGTGCAGACGCCAGAACCCGGCCCGACTGCCATATTCGTACAGGCTCTCCATCTGCATGGAACGTGCGCCAATGATGGATTGCGTTCCGATCATTTCCGAAAGGAAGGCTTCAGATCCCTTATCACCATGCAGTACAGAGTTTTCTGCTCCTTCTTCGTAATTAACGACGAATTGTACGGCGATCCTGGCACCATTTGGCCAACGCGGGTCCGGCGGAATTTTGCCGTACCCACACATGTCACGCGGATAAGTGGTCATGAGTGGGCCTTCTCCACTGGAGGATCGAGGCTGATGAGTTCTTCTGTCTCGTAGGCCAGAAGGCTCGCCAGATGCTTCTCACCATCCGCAACGAAAAGATCACGCGCAATACCGCGCGCCAGCTTCTCCACTCCAAAACGCATGCCACTGATGGAGGCACCAGAAAGACCCATCGTCGGCATGGATGCGAAAGTGAAGTTGTGGATGTTCTCCAGCATCTCTGCTTTTGGGTCTGCCGGATCAAGTGGCTCAAACTGGAAGCGGCTGCCCAGATATGGATGGCTCCCCAGAAGCGCATTTTCTTCACCCTCAGGAGGCGTGAAACAATCACGCCAGAGCATAACCGAGCTCGCGAAATCACGTGTCTCTGGCCGCTGGCTCAGATCAATCGTGAAGCCCGTGCCGATAATGAGGGAATCAAAACGCATCTCCCCATTTGGGGTGCTGATGACAATCTCATCTCCCTCCATGCGCGCACTCGTCCACGGTGTACCAGGATGGAAAGCAAAATTGGGATGGCGGCGACAACGCCAGAACGTGTCCTGTGGCGGAGGCTGGTTCAGACTGTAAATCCGGCACATGAAACGCCAGCGCTGTAGATCCGGAAGTTCGGAGAAATGGGCCAGAAAGCCTGCGTTCTCCATCCAACGATAGGGATTAACGGCAGGAATTTTTGCCCGGCGCAAACAGAGATCCACGCTCCCCGCACCCTTTTCAAGCGCCGTTGCAGCATTGTCGAAGGCAGATGCCCCAGCGCCCAGCACACCGATCCTCTTGCCCCGCAGAGCCTCGAAATCGATCGTCTCATGTGTATGTGCATAAGCAGATTTCGGTAGGGCATCGGAAATGAAGGAGGGAATATGCCATGAACCTCCCCCGTCGATTCCCGTAGCGAGAACAAGCTTTCGGGCCAGACGTATGGTTTCATTCCCGCTGCTGTCTCGAAACGTCAGACGCAGAAGCCCGTTTTCCCAGCCAACATGGTGCAATTCCTGATCATTGGTGACCGGAATTTCCAACGTATCGCGTATCCAGTCGAGGTAAGACTGCCAGTCCTGACGGGAAATCTTGTCCAAACTCTGCCAAGCCTCCGCACCATAGCGGGCTTCGTACCAGGACTGCGGAGTGAGACTGGGAATGCCCAGATCAGGCCCCGTTACATGCTTTGGTGTGCGCAGGGTGAGCATCCTGGCAAACGTGACCCACGGACCTTCCCCCCCACGCTGGGCACGATCAAAAACTTCAACGTTTGAAATACCCTGCCTGCGCAGAGCAAAACATGTCGTCTGCCCACCCTGCCCAGCACCCACAATCGCAACATCCAGCACATGACCGTCCTCGTGCGTGACCGGAATGCTCCATGAGCCACTGGCATAACCGATCCTGGCCAGATCTTCGCGGACCCTGGCCGCCAGCTCAGTCAGAGCATCAGAACATTGTTGCGAGAGAGACATGTCCGTAAATCCTAAAGATCAGCCAAAGGAACGCGAAGCAACAATGGTTGCGCCGGTTCGCCTTACCGGCCATTCACCTGATGTCGTCAGCCTAGATACCAAGCCCGGATTGCCCATCCCTTTTGAGGCAGGATCTTCACGATACGAGAGGAAAATATGCTGCGCGAACATGACCGGGGCCCGTAAAATAAAACACCTGAAGGATGTTCAGTCAGGCAGGCTTCACGGGGAGGTCTGCGGAACTGCGCTCCGCCAGTGCAGGTCAAAGTGTTTCACAAGCAGGCCATTCCCGGGTATCTCTTTTAAACGTCCCCTTCGTTCTAAAAAAGAGAGCGGCTCCGATGCCAGTTTTCTCCAGATTTCTTCGTTATTTCATGGCCGTTGCCCGTCTGGGGTCCATCCGCAAGGCATCGGAGCACCTGCATATCGCGGCTTCAGCCATCGATCGACAGATCCTTCAGGGCGAAAGCATGCTCGGCACGCCTCTGTTCGAGCGACTGCCAACAGGGCTGCGACTAACAGCCGCAGGTGAACTTCTATATGCCAGCAGCAAAAAATGGTCGCGCGACCACGAGCATCTGAAAGTCCAGATCGAAGATATGCGCGGCCTGAGACGCGGTCAGGTGGACATTGCACTGCCCGATGCACTGACACGCGGCTTTCTCCCGGTTCTGCTGCGTGAACTTCAACAGTCTCACCCCGGTATCAGCGTGCGCCTGCATGTGCTGGAAAACCATGATATTTCCCGTTGCCTGATCGACGGAGAGGCAGATCTGGCACTGCTTCTAAACCCAACCCATGCAAGAGAAATTCTGGTTCGAACACATGTCGATTTTCCGCTCGGCTTCGTGTGCAGGCCTGACCACCCCATTGCAGGACGCAAAACCCTCCGTTTCAGCATGTGCGCCGAACTCCCAATGGTCATGCCCGAGCTCCCACTTGCCCTGCGACGTCAGATCGAGGTTCTGGAAATCGAGACAGGTGTCACCATCCGAAGCGTCGTCTCCGCTGACAACATCCAGATGATCAAATCCCTCGTCATGGAAGGCATGGGCGTTGGCATTCTGAGCTTTCTGGATGCCATTGAGGAAATCCGACGTGGAGAACTGGCTTTCGTCCCCATTTCGAACCGCACGCTGGCGCCACTGCGGCTCGCACTCTGCGTAGACCGTTCCCGACAGCTCTCTGCTGCCACGCGCCTTGTAATCGCAGAAATTGAGAAGTCGTTTCTGAAGCCCCCCCGCGAATTGGCTCCGGGCGAGGGATCACTGGAAAACGGTCAGACAGAAGGGGACGCGTCCCTGCGATGAACACAACGCCCATTCACCCACGTAGCAGCAATACTGCGATCATCACCAAGCATAACCAGGGCAAACAGAAGGTCTGACAGGCTCTCGGCAGTCTGACTCCGGATGCGTCCCAGAGGCGTCGCCGCAGGATCAAAAATGCACAGATCCGCATGCATACCAGAGCGAATGCTCCCAATCCTGTCTTCAAGCCCGAGCGCCTCCGCGCCACCCGCCGTGGCCAACCAGAGCGCCTGTGCAGGATGAAGGGATGTACCCAACCCCTGAGCAACCTTGTAGCCATCCGAGAGAACCTGCAGCAACGATAGTGCTGGCCCTGCTCCGATATCACTGCCGACCCCAACCCGGACACGCCTGTCTGCTTTCAGCGCGTTGAAGAGTGGAAAACTCCCACTACCCAGAAACTGGTTGGACCCGGGACAGTGTGCGATCATGCAGCCAGTATCATGGCAACGCTGGAAGTCCTGCTCATCAGCATGAACAGCATGTGCAAGGATGGCACGCGGTCGCAACAACCCAGCATGATCATAAACATCCAGATACGACGAGCGCGCCGGAAAAAGCTCGCGGACCCATTCGATCTCTGCCCGGTTTTCCAGAAGATGCGTATGCATGAAAAGATCATCACGCATCTTCAGGAGACTCCCCGCCAGCTCAAGCTGCCGCTCAGTGCTGGTCGGCGCAAAACGCGGCGTTATCGCATAAAGCTGCCGCCCCTTGTTATGCCAGCGATCAATCAGCGTGCTGGATTCATCATAGCCCTGCTGGGCAGTATCACGCAGATTGTCTGGCGCATTCCGATCCATCAGAACCTTGCCCGCAATCATGCAGGTTCCAAGCCGCTCTGATTCCTCAAAAAAAGCATCAACAGATTGGGGATGAACCGTACAGAACACGGCTGCAGTCGTCGTCCCGACCCGCATCAGTTCAGACAGAAAACTCCTGGCCACGCTTCGGGCAAAGTCAATGTTGGCATAGCGCGCTTCCACGGGAAACACATATCGGTTCAGCCATTCCAGAAGCTGTTCACCATAAGACGCCACCATCGGTAATTGCGGATAATGGATATGCGTATCGATCATGCCTGCGGAAATCAGCATGTCCGGATAATGTGTGACCTCCGTGTCCTCGGAAAGCGTTCCCGCAAGGATCTCCCATGCATCAAACGCGACGATGCGCCCGTCCTCAATCACGATCAACCCATCTGCCTCATAGCGCAGGGCCGACATGGGATCAGTGGAAAACGGGTCAGCCTGGAAGGTGATGACGGGGCCACGAATGGCTGTGCGCTTGATCATGAAGCAAGCTTTAGGTGCGAACGCACGCAGCTTCCAGCCTCATTCTTCGCTCGATGAATGCTGTTTTTTCGCGAGGGCAATCCAAGCACCGCATAGGCCCCTTACACGCGCGCGTAAGCAGCCTATGGATTATTCGACCATTCAGGCGTCAGGCCTTGCGTACGAACTCGGACTTCAGATTCATCGCGCCAATACCCGCTATCTTGCAGGCAATGTCATGCCCGTCCGTCGCATCCACAAGCCGGATATTCTTGACCTTGGTGCCACTTTTCACCACGGACGACGTACCCTTGATCTTCAGATCCTTGATGACCGTGACACTGTCACCATCTGCCAGAACATTTCCATTGGCATCGCGGATTTCTCCAGATGCATCAGGATTTTCTGACGGACCCGCACTGCCTTCGCTCTGCTGGCTCCATTCATGCGCACATTCCGGGCACACCCACAGGCTGCCATCAGGATACACATGCTCAGAGCCACATTTCGGGCATTTCAGATCCTGGTCCATCACTCAACTCTCTTCCATAAAACAAGCCTGAAACGCAAAAACGCACCAGCAGCCAGACAACCATCAGGCTGCCTGAGTCCACATGCCGCATCTCTCCCCATCAGGGGAGAATATCAGGTGCGAAAAATCGAGGAGACCGTTTCCAGCCTCCTGCGCATCTGTCCGCTTATCGCAGAATACCAGTGTGCCCAACGCTATAGCGACCAGGCTGCGGCCAGACCGTCAGACCATGAGGCTCCGCCCCAACGCGCACCTTCTGAACAGAGCCCGTATCCGTGTCGATTGCATAAACCACATCATCGAAACGGCCGGAAAGCCAGAGAAGCTTGCCATCAGCACTGACATTGCCCATGTCCGGACTGCCACCACCGGGGATCGGCCATGTCTTCACGACGGTATCGGTCGCAAAATCCATAACCGAAACACTACCCGGCCCGCCGCGCTTGCCATGAATCCGGTGCGAACCGCGATTTGCAATATACATCATCTTTCCATCGCGGCTCGGATACAGGCCATGCGTGCCGATACCTGTTGGCAAGAAGGCCGTTTCCTTGAACGTGTCTCCGTCCACAACAAAAACGCCATCCGCCATCATATCAGCCACGTAAAACTTGTGACCGTCCGGAGCTGTCAGGATATCCTGCGGCATACCGCCCCTGGACAACTTCAGCATCCCGATCAGCTTCAAATTCACCGTATCAACCTTGGCGAGGTAGCCACCAAACTCACAGGTGAAAATCGCGTATTTTCCGTCAATGGAGAAATCCGCATGATTAACGCCCTTACAGGCAGGCGTCTCGACTGACCCCTTGAGCGCCATGGTGTGCGGGTCACGGAAGTCCAGACGTTCATGCGCTTCCGCCACCGTAATCGCGTACTGGCCATCGGGCGTGAAATACATGTTGTACGGATCATCAACAGCAATCGAGGGGCCCGGCTTTGCAGTCGCCGGATTGATCGGCGTCAGTGAGCCATCCGGACGTCCCTCGCTGTTATTCGTTACCCATAACGTACGCAAATCCCATGAAGGAACCACATGCTGTGGCGAGTGGCCAACGGGAAACGTGTCCACAACCTTGAAAGTCGCAGGATCAATGACAGACACACTGTCACCACGCAGGTTCGGCACATACACGCGGGCCGGGTCCCCTGCGATGGCTGCCGAAATGTGAGAGGGACCCGTCTCACTGTAGATATTGCGCGGATCAATGACAGGCGGCATCCCGGGAATGGTCTGAACAGGAGCCACAACAGGAAGCGCGGAAGGCGTCGTGATGGCCGATGCAGAAGCTACGGGCGCGGGCTGTGCCGGAACAGTGGCATCCTGCGCATGCGCTTCGGTAACACCGAGCAGCGTCAATGCCGCCAGCAGAGGGGTTTTTAATCTCATGGATGGCTCCTGTTGAAGGACTGAATGGCCGCAACGGCTGTCTGCACCTGCATATTGGTCCCTATCTGGCCCAGCTCGGCCGTTGCGCGCCGGGGATCGCCACCATAGACGCCCTCGGCAGTACCCGGTTTTGGCGCTGCACGCAGCGCTTCCTGACGAACCAGCGACGGATCAACCGCCAGCATCAGGGACGTATCGCTCAGTTCTGCATGAAGCCCCACTTCCGACCCATGTCCCTGCGCCCGAAGCGCGTCAGCATAGCGGGTAGGAACAACCTCATAATAATCACGTATATAAAGGACGTGAGCCTGCCCCTTCCATGCCCGGTTCAGCTCAGCAGCCACGTGCGCCATGCTCGCCTGATAACCGCCATGATCCCCGATCAGGACTACTGTCGTGAAACCCTGAACACGGAAACTCTCCGCCGCGGCGCGCAAAAGCCCCTCAAACACGCTGGGGGGAACAGAAATCGTACCCGGAAAACGCATATGGGACGTGCGGGGACTGGTTGAACCCTCAGGCACATAGGCCACAACCGGCGCGACCAGCGCATGCCCGACATCCCGCGCAATCGTATCTGCCAGAACCTGCGCACGAACATCATGCTTGCCCACGGCAATATAAGGCCCGCTCTGCTCAGTCCCGCCGACCGGAATAATGACAGTCGTCGTCCCTGATTTCACATCTTCCGCAATTTCGGTCCAGGTGTGACAGGCAAATTCAACTGTTCCCGGAACACCCACACAATGTGCTCCGTCCTGTCCCATCGCCTTTCCTCCCGTCGAGGCTGCCAGAACAGACAGCGCAACAAACCCGAGGCGCAGGAAGGATGATTTTGACATGCAGATCCGGAAATAGAGAAAACACCGCCCTCTTTACTCCATATTTCCAGAGGCTGCCATATTCCCCCCTGCGCCCAGCCGGTATAAAAAGCGCCATGGCTTTTCCTCCCTATGCTGCCGATCCCGACGCCGTAGACAGCGCGGCACACCTGATTCAGGTCGCCCTTACTCCAGTCTTCATGCTGTCTGGCATCGGAACACTCATCAACGTGTTCAATACACGTCTCGCACGGGTATCAGACCATCTGGAAGATGTAAGCCGTCGCCTCGCAGGGACGGTTAGCGATGCGGCCACTACCGATCCCTACTACACCCCCGAAAAGCTCCTCTCCCACGAAAAGCGCCTGCATCGCCGAATCTTCGTGCTGGACCTGGCGATTCTCATGAACGCCATCGGCGGAGCCTCGACCTGCGGCGCGGCAATTGCACTTTTCGTCGGTTCTCTACGGGATACGACCACATCCACATGGCTGCTAGCTCTTTTCGGCATAGCTCTCGGATGCACTGTGGCAGCGCTGATGTTCTTCCTGGCAGACACAATGTTGAGCTGGCACAGCCTGAAAAGAGACGGTGCCATGCCAAGACCACTAACGACCAAATAGGCGCCCGCGCAACTTTATTACGCCTAAACCCCGATTTTAGCGCGTCCTTCTTCAAAGCTTTGAAAATGGGCGTGCCAAGAATTACGATTACTCACGAAATAAAGAGCATCACTAACAAGAACAGTGAGGCTACATTCGCTTCACGTGAAAAGTTCTCAGCGAGAATTATGCATCAGACGCAGATCTGACCCTCGTCTGCTCTTGTTGTGCTCCAGCGATATTTCGCGTTTTTCCCCACTCCACACCAACAAATGCACAACAAATCGGAAAAACGACAATGACTGCCCTGACGCTTGTTCATCTCATCGGCCTGCCCACAAACCTGCTCGCACAGTTCTCAATGGTTGCCTTCGTGCCCGTTATTGCGGCTCTGATGATTGCTACGATCGCCGCTGACCGCGTCTCCGAGAGCTGAAAAGCACTCTCGGGACAGGCCCGGCCAAAGTGCCGGGCGTCCCGCCTGCATAAACAGGCCTTCTTGTTGCTCAGAGCTCCGTTTCAGCGCGAAACCGAGAGATAGGATTCCGGGTCCAGACGGCGCCTCCAGAGATCACTGAGCCAACAGCCCAGAACCCCCAGAACCATCCCCACAGCAGTCGAGCCGATCCAGTGCGCAGGCAGCACTGCCATCAGCACGCCCGCGGCTCCGCCCACTGTCCAGTTCAGCGTTCCCATCAAGGCCGCCGCAGAGCCCGCCTGATGACCATGATGCGTCATGGCCAGAACGCCTGCATTCGGGCCGATGAAGCCCAGCGAGAACGTGACACACCAGATCAACACGCAAAGCACCCAGGGGTTTGAGGGGCTCGCCAACCCTGTCGCACTGACAATCAGGCACAACACAGCCGCAACCAGCCCGCCAATCATGCCAAGCTCCATCACTCTGGTGAACGCGTGGCGCCGGATAAGGCGCGCATTGACCTGCGTTCCCAAAATAAACCCTCCCGCATTCAGCCCGAAGAAAATGGCGAAGGCACGAGGCGAAAACCCCAGAATACCCTCAAAAAGAGCAGGCGCATTGGAAAGGTAGGTAAACATCGTGAAGGTGCCAAAACTCGCCACCATCGCCGCAGACAGAAAAAGTGGCTCACGCACCAGCGAAACATAGCGCTGCAAAATTCCACTGAACGGCAGAGCGAAGCGCTTTTCCGGCGCAAGAGTGTCCGGGAGCAGAAACCAGCTCCACAGCATCAGAAAACCGCCAAATCCCAGCCCAGCCCAGAAAATCAGACGCCAGTTACCAAGCTCAAGCAGAAATCCACCGATGGTTGGTGCAAGAATCGGCCCAAGCCCAAAGATGAGCATGAGCTGAGACATCAGCTTCGCGCCCTCCGAACCCGTCGCGACATCGCGCACCATAGCGCGCGGAGCCACAGACGTCGCAGCCCCACCAAGACCTGCCACAAACCTGAGGAAGCAGAACATGTGGAAATTGGTCGTCACAGCCAGCATGCCGGACGCAATGGAATAAACCGCCAAACCAAGCAGCAACGGGGATTTACGCCCGAAACGGTCGCAGAATGGGCCGAGCGTGAACTGGCCAATCGCGAGCCCCGCCAGCCACGATGTCAGCGTAAGCTGCGCAGACCCTGCACCATGCCCCAAGTCATGCTCAAGCATCGGGAAAGCAGGAAGATACATATCCGTCGCAACCGGCCCAAGGATGAAGATCATCGCAATCAGGATACGGTTCGCGGAAGACAGGGCCGGCACGGAAAGAGCGGGCGGGGCTGAAGCAGACACGCAGACACCAGGCGTATGAAAAACGGGAACGGGTCTTACCGGAAACCGGCAAGACCCGTTGGATTACTCAACGCCTTTTTTGAAGCACTGGCCAGTGCTGAAAAACACTTTGGCTGGAATTTCAGAGATTTCCTCTAAATTTCCAGCCGGAATGTGTCTTCAGTGCTTCGGCCAGCTCGCCAGAATATTCGTCTTCACAGCCTGCGGCAGACCAACATAGTCCAGACGGGTGTTTTCTGCATCGCCATGCTCAAAACCCCACGTGAAGAAATCACGGACGGCCTTGGCTTCAGCTGCACCCTTGGCATCAGTCGGAACGAGGACGAAAGTGGCCGTTACGATCGGCCATGCGCTCTGGCCAGCCGTGTCCAGCAGGTTGATCGCATAATGATCTGCATGAGCCCAGTCTGCGGAGGCAGCAGCTTCAGCAAAGCCCGCAAGGGACGGCGAGACGAAAGAGCCAGCATGGTTCTTCATCTGCGCGATATTCAGGTGGTTCTGAGCAGCATACGCGTATTCAACATAACCAACGCCACCCTCGGTCTGCTTGACCATGGCGGCAATGCCGTCATTGCCGCGCGCACCAGCTCCACCGGGCCATGCGATGGACGTACCAGCACCCAGCTTCTGCTTCCAGGTTGCGGAAACCTGCGCAAGGTAGGACGTGAAAACATAGCTCGTGCCCGAACCGTCCGCACGATGAATTGGCGCAACATCTGTGTCTGGCAGATTCAGGCCTGGGTTAAGTGCCTTGATGCGCGCATCGTCCCATTCCGTGATTTCACCATCGAACAGAGCAGCCAGCGTTGGTCCGTCAAGGCGGAGCTTGCCAGCATCAACACCCGGCACATTCACGACGACCACAATTCCCCCCATGACAGTCGGAAACTGAAACAGGTGTTCCGAGGCCAAACGTGTTGCTGCCATCGGCTTGTCAGAGGCACCAAAATCCACAGTCCGCGCAATGACCTGATCTTGCCCAGCGCTGGAACCAACACTCTGGTAATTCACATTGACGCCAGTCGTTCCCTTGGACGCTTCAGCCCAGGCACCATAAATCGGAGCTGCAAAACTTGATCCGGCACCCGTAATATCGGCGGCATTTGCGAAAGATGGTGAGACGGCGCACAGGGCCGTCATCGCGACGAAACTGAAAAGCGCAAGCTTGGTTTTGATCATGATGATCCCTCATGGGGCATTGAAATACGGCTCACCTAGTAGCGAGTGGCCTCAAAAGGATATAGCGAAAACTGCATGATACTTTCATGACAGCGACAATAAGACTGTACCCCGAAAGACACACCAATATTCCGCTAGAAATATAATGTAAATTTATATTTATGAATTAACGCATAAAATTATTTAAAAACAATACTTTAGATTTTTGTCATTATTTTGCAATATTCCCGTCATTAAACCTTCCCATTATTCAAAAAACCAAATCAGATACCCACGCCGTGAATTATCCGCCCTTTGACGCAAGGACGCCCCACGGCAATGAAGTTCTTTTCGCAACGTAACGCAGCCCTCATGGCGACCTCCACAATGGTTTCTTTGGGCTGTCTAAGCGGTCACGCACGGGCAGCTGATCAGATGGAAATCATGGAGAGCCAGATCCGCGCCATGCAAAGCCAGCTCGCCGTAATGAAGAAAGAACACAACGAGGAGGTAAAGCGCGCGCGCGCCGTTCTCGCGCACCAGCGTGAAGAAGCCGAAAACAACCCTTACAGCCAGCGCGCAGGATACATTAATCCTAACGCCCGTGGCGGTCAGACCTCCTGGAATGTCAGCACTCCCCTGCTGGCTCCTCCCCGCACAGCAAGCACACCTTATGGCGAAATAACCGGCACCCCCCCGGCACACTCCAGCTTGTATGGCCCTTTGCGTCGCGGTCAAATTCAGGTGGGTGGCATCCGAATTACGCTTGGCGGGTTTGCTGAAGCGGCCACAATATGGAGATCACGCAACACAGCGTCTGATATCTCAACAGGCTTTAATGCCATTCCGTGGGGCAACAATGCTGCAGCCCACATGAATGAATTCCACCAGACGGAGCGCCAAAGCCGTTTGGCTGCACTGGTGGAAGGAAAAATCAGCAGCAAGCTTGAAGCTGACGCTTATGTGGAAACAGATTTCCAAGGCGCAGGATCTGCATCAAACTCCCGCCAGTCCAATTCTTACGTCCTGCGCGCTCGTCTGTTTTATGGAGAGCTGAAAGATCAGGCTGATGATCTCCAGATTCTTGGCGGCCAGAACTGGTCTCTCATTACGATGTTCAACAAGGGCATGTCAGCTCGTGATGAACAGATCCCGCTGACCATCGAAGCCCAGTACGTCCCCGGCTTCAACTGGACCAGAAACAGTCAGGTCCGTATCGTCAAAGGCTTCGACAACAGTCGCTATCATGTCGGTCTGTCGATCGAAAATCCGTCTGCCGTTCCGTCGGGCTCTCCTTATGAGCCTGGCAGCACCGTCGTGACCTATAAAGAGAGCGGCGCAAACGTAAATAACCCAGACACTTATTACGCGACCGATGTTGCTCCTGACATCATCACAAAATTTTCTGCTGATCCAGGTTGGGGCCACTACGAACTTACCGGCGTCATGCGCTTTCTGCACGACCGCACCAGCGTAACCGGAAGCGGCCAGAGCCACACATCCGTTGCGGGTGGTGGCGGCGGCGGTCTGATCCTGCCAATCATCAACAAAAAACTTTATTTCCAAGCCTCGGGTCTAGTCGGCGTTGGAATCGGCCGCTATGGCACCTCCAACATTCCCGACTACAGCTTCAACCAAAACGGCTCTACACACCCACTCCCAGAGGCCAATGTCCTTCTTGGAGTTTATGGCAACCCCACAAAAGCCCTGCGCCTCTACGCTTATGCCGGCGCAGAAGAAGTCAGGTCTCGGGCCTACTTCAACGCCGGTGGAAAATCCTACGGTTACGGCAACCCACTCTACAATATGTCTGGATGCAACACAGAACTCAGCAGCCTTTGTGCTGCCGGGGCCAACGTCCACACGGTTGCGCAAGGCACCACAGGTTTCTGGTATGATTACCTGAAAGGTGATTACGGCACCGTCCGCGTAGGCGCACAATACTCGTACACCTACGTCGACTCTTTCTCAGGCATTGGTGGCGCCCCACACACCAGCGATAACATGGTGTTCATGTCCCTGCGTTACATGCCTTTTAACTAAATCCACAGCAGGGCTTAGGCCCTGCAATCCACCATTTTTGAATTATTTAAAAATCATAATTCAATCCATAAATTGAATATGATTGACTGGACGATGCTCTTCACGCTCAAGGGTATTTTGGACGAATTTTCCCGCATTGTCAGATGCGGGAAAATCTCAAAATAGTTTCCAGCAACACAATAACCGATACACAAGATACAGCGACTCCCCCACACGCGCCATCTGGAGTAGCGTGCTTTCTTTCTTCCCCAGAAAGGTGTCACTCTTTTGCGCTGGCTTACGTCGCTTGCCCTCATCGTTCCCGCTATCACAGCCTGTACTCTTGGAGCAGGCCTGTACTGGGTCGATCACAAGGATTTCGCCTCCCTTGCCGCGCAACGCATTGCGCATGCAACAGGACGCAGCGTCGAGATCCACCATCTACATGTCCGCGCCGGACTTTGGCTGACAGCCGATCTGGAGGGCCTGTCCATTGCCAACATCCCCGGCGGCAGCCGCCCTCAGATGATCACGCTAGACACCCTGCACGCACAGATACGCCTGACCACGCTTTTACACGGCCCCGTCCAGAGCAGAGATGTTATCATCACCGGTTTTTCAGGCATTTTCGAACGCACCCCCGAGCGGCAACCCAACTGGCGGTTTGCGCCAGCAGATGCCCAGCCCGGGCCAACAAACACTGACAAACCCGAAAATGATGCGCCCGATACACACTGGTTTCCGGGCATTCGCGATGTACGGATTCTAAAAAGCGACGTCACATATCGCTCTGCAGGCGGCAGCTCATACGATGCGCGCCTCGACAACATGCATCTGTCGTCCCAAAGCGACACCAGCCCGCTCCTCATGACCCTCGCAGGAGCCTATAACGGAACCCCAGTCGCGATTGATACCACAATGGCATCAATCGCCATGCTCCGCCTCTCCCCACGCCCATATGAAGCAAAAGCGAAGATCACCTCAGGGGATCTGGAGATCGGTTTTGACGGCACTCTGACCGATGTTCTGAACGTAGACGGCATCAAAGGCCACATTACAGTCAAAACTCCCACATCCCGTCCCCTGCTTGATCTGGCGGGCCTGAAAGACTTTCAGGACACCGTACCGATGGAGATCAGCGGGAATTTTTCCCATCTTCAGGATAACTGGCACCTTGAGCAGACTTCCGGGCAGATCAAGGGCACCGTCATCAAGAACGCCACCTTTGACCTTGAAGAAGGCAACCACACAAAACCCGACGACATTCACACGAACATTTCGCTGGGCGCTCTGGATGTAAACATCATGCTGGCAGGATTGTCCCAGCCGAAAGGCAAGAAACCCACTGGCCGAGCGGCCCACACAGACATCCCCCTGCAAGTGCCCCTCAAGCCGGATCCACTCCTGAACATCCGTCTCTCCGCTACACAGGTCACGTATAATGACCTGTCCATGTCGGGCCTTGCTCTGAATGCTGAACAGGCTCCGGGGAAAATCGTCGTTCACGAACTGTCGCTTGGCTATCTGGGAACAACCATTCGTGCACAGGGAAGCCTGAAAGCCGCCCGTGACGGCACGGATATCGATGCTCAGTTCGACGCCCGCCATGGCGACATAGACCGCCTTCGCAAGGCTGCCGGATTTGCGCCCATTCCCGTCAAAGGCAAACTCGGAATTCAGGTCATCGCGAGCGCCAGAAACGCCCATACGCTCAATGAAGCCACGCGCAAGGCAGATCTCTCGGCAGCCGTAAGTATGGAGCAAGGTGAAATTGCCCGGGAAATTGTGGAAGCCGCATCAATGGATCTGCGGCTCATCTTCCGGCGCCCCAAAGGTACAGTCCCAATCACCTGCCTTCTGGGCGTGATGGAACTGCATCAGGGCATCGGAACCGTAGCGCCTCTGAGGATCAGAACCTCTATCGGAATCGTCGCAGCGAAAGCATCGTTCGACCTGAACAGACACTGGTTCGATCTCGTATTTGCCAGCCGCCCGTTCTCAACAGGCTTTTTTGCCCTCGATATTCCGGTCCGCGTCAAAGGGCCGTTCGATAGCCCACAGCTCAGTCTGGCAGCCCTCTCAAAACAGGGCAAAGCACTGCTCGCAGAGTCCAATACCGTCACAACACTGCCACCAGCACTGCGCTCCTTCGCATCGGGCAATGCCTGCCTGCGCCCTACGCGCTGAGCACACACATACTGGCCACAACTCCGCTGTTTGCCCCTCTCGCGGGAGGTCGCTATGCACACCCAATCGGAGAGGAGACACCTTAATGCGTATCGCAATGATCGGCGGTGGATATGTCGGACTTGTATCCGGCGCATGTTTTGCCGAATTTGGTACGGATGTTGCCATCGTCGAACGGGATCCAAAACGTCTCGAAGCGCTCCGCAAAGGCAGTATTCCCATCTATGAGCCTGGCCTCGACACGATCGTCGCCACCAATACACAGGCAGGACGTCTTACCTTCGGAGATGACCTCTCAACTGCAATCGAAAACGCCGATGCGGTTTTCATTGCTGTGGGAACACCGACCCGTCGAGGCGATGGCCATGCAGATCTGACCTATGTCTACGATGCAGCAGCCGAAATCGCGCGTACGGCAAAGCGTGGCCTGCTCGTTGTCACCAAATCCACAGTGCCTGTAGGCACAGGCCGCGAAGTCGCGCGCATCCTGCGTGAAGCCCGACCCGACCTGTTGTTTGATGTAGCCTCAAATCCGGAATTTCTGCGCGAAGGCAACGCCATTGGCGACTTTATGCACCCGGACCGCGTGATTATTGGCATAGATGAAAGCGGCCCCGATCAAGGCATAAGCGCAAAGGACGCCCTGAGAGAACTCTATCGTCCTCTCTATATGATTGATGCCCCAATCGTCTTCACCGATCTGGAAACGGCCGAGCTCACCAAATACGCAGCCAATGCTTTCCTCGCCATGAAAGTGACGTTCATCAACGAGATGGCCGATCTCTGCGAGAAAGTCGGTGGCAACATCCACGATGTCGCGCGCGGCATGGGTCTGGATGAACGGATCGGGCCAAGATTCCTGTATCCAGGGCCAGGATATGGCGGCTCCTGCTTTCCAAAAGACACACGCGCCCTGACGGCCATCGCGCAGGACGCAGGCGCTCCAACACAACTCGTCGAGGCAACAGTGGCTGTCAATGAAGCCCGCAAGATACGCATGGCGGAGCGTATCATCGAGCAGGCTGGTGGCAGTGTTGCGGGGAAGACGGTCGGTGTATTGGGCCTGACCTTCAAACCAGACACTGATGACATGCGCGAAGCGGCATCCATTCCCATCCTTCATCGCCTGCACGACGCAGGCGCTGTCATTCAGGCTTTCGATCCAGAAGGGATGACACCCGCCCGCGCGCTCTTGCCGGAAAAGATTCGGTACTGCGACGACGCACTGTCTGCCGCGGAAAATGCCGATATTCTGGTCGTGCTGACAGAATGGAACATGTTTCGCGCCCTGGATCCGGCCCGCCTCAAAACGGCCATGCGCGGAACAGCGATTGCAGACCTGCGGAATATCTGGAACTCGGACACCATGAAAGCGGCAGGCTTCGATTACCGTTCCATCGGCCGCGTCTGACACACAAAAAAGCCCGGCGGAATTTTCCGCCGGGCGCAAACCGCATCTACACTGAAATCATCAAGATGTCTGAAGATTGGCCTGCTTCTGAGCTTTGGCAACAGGAGCAAAAGTGCCGTTCTTCAGACTGGCTTCGAGTTGTTCCAAAGACTTGCCTTTGGTCTCGGGGACATACCGCGCGATGAACACCAGCGCGAGCGCATTAACCGCAGCGAATAGCCAGAACGTGCCACCAGCACCGAGCCCCTCAACCAGCGAAAGCGTGGTGAGTGAAATAACAAGATCAGCGCCCCAATGGCTTCCTGCAACAAGGCTCATTCCCTTGCCACGGCACGACAGAGGGTAAACCTCCGCACCAACAAGCCAAATCGCAACAGACAGGCTACCCGTGTTGAAAACCGTATATCCCATCACAGCCAGAACAGTGAGCCATGCGCCAATGCCGGTCGTCAGGTGAAAGGCGAAGAGACCACCGAGAATAATAAGCGATACGACCGCACCTGGGAGCAGTCTCAGCAGCAGGGTACGACGACCCAAGGCATCTACAGCCCAGCCGCCAAACAAAGTGGCACAAATCATCGCACACCCAACAGCAACAGACGTCAGAAGCGCTGAGTCCTGCCCGAATCCTGCACCCGAAAAAATTGTCGGAGCGTAATACATTACGGCATTGATGCCGGTCAGCTGGCACAAAAGCGCAATACCAACAGACGCAATGACAGCAGGGCGAACCCACGGCTTGGCCAGCGCGGACCAAGGAGCCTGCTCGTCATGCCCCTCCAGGATTTCGCGCAGTTCCTGTTCTGCAACCTCATCAGAAGGGCGAACCTTGCGCAACACGTCCCGCGCTTCATCATGACGCCCCCGCATCGCGAGCCAGCGTGGGCTGTTCGGCAAGAAAACCATACCCACAAAGAGAATCAAGGCCGGCAGCATTCCAATGCCAAACATGATCCGCCAGCTGTGATCGCGCAGTAGATACCCGGTGACGAACGAAACGGTAACACCGAAAACAACGGCCAACTGAAAACCGACAACCAAACGGCCGCGTTTTTCGGGCGGTGAAATTTCAGCAATGTATATCGGCACGATCTGAGACGCAGCACCAATAGCCAAACCAAGAAGAAGACGTGCTGTAATCAACATGGCAACGCTGTGCGCTGTCGCAACCATCACTGTGCCGATCAGAAATAACGCGGCAGCAACCATTACCGTGCGCCGCCGCCCCATTCGGTCAGAGAGTGTGCCAGCCCCCAGACACCCAAAAAGAGCGCCGAGAATAATGGCCGACGTCACGATTTCCGCCCCCAGCGTATCCAGATGAAACTCCGCCTTGAGCTGCAGGAGGGCCGAGGAGATGATCCCTGTGTCATAACCAAACAGCAGGCCGCCCGTTGCAGAAATGGCGGCAATCGTATTGGTCAAAGCTGTCCCGGTGCTTCTCTTGGTGGTGGTTAACTGATCTGACATGTTTTTTCTTCCGCGCCCGCTGGGGTCTTTGTGCTATACCCCATCACTAACGCAACATCTCATATGTGCGTTCTCACAACCACGCGCGCAGAGCTAAATTATTCGCGAGCAAATTCCATTAGAAATAATCCAGGAAAATAACAAGTAATATTCATGTAATACCATAATAATATCAAAAATTATTAGAAATATTTCCTTTAGTTAAAAAACAAACATTTAAATATGTTAATAACAAAATATCACATGGAATTGATTCTTGAGTTATTATTTAAATGATATTTTTATGTTTTTTTATTGATCAAAATTAAACACAATATTTACTGATATTGGTTATAAAACTAATAACTGCATTACCAAATGACAAACACTAAGCGGATCAGCTCGCCGCTTTATGCATCACAACAATGAACATTTTCTTCTCATGAGGCAGCGCATGAACGCTGCCTTTATTGGTGGGACACCATAACGATATCCCACCACCGTAACCATCAGGCCTGCACGGCTCTCAGGATAAACCCGGTCAACTCTCCAACAGCTTCTTCAGTAGAGCGTTCGGAGTTGATACGCAGATCTGGCGAAAGCGGTACTTCGTATGGCGCAGAAACTCCCGTAAATTCGGGAATTGTCCCGGCCCGGGCTGCAGCATACAGACCCTTCGGATCACGCGTCTCGCACACACTCAGCGATGTATCGACAAATGCTTCATGGAAGCCCTCGCCCACAATGCTGCGCGCCTGATCACGATCAGCCTGCAGCGGCGATACGAGCGCAACAATCACGACCTGACCACTCTGCGCCAGAATCCGTGCCACATGAGCCGCACGACGGATATTTTCCGTGCGGTCCTCCGGTGAGAAACCAAGATCACTGCACAACCCGGCGCGCAGAGTGTCTCCATCCAGAACCGTAGCCTTAATACCCTGAGCAACGAGAGCTTCCTCCGCAGCACGCGCCACAGTGCTTTTCCCGGAGCCCGGCAAACCGGTCAGCCAGAATACAGCGCTTTTGTGCCCACGGGCCTGCGCATGCTGCTGCGGGGAAACACGACTTGCCGTCGGATGAATGGCACGCTCGCCAGTCGCCAGTTCAGCCGGACCAATCAGTGGAGCACCACCAACAATCCGCTGATGATGATCAACCAGAACGCCGCGACCATCCCCAAAACCGGGAGAGAATGGGTCGAACAGCACTGCATGAGACGCAGCAAGCGTCACTTCAGCAAAACCATCAGGCTGCACGCTGTCGCCCGGACGCAATGTCAGATCATCAAGATCAACGACAGCATCAATGGATGCAACCGTCACATCATGTTCGGCCGTCGTGAGGCGCAACTTAAAGCTTTCCCCAACCCTAAGCGGCTCACCACGCAGCCAGAAAAGGCGCGTGCGGATACGTGCAGCCTTCTCCGGTGCAGCAGCAGCGTCATCGGCTGCAAAGAGAAGATCACCACGATCAGGAACCAGATCCGGCTCAAGACGCAGGGCAATGGACTCGCCAGCACCGGCTATCGGATGAACAGGAGCATGCCAGCGGCAGACTTCCGCAACAGTAGCAACCTGCCCCTGAGACCCGATAGCCAGCTTGTCACCAACCCGCACAGTCCCGCGCTCGATGCGACCAGCGACATAACGCACATCATCGAAACGATAGACGTCCTGAACCGGCATACGGAACGGAAGTGTGAGACGCGAAGCTGGCGGTGGCACGTCTGCCAGAGCCTCAATCAGTGTGGGCCCCTTATACCAAGGCGCACGCTCCGAACGGGTAGCGATATTATCGCCATCACGCGCAGAGGCCGGAACAACAGCCTCAACCTGAATTTCCAGACGACCCAGAAGCTGGCGCACATCTGCCTCAGCCTGCGCAATGCGTGCCTCATCAAACCCCAGAATATCGGATTTGTTCAGCAGCACGATCACATGGCGAATACCGATAAGACGCAGCAACATTGCATGACGGCGCGTCTGCTCCTGCGCGCCTTCCTGCGCATCAACCACAAGAACGGCTGCTTCCGCGTCAGCCGCACCTGTGATCATATTCCGCAGGAACTGGCGGTGGCCAGGCGCATCAACAATAACGAATTCGCGGCCATTGAGCGTGAAGGGAATACGCGTCGAATCAACGGTCACACCCTGATCGCGCTCAATCTGCAGAGAATCGAGCAGAAAGCTCCACTCCACAGCCAAACCACGCTTGCGGCTGCTCTCGACAATCTGCGCAAGCTTGCCGTCCTGCAGGCTATCCGTGTCATAGAGAAGACGCCCGATCAGCGTGGACTTCCCATGATCGACATGCCCGACAATCACGATTGGCGTGGCAGCTGCGCGTGATTCCACCGACTTATGCTCGGTTGAAATGATATCGCCCATGATCACAGATACCCCGCAACACGCAGACGCTCGAACACGTCTTCTGATTCATGATCCATCGCGCGACCAGCCCGCTCGGAAGTCTTACTGTTTTCCAATTCGGCAATAACCTCGGAAACCGTAGTGGCATTGCTTTCAACAGGGTTAGTAATGTCCTGATCGCCAAGCGAGCGATAACGCTTGCCATCCTTGGCAAAGTACAAATCAACCAGCGGAATGCCTTCGCGCTCGATATAACGCCAGATATCAATCTCGCGCCACGCAAGCAGCGGATGAACACGGATATGCATGCCGTCTTCATAAGGCGTTGCATACTGGTCCCAGAATTCCGGCGGCTGGTTGCGCACGTCCCAGCGATGCCCAGCCCCGCGTGGACTGAACACGCGCTCTTTCGCACGCGTGGCCTGCTCATCGCGGCGAATACCCGCAATCACACCACGCAGCTTATGTTTCTCGATCATGGCAGCCAGTCCAGCGGTCTTACGCGCAGCGGAACGGGCAGCAGGCGGGAGGGACGGATCAATTTCCTCAACCGGCGGGCAATAACCCAGAAGAAGGTCCAGATCCCACTTCTTGGTGTACTCATCACGGAATGCATACATTTCCGGGAATTTCTTCTCAGTATCAACGTGCATCACCGGGAAAGGCACGCGCCCCATAAAGGCTTTTCGTGCAAGCCAGACCATCACGTTGCTGTCTTTTCCAAGAGACCACAGCAGCGAGAGAGGCTTCAGCTTACGGTACGCTTCGCGCAGGATGAAAATGCTTTGAGCCTCGAGTTGATCGAGGTCATCCATAATACGCGGTTCTGGCAGTGTCATTGTCCGTTCCCGTTTCATGCCGGCCGGTGGATGCCGCATTCCGTTTTGGCGAGTCCGGCCCATCGACCAGCCCGCCCGTCCTCACCACTCCTGATGGCACGCGTGCAGGGCGCGCAACCTATTGAAGTGTAACCCTGTGCAACGAGAGGATGAGGGGGCAGCCCCCATTCACTCATGGCATCCCCGATCCGTTCTGGCGTCCAGTTTGCCAGCGGATTGAGCTTTACCTGTCCGTTGTCTTCGCGCTCCACAAGTTGGAGGCGCGACCGTGTCTGTGCCTGATTTCGCTTGCGCCCCGTAATCCACACATCAAAATCGGGCAATACGAGATCCAGCGGCTCCACCTTGCGCAGCGCGCAACATGCATCCGGATCAAAGGCCGCAAGCTGATCCTGGGGATCACGATCTTCCAGTGATTTCTCTCTCGGGCCAATCGTGCGCACATTAGTCAGACCCAGCCGGGCTGACAGCACATCGCGATAGGCCAGCGTCTCCGAAAAATGGCGCTTTGTATCCAAAAAGAAGACTGGAACAGACGGGTCAGCCTTTGCCGCAAGCGCCAGCAGCACAGCAGACTCTGCCCCAAACGACGAAACAATGGCCACACGCCCCTTGAGCGTCCGCAATGCTTGTCCAAGCAGCTCTTCTTCCGGGAGCTGTTCCAGGCTCTGAAATTCGGTCTGCGAGAGCGACACGCTGTTCCCATCCTCTGAAATGGCATTCAAACCACGACGACGAAGGGATACATAGGATGATAAAACACAAAATTCAATAGTATTACTGTAAATTACTATCTTTTTTCGTTTATATTATTTAATGGCAGGAAATTTTTGTTTAATGGCTCATTGCACCACTAAACGGAAAATATCGCCACCTCACACAGGGTCGAACACTTCAAAAACGCCCTCAGCAGGCCCGAACAGCGCGTTCAAAATTTTGGCACGATTCCTGCATCACCATTTTCCATGAGCAATGCCCTACTCTTTTCGGTCGAGCGCCTTTCGAGACTCTTTGTCCGCCAGACCATGCAGCCGCAGATGGTGGCGAAACTGGTAATA
>Ga0157363_1000282_pt1 | contig 39307 bp, 57 predicted proteins | sample AttsexASBM1_FD_111477 | JGI IMG/M metagenome (GOLD analysis project Ga0157363, IMG submission 111477) | Fungus gardens microbial communities from leaf cutter ant in Ribeirão Preto, State of São Paulo, Brazil - Atta sexdens ASBM1 | ecosystem: Host-associated > Fungi > Mycelium > Unclassified ... | reverse complement strand
TGTGACATGTCACAGCGTTAATTTGGTTTCGTGCCAGCCGCGGTGGACCCAGCACGTAGCTTCACGTTTGCACGGACAATCCTGCACCGGCAGCTGATCACCACAGCGGCCGCAGTTACGCTTTCCCAGCTCTGCGATGACTTCCTGCAGCTCTGCGTTATCTTTCCGAATCAGCATGGTGATGTATTCGCTGAGTTCGTAGGGTTCGCGGCCAGGGCGACGAGCGGCGCAGTTCTGCGCCAGCATCGTTACTTCCTGAGCATCCAGCACCAGTTCTAACTTCTGCTCACCGGCAGCGGCCTGGCGGGCACGCTGCGCTGCTTTGCGTTCGGCTGGGGATTTAGGCATTAACCCGCCTCCTTCAAAAAAATAATCCAGTGCGTTTTATCTCCCTTGCCAGTACGCTGCCAGACGGTTGGTTTCTGGTCGGTCAACGCGATAACCTGGCTGACAGGTATCTGCGTTTCATTCCATTTGAAGATCAGCGTGCCGTGTGGCCGCAGCACGCGAAACGCCTCAGCGAACCCGGCGCGCAGGTCATCTCGCCACGTATCCTTATTCAGCGCGCCGTACTTCTTCCGCATCCAGCCATTTTCGCCAGCGCGGTCGAGGTGAGGCGGATCAAATACCACTTGGGCAAAGCTGTTGTCAGGGAATGGCAGCGCACGGAAGTCGGCAATGATGTCTGGGTTAATATGCAGGTTGCGCCCGTCGCAAAGCGTATGTTGCTCACGTCGAATATCGGTAAACACGGCACGTTCATCTCGTTTATCAAGCCAGAACATGCGGGAACCGCAGCACATATCAAGGATTGGTTGTTCCATCACTCTCCCTCCACGCGCTTAAACTCAATGACCCACACCCACGGGTTAGCCTTGAACGACTGCTCTGGATAGATGCCGTCCCACAAATCGCGGAACCAGAGCCACGGATCGCTGTTGCCGCCGTCTGCTGCGCGGTTGGCTGGATAACCTTCTGCGCGCGCATCTTTCTCGCTAATGTCCTGCAACCGCTCCACACGAACGCCGGTAATCTCCAGCGTTATGCGGGAAGCCTCTCGGTAACATCCATTTGACATGCATCGGCCATCAGCCACAGGTTTGATGCGTTCAGGTACTGGAACTATTCGATACGCACCATCGGCCTCATATCGAACATGAGCGCGGCGATTACTCAGTAATAAATCGACGCGAGTTTTCTCACGCACCCACAGGCGATCACCTACTGCACCGAACGGGCAGGAGAACAAAGCCGAACGGGTGTGGGTGCCGGTAGCATTGGACTCGGCCCAGTGGTATTTGCCAATATCACTTCGCTTCGTTGAGTCAGTGATACGTAAGAGACCGAACTGATTCGACTCCGGCTGCACCTTCATGACCCGGCGCGTCTGCGTCTTTCTGCCATCCAGAACTGCACGAACCATTTCGGCGTTTAAGAGGATTGGACGTTCACGCATGATGGCTCTCCTGCGGAACTGGTTCAGCTAACCGGAACCTTGACGGTGCCCAGTCACACACTTCATCAGACGGGATATGCCCAAACATCATCGTGCAGCGGCGGCAATGAACGCAGTCCCCGCACGTTTTATCTTTAGGCAGGTTCATGCTATCGCCGTCATTTTCAACTCGGCGCATTGGATCACGTTCAGCCATCACACACCATCCTTAGCTGCATCGGCGCGCTCAGCAAAAATTTCAGCCTTCTGCTCATCTGTCAGCATGTCATCAGAGACTATCGCCGCGAACTCGCCGCCAAACCATGAGATAGGCGAACTCTCACGAATAGCTCTATTCAGCTCTTCAGCTGCCTGCCAGATGGCTTCAGGAATATCATGGTGATCGCCGCCGTCAGGAATAATCTCTTCGCAATGGTCAACCATGTCGATTTCGCGTGGGTAATTCGGCTCGCAGATAAGCAGCTGTAGCTCACTTGGAAGCACATTATTTTCCCAGCAGTAATCGGCGAGAGATTCAGCATCGAAAAAGTAAGTGTCGTTGTCGAAGATCACCAGCGGCTCGCCCGCCCATGGCTTTTTATCTAATGAGATGAATTTCGCTTGGCGACATTCTTCCCAGCACTTTTCGCAATAACCATTAGTAGCGCGAGCCCCATGATCTGGATTTTTATCGCAGATTCGGTGAGTGCTCCCAGCGTAGCGGGCCATGTGTTCGTCTTTGCCCCAAAAACGACCGTTGCGGTCAACCCATCCGGTAACAGTCTGAATGCTTGCCGCCTCCGGCGATTCGTACATCACTACGAATTGCTCTTTCATTTGGCCTCCTGTGAGCGGAGTTGAGCGGCGAATGTTTCCGCCAAATCTTTAACCCTATCACCGACAGCACAGCCACCCTGAATTGCTGCAGCAAACATCTCCACACCCTCAGCCCGCACAGATTTGAGGATGGAGTCAGTGGCTGCTTTATTTAGCGCCTTGCGGATCATTCCGAAGGTGATGTGGCATCTCTCCTCTGGGTAGGAAACCTTCACTTCGTCCGGAAATTCTTCAGCCGTGTAAGAGCCAAATTCTTTCTCACAAGCTATCGCCAGTGCCATCATTGAAGAATTCTCAGCCGCCAGCGCATCACGCTGCTTCCCGGCTTCAGCTGCTGCTGCGAGCGCCACATCGAGGCGGGTAGCCAGTTCACTAACCATCTTTGCCCTGTCGATCAGCGGCGTATCTGCGTCCAGGTTGGCTGCAAATTTATGACCTGCAGCGACCAGCTCTTTATTGGATAAATTTTTCAGCATGCTGGTGGCCTCAGGGAATGGAACGTGGCGCGCTGTTCAGACGCTCAGCTGCGTTCTGCGCGGTTATTGGGTTGGTAATAACGCTGCCATCAGGCATTAACCAGCCGCCCAATATGCCGCTGTAGGGCAGGGTGATAATCCCGACAGTGATGTGATCATTTGGCTTTTGCATATCGTCTCCACACGAATTTTGATTGCATAAATCCCTTGCCGGATGTGGCAATAAAACATTGAGGGATTATTTGTTGTGGCTTGTGGGTCACTGCATTGACCCACAGCCGCGCTCTCCACACAGGAAAGTAGTTGTGATGCCGGGTGCCTCCCGGTGCCCTGACTAAACTGACAAACGCCAGGGCGGAAATGTTTAGACTTATTGCATCGCATATTGATGAACAATTAAGTCAGTTTGCCGCGTGCGCTAGCCGCATTCACCACAACGAAAAGGGCACTTACTCCACGTCTCTAAAGCGCCCGAAAGCACCCGCTTTGCAAATACCCTTATCGTTGTGAAAAAGGGCGGAATACCTGAAACAAAGGGAAAAGGTAACCGCCAAACTCTCCACTCAGAACGGCGCCCGGTATGGGGCAGGTGAATCATTGAGTTCAACAACCATCACGCCGGTATCGGCATCACAGATCAGCTCAGCCGCCGGAAACAGGCGCAGGAAGGTGATCAGGTCCTGAATAATGGTGTTGGCCATGTGCTTAGTCATTTTCATGATCGCCTCAGATGCTATTGGTTAACTAATCTTCAGAGGCGATTCAGGTCGCAATCTCTTTGTTGGGTTTAATGTAGGATATCCAACAAATGCATGTCAAGTGTCTTTGTAGGGAATCCTACATTAAGGGCGAAAAAAAACCGGACATTGTGCCCGGCCTATTGGTGAGGTGGTGATCAGAATTCCATGATGACTTGCTTTACGACTCCAACGATACGGCAGTTGCCATCACACTCGATGGTTTTGTAATTGGGGTTCAGCGGAACGAGATAGCGATGAGGATAATCCTCTACGAACTTTTTCAAGGTTGCCTCGGTACCGCCGTCAATGTGTGCAATTACAATTTTGCCGTTTATCGAGGCTATATCAGCCATCTCAGGCTCAACGATGACGATCGAATCTTCGGGAATAGTGGGCTTACCCTGCGGGTTGGTCATGGAGTCGCCGCGCACGCGCAGTGCAAAAGCCTTTTCAGATACGGTAGCCGTGGTGTAAAGCCACGATATGGCTTCATCATTAGTCAGCACTGACTCCGTTGCCGTCCATGATCCAGCCTGCACCCATGAAATCAGCGGCACCTGTCTGACGCTTACTGCCACAGGCTTCAGTTCAGGGGTAACAGAAGAATCTCCCTTTCCGCTAACCAGCCAGTTTGGATCGCATTTTAATGCGTCAGCCAGAGCCTGAAGGTTAGCACCGTTAGGCTGGTAATCATCCTTCTCCCAGCCGGTAACAGTCACACGATTGACACCTGCCAGTTCCGCAAGTGCTTGCTGTGTGAGTTTCAATTCTTTCCGCTTGAGGCGGATGCGTTCACCCATATTCATCATGTAGGCAATCCTACCAAAATCACAGGTAAGAATCTTGACATTCATATGTTGGATATCCTACATTGCATATCACACCTACACATCAGAGGAATTGCTCACATGAGGAAGCAAGACGTAATCAAATATTTTGGAGGTGTATGTAAAACGGCTGCAGTTCTGGGGATTAAGCATTCATCCGTATCTGGTTGGACAGATGTAATCCCTGAAGGTCGTGCATACCAGATTGAGAAGATCACCAACCGCAAACTGAAGTTTGAACAATTTCTGTATAGCAAGACTACAGAGCCGGTTCGTAAAAAGTAACTACCCCAAGGGAAGCAAAATGGTAGCCACGTTGAAAGAAGCAGTAGACCTGATGTGTAAAGCCCATCCAGAAAGCCGCCAGGGTATGGCCTCAGAGCTGGGCATGACAATCGACCAGTTCAACAACCGCCTGCACCGTAAGTGCAACAGCCTGTTCTTCACCGTTGATGATCTGCAGCGCATGGAGGACATCACCGGGACCGCGTTCCTGGCTGAGTACTTCGCAAACCGCCGTGGCTTAACGCTGGTGGATATCGCAGCTGTTGAGAGCGTAGACAAGGTTGACCTCTTCGACATCGAAATGCAGTCAAACGCAGCAGCTGGAGAGCTGGCTATAGCGAAAAAGGAAGCAGCCGCTGATGGCGTTATCGACAGGAAGGAGATGAAGCTTCTGACGCGTATGTTCCAGACGAAGATGCGTCACCAGATTCACGGGTTCCTCGGCTTTCTGGCCCTATATGGCGCTGGCGTGTCGGAGCACTCAGTTGATTTGTTTATGGCATCGCGTAAAGCGGAAGTGGCCGGAGTACAGCTTGAAGCGCAGGAGGTGTGAAGTGAGTAGTGCTGAAAAAGGTGACGCCCGGGTATTGCAGACCCAGGCGTCGGTTGCGATCAAATCAGTGTGTGGAGATTCATTCGCATGAGCATTGTAAGACAGAAATCAGCTTTAGAGCAATTCCGTTGCCGTGTAGCGGCTGGCGTCCTTGTCTATGAGCAAATAATACCGGTGGCTGGTGGAGCGAACAACTACCAGCAGACGGAGCGTCAGGTAGTCGAAAAGGTTTGGGCAGACTTCTACGTTCGCCCGGCAGATAAGGCGGTGGTGTGATGGAAAACGAAATCATCAAACCGTGGGTGGAGCGTTACAAGGATTCTCATGGCGTTGAGGTGGAGACTATGGGCGTCGATGTGGTTAATCACCGCGTCATCTTCATGCGCCCTGGCTATCCCCATACATGTGCGCAGCCTCGTGAGCTTTGGGGCCGTAAATTCAGGAAGGTGACGCCATGAGCCTGCTACTGAAAGTAAAACCGCTTGTGGTGAGCCCTGTGCTGGCCTCTCGCATTGGCCTGAATGAAGCCATCGTGCTGCAGCAGATTTGCTACTGGCTGGAGGATACATCGTCAGGCGTTGAACATGATGGCCGTCGCTGGGTTTATAACACTATCGAAGAGTGGACAGAGCAATTCCCGTTCTGGTCTCCAGATACTGTCAAACGCGCTCTGACATCGCTTAAAAAGAGCGGACTTATCTATGTTGAGCAGCTGAAAAAGACGCAGCACGATCGCACCAATTTCTACGCGATTAACCACAAAAACCCACTTCTTACCGATGAGGGCAATTTGCACTCATCGAACGGTGCAAATTGCACTATTCGAAGAGGGCAAGCTGCATCTGTCGATAAGGGCAATCTGACCCCATCCATCAGGGCAAATTGCACTGCTCTTACAGAGAATACAACAGAGATTACTACAGAGATTACTTCAGGTACTTCTTGTCAGGTTGCTGCGCAACCCGACCGCGATGTTGAACTGACTGATCAGGCTAAGCAGGTTCTTACTCATCTGAACCAGGCCACTGGGGCCAAATTCCAGGTGTGCAAGTCATCACTGGAGAATATTCGCGCTCGCCTGGCTGAAGGTTATGAAGTAAGCGAGCTGATGCTGGTGGTCGATTACAAAAACGTTCACTGGCAAAACACCGAACAGGCTCAGTACCTGCGTCCGGCAACGCTCTTCATCCCGAAAAACTTTCCCGGTTACCTTCAGTCGGCAACCAAGTGGGATAAATCAGGGCGCCCACCGTGCGTAAACGGCAAATGGCAGCGTGATGTTATGCATGTACCCAGCGCCAATTACGACATTCCAGACGGTTTCCGGGGGTAATCATGAACACAGACACTTTAATCCTTATGCACCTGATGCTGCATACAGGCCAGAAACCGGGCCAGATAGCCGTTGCGATTGAACGAACTGTTTCGACGGTGAAGATAGCGCTCAAATCACTGCTCTCTTCCGGTGATGTCTGGCATGACGCTGAGGCTCGGTATTACGCATCAGAGCCCGTAGGGGACTGCGACGAGCAGTATGTAACCCTCTGCGATAAAGCGATCAACCTTCAGGACCGCAATCTGTGGAACCGTGCCGCCCGCGTGTGGCTGGAAGCGCATGACGCGACAAACCGCCCGGGCCTGCGCCAGAAAGCGATCGTACACCGCGCGATGTGCATCAAGCACGCCAACCGTGTAGCGCCGAAAGCAGAGATGGATTTTCCACTTAAATCGAGGAAGCGCGGATGAAAGCAGCCATCAAGCGCCACTACTGGCGGAATGAAGATTTTTACCGTAGCGCGCGTGTCGCAGCGCTGATGATTACCGGACTGATGATTGCCCTGGCATGGGAGTTGAAAACAGCATGAGCACACTCGAAAGAATCTACAAAAACAAAGCGGATACAGGAAAGAACATAACCACCCGTAAAACCTTCATGCTGGGCGTTGAGGAGCTGTATATCGAAAGTGGTTACAACATACGAGAAATCGACCAAGCCCATGTCGTGGAGTTCCGCGACGCCTTTATCGCTGGTGAGCATGTGCCTCCGCTCGCTGTACAGGTCACTGAGCAGGGCATAAAGATTATCGACGGTCACCACCGCTACTACGGCGCCATGCTGGCGAAAGATGCCGGTCATGACATCCGCCTTGAGTGCAAAGACTTCGTAGGCAATGAAGGCGATCGCATTGCCTTCATGGTAACCAGCAGTCAGGGCCGCGCACTGGAACCACTGGAGCGCGCAGCTGCATATCAGCGCCTGATTAATCAGGGATGGGAGCCGGCAGAGATTGCGAAGAAGGTGAAACGCTCTGTCGCTGATGTGGATCACCACCTTGCTCTGCTGACAGTGGGTGACGGCTTAATTGAGATGGTGAAGACGGGCGAAGTGGCAGCAACAACGGCTGTGGCCATGGTACGCGAGCATGGAGCGCAGGCTTCTAACGTGGCGCAGCAGCAGCTGGAGAAGGCCAAAGCCAGCGGCAAGAAGAAGCTGACCCGGTCAGCAGCCATGCCGCAATTCAGCGCGGCGCAGATGAAAAAGCTGGTGGAGCTAATCGTTAAAAACTGCGAGGCAGAGCTGGCCGAAGAGACCTTTGCCATCAGCCTGGACTTTGAAACCGGACTTCAGGCACTGGAAGCCTTGGCAATCATCAAAGAGGCAAAGGCTCATTACGGTACCGGGGAGGGCGCATAATGCCTTATCAGCTGATTTATGCCGATCCCCCATGGCAGTACAACAACAGCGCCAGCAATGGAGCTGCTTCTGACCACTACAGCACCATGACCATGACTGACCTGAAGCGCCTGCCTGTGTGGGCGCTTGCTGAAGAAAACGCCGTGCTGGCTATGTGGTACACCGGCACCCACAACCAGGAGGCGCGGGAGCTGGCCGAAGCGTGGGGCTTTCGCGTCAGGACGATGAAGGGTTTCACTTGGGTGAAGCTGAACCAACTGGCAGAGCAGCGTTTTAATCGAGCGCTGGTGGAGCAGAGCATTCACGATTTCACCGACCTGCTGGACATGCTCAACGCTGAAACGCGTATGAACGGCGGCAACCACACCCGCAGCAACACCGAGGATGTACTGATCGCCACTCGCGGTACCGGACTGGAACGCGCCAGCGCGTCAGTGAAGCAGGTCGTGTACTCATGCCTGGGCGAACACAGTGCGAAGCCATGGGAAGTACGCCGCCGGCTGGAACAACTTTACGGTGACGTGTCACGCATTGAGCTATTCGCGCGGACAGGGGCAGACGGATGGGATTGCTGGGGGAACCAGTGTGACAGCAGCGTGCAACTGCTCGCCGGGAGGGTGGCATGAACAAGCTCACAGCTAAGCAAATTGAGGATTGGGCCATTTCGCTACGCTATGAGAAAGAACAGGGCTCAATTAGCCTGGTGCATGGGCGCGTTCTTGAAGTTCTTGAACGTATGGTATTGGCAGAAGCAAGGGTAGTTGAGCTGGAAGAGCAGATAGAAAATGCCGAGTTGCGAGCTATTGCCGAGGCAGCCGCAGATGACTATTACCGGAGCATGGAAGAATGAAGTTAACTCTGCCATTCCCGCCTAGCGTAAACAGCTACTGGCGGAACACGCCAAAAGGAGTATTAATCAGCGCCTCCGGGCGCTCTTTCCGCGCCAACGCGCTGGCGGCGATCATGGAGCAGCTACGCCGCGCACCCAAGCCGATTACAGTGAACGTAGATGTAAGCGTGATCCTGTACCCGCCCACACGCCAGCGACGGGACCTGGATAACTACCAGAAAGCGCTATTCGACAGCCTGACGCATGCCGGCATCTGGGCTGACGACAGCCTGATATCCCGGTTCACTGTGGAGTGGGGAGAGGTTACGCCGAAAGGTAAGTCAGAGGTCACGATTGAGCCTTATCCCGGGAATAGGCAAGTAGGTACACAGGCGATATAGTCCTATCGCGGCTCAGGTATGCAGACCTGTAGCCGCGAAGGTTGGTCCCGTTCACGTGCAGGTGATGGGGCGGGGCCGGATTAAAATCAGTGTGGAGATTAACCCTATGCATGATCAGCTTGCTGGTGGCGTTTCAATGCCACAACATTTCAACATCGATACCATGTCAAGCGTCGAGATAGCTGAGCTTTGCCAGAAGCGGCACGACCATGTTTGCCGCGATATTAAAAACATGCTCGGTCAGCTCAATATTCAATCTCCCCAGATTTGGGGAGATTACAAAGACAATAGCGGGCGTACTTACTCGTGCTATCTGCTGCCTAAAGATTTGTGTCTGACGCTGGTGTCTGGTTATAACGTGACGCTTCGTAAGCGCATCATTGACCGATGGCTTGAGCTTGAGAGCCACACAGCACCCAAATTACCGCAGTCATTTGCTGAGGCCCTGCGACTGGCTGCTCAACTGGAGGAAGAAAAAGAGAAGCTTAATCTTGAGCTGGCAGCGGCGGCGCCAAAGGTTGAGTTTGTCGACCGCTACGTGACGGCATCAGGATCAATGACCTTCAGACAGGTAGCGAAGTTACTGGGTGCTAAAGAGCCTGAGTTCCGCCTGTTTCTTATCGAAAATCACATCATGTATCGCCTCAGTGGCACTCTGACGCCATACCATCAGCATACCGAGGCAGGCCGATTTGAAATCCGCACCGGCACCTCCAATACCTCAAACCATGCGTTCAGCCAGTCCCGCTTCACTGCGAAAGGCGTTCAGTGGATTGGTGGCCTGTGGACGGCTTACAAAGCAGGACGGGGTGACCATTGAGAGCGCTACTTACACCTGAAATCGCACTGCGCACCGGCGTTGTGCTGTTCAAGCCTGGCAGCGAGCTTATGGGCATGTTTCGTGGCCGCGTGCTTATCAGCGTTCCGCCTGGTGACATGGAAGAGCTGCCATCGGGGCGCATCAACGACACAGCGCAGCCACTGCTTGATAATCAGCACCTGCAGGAATTCTTCTCCAGCGAGAAGGTGATCAACGCAGCCGGCGGCATGGCGTCTCTTCACAATTGGCTGCAGAGCATCAACCATTGCCAGTGCGAAACAGACGACGGTTATCACTTCCATGAGCTGACCACGCTTAACACTGAAAGTGGCGCGGTCACAGTATGCCACCACCATGACAATCAGCTGCGTCAGAACGGCGTGCCGCTTTCTCTGGAAAGAACCGCCGCCGCTAACGTATCTGCCTGGTTGATCAGCACGGCATGCACCCAGATAGGTCTGGGACGTGATCACATCATGACGTTGCCTGAGCTGTGCTGGTGGGCCTCAATCAAAGAGGTGATCGACCTGATACCTGAAGCGCCGGCGCGACTGGTGCTGCGCATGAAGAAGGAATCAACTCTTACAGGCGCAATCCGTGAAGCAACAATAAGCCCCGAAAGGTCAGGGCGTGAAATCTTCAAGGAGGCCGGTGAGCTGGTTAAGCAGGTAATTACCTTACAGGCTGACCCGGAATCGCCAGAGTCGTACATGGCGCGCCCGAAGCGTAAGCGCTGGGTAAACGAGAAGTACACACGCTGGGTGAAAGCGCAGAGCTGTGCATGCTGCAATAAACCAGCAGACGATCCTCATCACATCATCGGACACGGGCAGGGAGGAATGGGTACCAAGGCGCATGACTTATTCGTGATACCGCTATGCAGAGCGCACCACGATGAGCTTCACCGCAGCCCCTCAGATTTTGAAGAAAAATATGGTAGCCAGATAGAGCTGCTGTTCCGGTTCCTCGATCACGCGATTGCAGTCGGTGTGATTGGGTCAGATAAAAAGTAAAAAGTGTGTGGAGAGGGAATTACATGAAAATTGAATCAGCGCTGAAGCACTTCAGCCCTAAGAGCATGAACATCAGCGATACGTCGCGCGCTACAGCATCAGATGCGCTGACGGGTACTGATGTGATGGGAGCGTTTGGTATGTGCCAGTCAAAATCCCCGCTGGGCGTTGCTGCCGTTTTGGCGAAAGCAGGCGTCAGCGAAGAAGACAAAGGGCGCGCCGTAGAATTTCTTATGGCTCACGCGAAAAACACTGTGCCTCGCCTGATCGTAAAGGGTGCCGGTAAGCAGCTGCTGCCGTGCCTGATGATGCTCTGTCAGCTGGCTTTCGAAGAATACACGCGCTCGGCGGCTACTGAGCATTGCTGCCCGGACTGCGACGGGCGCGGCGTAATCAACGGACTGGCCAACGTCATGGTTCATCCCGGATGCGGAGAGAAAACGGCGGCCAGATACAGACTGGAAACTACAGAAGTTAAGTGCGTGACATGTCACGGCAAAGGCGTCATAAGTGCGCGCTGCCGCTGTAACGGTACCGGCCGCGTGCGCGACATTGAGAAATCAAAGCTGCTGGGCACCATTGTTGAGAAAGAGTGCGAACGCTGCAGCGGCGCAGGCTTCCGGAGAAGTACCGGCACCAGGGCATATAAGGTGATCAGCCAGAAAGTGCCGGACCTGCACGTACGCACATGGACGCGCAACTGGAAGCCTTTCTTCGAATCGCTGGTGGCTAAGCTGGAAGCGGAAGAGAACCACGCTGACAGCGTCTTTAAAATTGTGACGGGCAACGCATCCTTATACGCAATTAGCGAATTATCGCAGCACGTTAAAAACAAATAGCTTGCTTTTGTCCGAAATTGGATTATTATCTTTCTCATGGTGGGCGTGCTGCATACGAGACCCACCACCCGCAAAAGAACCCTGCCAGCCGGCGGGGTTTTCTGTTTTAGAATTCCACACAATACCAAAGGCGCTCACGCATGAAGGGCTCATTACCCAGATCATGTGGGGACTGCATATCCCTGCGCGCCTTTCATATTGTGGCGAAAGCCCGAACAAATTAACCCTGTGGCCGACGGGCCATGTAATTACCGCTTTCGCGTCAGGGTTTAAATAACAGAAGGTCGCCATGAGCGGCCTTTTTTCATTTTTGCGCCCGCCAATCAGTGACAGATGACTCTTACCAGCCGTGGCTGTGGCGCAATTTTTATTTATGACTACCTACGGCACCGACCAATTGGGAGGTGAGGATGAAACGCATGCCAGAAAAAGACCCGGGCTTTTGGGCAAGCCTGCTTGCCTGGCTATATGCCCACAAAAACGAATCTGGCTATGCAGGTCTGGCCGGAGTGATGGCTATCCTGCGCGCGACGTATATCGGCAAGGATACTTGGCCGCGCCGCCTGCTTGATGCTGCTATGTGCAGCGTCTTTGCGTTTTTCCTGCAACCAACGCTTCAGGTAGTCGGCTCAATCTTCAACTGGAATTTTAGCGACGACGTGACGCGGGTTGCCGCTGTGTTCCTCGGCTTCCTTGGCGTTGACTGGCTTTCATCGAAACTGCGCCGGTTTATCGATAAGCGCATAGGGGATAGCAATGCTGACACCCAGTAACTTTCAGCGCGCAACCGGCGTTTCAGATTCACTTCGCGATAAGTGGTATCCACGGATAGCGGCGAGCATGAGCTCATTCGGTATTAACACGCCACTGAGGCAGGCGCACTTTCTGGCGCAGGTCGGACATGAGTCGGCAGGCTTCACGAAGGTTGAGGAAGGGCTTAATTACAGTGAGAACGCGCTGGTCGCCATGTTCGGCAAACGCATTAACCTGGCTCAGGCAAAAGCCTATGGGCGTAATAGCGAACACCCTGCCAATCAGCGCATGATAGCCAACATCATCTATGCCAACCGTAATGGCAATGGCGACGTGTCATCAGGTGATGGTTATCGCTATCGCGGTCGAGGTCTGATTCAGATCACAGGGAAAGCTAATTACGCGGCACTCTCAGGCCAGCTGAGCGCTGACGTGTTGGCAAACCCTGACTTACTGGCAGATAACCTGCTGGCTGCGATGTCAGCGGCGGCTTGGTGGAAGAATCACGGGTTAAACGAGCTGGCTGACCAGGATGATGTTACCCGCATCACCCGGGTCATTAACGGTGGCACTAACGGTCTGGACGACAGGAAATCCCGCTTACTCAAAGCTAAGGGGATTCTATGCTCAACGTAATCGGCTTTATCCGAAACTATTCGCACGTAATCATCATCGGCCTTATCTGCATTTGTCTCTGGGGGCTAAATGCCCGCAATTCGCAGCTTTCGGCAACCAATGAACGGCTGGAGAAGCTGACGAACAGCAAAGACGAGCAGATAAATGACCTCCGCTCTAAAAATGACGGTCTGGCGTCCAGCGTTAATGACCTGGTTAAAGCTGTGAACCAGCAAAACGCTGTAATGAGCCAGGTCGCAAAACAACGCGCAGTAACCGCTGAGCAGAACAGGAAATTACAGAATGAAATTAAGCGCTATCTCGCATCGGATAAAAGCGCTGCTGCTCCTGTTGACGGCCGTGCTGTTGACCGGTTGCGGGACGCGGCAAAGTCAGCCAGTGGAGTACCGGACGATAAAGCAACCACGGTTAAACCTGCCGGCGGAGCTGACCAGCCCGCTACAGGCGCCAGCGCCCGGTGACACAATGACCTATGGCGAATCGGTAGAACTGAACGTTGCGCTTTACGGCGTAATTGAGCAGTGCAATATCGACCGTTCGGCCATCAGGAAAATAGAATCCGCCGACAAGGGATAACGGTTAGCCACGCTGTGAAGCGTTGCGAAGCTGGAATCTAATAGCTCTTATGGTATTTTCAAAAGAGATTTAATGACACCTTCAATAAATGAGTAAACTGTAGCCGCATTAGCAAAAGCGGAAAGATATTCAAATAACTGAGATTTCCGGATGGCTTCATCTTTGCTGTCGGGCTTGGCACTTTGGTAACTTTCGGCTAGTTGCTTCACTGCATCAGGATGCAGAAGCATTTTTTCAAGGAGTAAAGAATACTCTTCTTCATTTCCTATTTGTAAGAAACCTATTTTGCAGGTTTCAGCATTACTTCTTATCAGCTCGGCTTCAACACCATGGCCAAAGACATAACCAACGCCGCAGTCGATTGCTTTACAGTCGGTAAATTTAATCATAGCTTCCTCGCAAGGTTAAAGTGTAAGCAAATAAGATAAATCCTAACATGATTATGAGATAATCATATTGTTTTATTTTGTGCTGAAAACTGCATTCACTGAGTTCAATTTTCAGCATAAACACACTAAATCATCGGCTGGTGGCCTCACCATTGCCGAGGTTTATATCTATCTGACCAGCAGGAAATTCTGAATGGAAGTTGTGATTGATGGTGTTCGATACGCGCCAGTGACAAACCGCGCCTCAAATATCGGTATTGCCATCAGCACCCACAATCGCCACGACGTTTTATCCCGCGCTCTTGATCACCAGATGAAGTATCTGCCAGCCGGCGCTCTGGTGGTTGTGATCGATGATGGTTCATCGAAACCGGTGACCGTCCCTGATGGCGTGCAACTGATTCGGTGTGACATGTCACGCGGTATCGTGGCGGCTAAGAATTCCAGCCTTGAAGCGCTGATTGATGCCGGTTGCGAGCATCTGTTTCTATGGGACGATGACGCATGGCCTATCGCTGGTGGCTGGGAACGTCCATACATCGAATCACCCGAGCCGCATCTGGCTTATCAGTTTCAGGATTTCGCCTCTGGGCAGAAGCTGAATGACATTGCTGTGCTTTATAGCGATGACAAGCACGTGGCCTACACAGGTCAGCGCGGCGTGATGTTGTATTACCATCGCAGCGCAATTGAAAAGGTTGGCGGTTTCGATTCCATCTATCAGCGCGGCATGTATGAGCATTCGGATTTGGCGATGCGCATTCACAACGCCGGGCTGACCAGCTGGGCATTCGCTGACGTGGTCGGCTCAGATAAGCTGATTTACTCACTGGATGAACATCAGGCCGTAGAGCGTTCGGTACCAAAGCCGGACCGTGAAGCGCAGGTTAAGCGCAACGTAACCATTCACAACGGGCGACGGGACCAAGGCTACACCGGCTACGCAGAGTATCGGGAGCAGCGCAACGTAGTTATTACCACGCTACTGACCAGTCAGCCCGACCCGCAGCGCGGCACCAAAATGACTGCATCGCCTGAGCTACTGGATAAGTGGGCATCGTCCATAAAAGGTAACCATGCGATTGTGCTTACCGACTCCATTAGTTCGATGCGAGTTGGTGTTTCAACGGTGACGGTTAACGACGTGAAGATGAATGTTTATTTCCGGCGCTGGTTGCACATCTGGCAGCACCTTCGTGATCACCCTGAATATAAGTTCGTCTGGTGTACCGATGGCACTGACGTTGAGATGCTGCGCGAACCGTGGGAAGAGATGGAGCAGGGAAAGATATATGTTGGCTCTGAACCGAAGACGTATGCCGATCCGTGGGCCACACAGAGTCACCCTGAAGCTATCTATCGGGCGTTTGTCGCAGACCATCAGCATGACGTGATGCTGAATGCCGGTCTGCTTGGTGGCAGTCGCGCTGATGTCATGGCTATAGCGCACGGCATTGTCAGGCTGTATTACCACATCGAGTCTCTACGGTTCTGGAATAAAGAAGGTTCAGCCGCAGCCGTTGGCGACATGATTGCTTTCGGCATAGTGGCGCATCGATACGCTGACAGGCTGGTGACTGGCCCCCGTGTGCATACGGTGTTTAAGTCGGATGGCATCGGTAAGGAGTTCGCCTGGTGGAAGCACAAATAAAGTTTGTCGTCGTCGGTCACCACTCCCGCCGGAATCAGGCAGAACAGCTGGCGTGGTCGCTGCGTGCTCAACTGCTGATTGACGAAGGGCAGCACGGCGCCAACTGGAATCATCGGCGCGCTGTTGAGTGGGCAGGCGAGCAAAGTTGCAGGGTGGTGATCGTTGAGGATGATGCGCTGCCGGTGCCTGGCTTCACCGATAAGGTGGCTTACTGGCTGTCTCGATTCCCTGACGATCTGCTGAGCTTTTATCTTGGCACCGGCAGACCGCCACAGTATCAGATGGAGATAGCCTCAAATCTGATTGACGCAGATAAGCGGCAGGCTGATTACATCACTATTAACCGGCTCATTCATGGCGTCTGCTACAGCGTGCCTCAGTCAAAGCTGCAACAGGTGATAAACCGCTGGAATCATGGGGCACCCGCTGATTACGCGGTGGGCGATGCGTGCGGTGGCGCTGTCATCTATCCGTGTTACTCACTGGTTGATCATGCTGATGCCACAGCTGTTGAGCGTCATCCCGATAACGTACCACGTACCGAACGCCGAAGGGCGTGGAGGCTGCATGCCTGAACGCATTCCCCGCGCATGCCGTAAACGCGGCTGTGCAAAAACAACGACAGACCGATCAGGTTACTGCACTGACCATCTCAATGAGGGCTGGCAGCAGCATCAGGCCGGACAGAGCAGGCATCAGCGAGGATATGGAAGCCAGTGGGATATCAGACGCGCCCGCATCCTTGCGCGTGACAAACATCTCTGTCAGCAGTGCAAACGCAGTGGACGGGCAACGGCAGCAAAGACGGTTGACCACATCAAACCGAAAGCCCATGGCGGAACCGATGACGATTCAAACCTTGAAGCCCTCTGCTGGCCCTGTCACAAGAGCAAAACGGCACGAGAAAGGCTCAAATGATAGGCATTCTCAAAGGAATCGTTGCATTTGCAATTATTTCGCCTCAAATGATACCAATTATCATTTGCAGGGGAGGGCGGGTGCAAAGTTCAGGACTCTCGCCTTAAAGGACCGCCGCCTCAGTCAATTTTTCACACCCGCGAAATATAAAATTTAACTGGAGCGTCTATGGCTGGAGCGACGGGCCGATCCGGACGCCGTGCCAAGCCGACCGCCCGGAAGTTGCTGGCAGGTAATCCCGGCAAGCGCGCCCTCAATAAAGAAGAGCCTTCTTTTACACCCATCACCGGCGTTGACCCGCCTGAATGGCTCAGCGATTCGGCTGCAACGATGTGGAAGGTGGTTTCTAAGGAGCTGTGCGCGCAGGAAGTTCTCTGCGCCACGGATTTACATAACCTCGAAATGTTTTGCGTGGCATATGCCAACGCCCGGGCCGCGCAGGTGGACGTTGCTGAGAACGGCATTACCGTGACAGGTGCGATGGGCGGCGTGATAAAGAATCCGGCGCTCACCGTGCTGAATGAAGCAATGCGACAGATGGCGTCTTTTGGCGGCATGCTGGGCCTTGATCCCAGCAGCAGACAGCGGCTGATAGGCGCAAACAAAAAACAGTCAGATAACCCATTCAAAAACCTATGAACCGAAAATCCTATCCGAACGTGAACGCCGCAAACCAGTATGCCCGTGACGTTGCGCGCGGCAGGATAGCGGCCTGCCGATACGTCATTGACGCGTGCCAGCGCCACATTGACGATCTGGCTAAAGAGAAAAGCAAAAAATTCCGCTACCGGTTTGATAAGGACTTGGCAGAAAAGGCGGCTAAGTTTATTCAGCTGCTTCCCCACACAAAGGGGGAGTGGGCATTCAAGCGGATGCCTATCACCCTGGAGCCCTGGCAGCTGTTCATCGTGTGCTGTGCGTTTGGATGGGTCCAGAAGGTGACCAAGCTACGGCGATTCCGCGAGGTTTATACCGAGATACCACGCAAAAACGGCAAGTCGGCGATTTCAGCGGGTATTGGACTTTACTGTTTTACCTGTGACGATGAATTCGGCGCCGAGGTTTACTCCGGTGCGACCACTGAAAAGCAGGCGTGGGAAGTGTTCCGTCCCGCCCGGCTTATGTGCAAGCGCACACCGGCGCTGTGTGATGCTTTTGGTGTTGAGGTGAATGCCTCAAACATGAACCGGCCTGAAGACGGCGCGCGCTTTGAACCACTTATCGGTAACCCCGGAGACGGCGCATCACCAAGCTGCGCTGTTGTGGACGAATATCACGAACATGATTCTGACGCGCTTTATACAACCATGCTAACGGGCATGGGCTCACGCCGCCAGCCGCTGATGTGGGCCATTACCACCGCTGGCTATAACATTGAGGGGCCGTGCTACGACAAGCGGCGCGAGGTTATCGAAATGCTCAATGGCACGGTGCCAAATGACGAGCTTTTCGGCGTTATTTATACCGTTGATGAGGGAGATGACTGGACCGATCCAAACGTCCTGCGTAAAGCCAACCCGAACATGGGCGTGTCTGTATACAGCGAGTTCCTTCTGAGCCAGCAGAAGCGCGCCATGAACAATGCCCGTCAGGCCAACGTTTTCAAAACCAAACATCTGAATATCTGGGTGTCCGCGCGCGCTGCCTATTTCAACCTGGTGAGCTGGCGAAACTGTGAGGACGAAACGCTGAGTGCTGAGCAGTTTGAAGGACAGCCGTGCTATCTGGGGTTTGACCTGGCGCGTAAGCTGGACATGAACAGCATGGTCAGGTTATTCACACGGGATAAAGACGGGAAGCGTCACTACTACTGTGTTTCGCCGCAGTTCTGGGTGCCTTATGACACGGTATACAGCACAGACACGGACAGACAGCGCACCGCTGAACGCTTTCAGAAGTGGGTTAACACCGGGCATCTGGAGGTAACCGACGGCGCGGAGATTGATTACCGCGTCATTCTGGAAGCGGCTAAAGCCGTAAACCGGCAGAATCCGGTAGAAGAGTCACCGATTGACCCGCACGGGGCAACAAACCTGTCTCATCACCTGGCCGATGAGGGGCTGAGCCCGATAACCATCGTTCAGAACTACACCAACATGAGTGACCCGATGAAAGAACTGGAAGCGGCGATCGAATCGGGTCGTTTCCATCATGACGGCAATCCGATCATGACCTGGTGTATTTCTAACGTGGTGGGTAAAAATCTTCCCGGCAATGATGACGTTGTGCGCCCGATAAAGGAGCAGAACGAAAATAAAATCGACGGCGCAGTTGCGCTGATCATGGCGATTGGCCGGGCCATGCTGCCTGATACAGGTGAAGACCTGAGCGGCTTCTATGACAACCCCATCATGGTGAACTTCTGATGAAAAAACAAAAACAGCCCGGCGTGGTTAAGTCTGCGCTGCTGAACTGGCTCGGGGTGCCGATCAGCCTGACAACCGGCACTTTCTGGGAAGAATGGTTCGGAACCAGCAGCAGTGGGCAGGTGGTTACAGCAGAAAAAGCAATGCGGCTGTCAGCGGTATGGGCCTGCGTCAGACTCCTCAGTGAATCCGTTTCCACGCTGCCGCTGAAAATATATGAGCGGCAGGCTGACGGATCGCGCAAAGCGGCAACGAGCCATCCGGCGTATTCGGTATTGTGCCGCAGGCCAAATGCGGAAATGACGCCTTCGCGATTCATGCTGATGGTGGTGGCCAGCATCTGCCTGCGCGGCAATGCATTTGTCGAGAAGAAGTTCATTGGTAACAAACTTGTCTCACTTATTCCGCTTCTGCCGCAGAACATGGTCGTTAAGCGGCTGGAAAACGGTGCGCTGGAATATACCTACACCGAAGACAAGTCAAAGCGCGTAATACCTGTCAAAAACATCATGCACATCCGCGGCTTTGGACTCGATGGGGTGTGCGGCATGATGCCCATGATGGCCGGCCGAGATGTAATTGGTGCCGCGCTGGCGGTAGAGCAGTCGGCTGCGAAGATTTTTGAAAATGGCATTCAGAGCTCAGGCTTTCTTTCCTCGGAAAATGCTCTGACCGAGGAGCAGCGCAACCGCTTACGAAATTATATGCAGGCGTTCACCAGCTCCAAGAATGCCGGCAAAATCATGGTGCTTGAGGGCGGCATGAAGTACCAGGGTGTCACCATGAATCCTGAAGATGCTCAAATGCTTGAAAGCCGCTCATTCAGCATTGAGGAAATATGCCGCTGGTTTCGTGTGCCGCCGTTTATGGTTGGGCATGCCGATAAACAAAGCAGCTGGGCGTCCAGCGTTGAAGGCATGAACCTCCAGTTCCTGACCAACACGCTGCGCCCGCTATTGGTAAACATCGAACAGGAAATTTCGCGCTGCCTCCTGGACAGCGATGATGAACTTTTCGCGGAGTTTTCCGTTGAAGGGTTGCTTCGCGCGGACAGCGCGGGACGGTCTGCCTACTACACCACGGCGCTTCAGAATGGCTGGATGTCACGCAATGACGTGCGCCGCCTGGAAAATCTGCCGCCTATCGAGGGTGGAGATATCTACACCGTTCAGCTAAACCTTACGCCGCTCGATCAGCTGCGTGATAACAACGCAGGCGCGCAGGCCAGCAATATCATGAAGCTTCACGCTTTCCTTTTTCCGGATATTCCACCGGAGCAGTCACCGCTTAAAAAAGCGGCTTAGGAGACACAATGAAAAAGATGAACTCTCTTCCGGCAGCGCCGGAGGGGCGGCTTTCTGCGTCCGGAAAACGCGACCTGCCTGCAGCGGCTATTGACCGCTGGGATGGAAGCATACGCGCTGCAGCGCAGACAGGTGAAAACACCATCACCATTTTTGATGTTATCGGAGAGGACTGGTGGGGTGATGGGGTAAGCGCAAACCGTATTGCCGGCGCGCTGCGCTCTCTGGGTGGCGAAGATGTGACGGTTCACATCAATTCGCCTGGCGGCGACATGTTTGAAGGCCTTGCCATTTACAACCTGCTTCGTGAATACCAGGGAAAAGTCACCGTGAAGGTGCTGGGTCTTGCCGCTTCAGCCGCGTCGATTATCGCGATGGCGGGAGACGAGGTCCAGATAGGGCGAGGGGCTTTTCTGATGATCCACAACGCATGGATAGTTGCTGCCGGCAACCGGAATGATTTCCGCGAATACGCCGATTATCTGGAGCCTTTTGATAAAGCAATGGCAGATATTTACGCGGCCCGCTCCGGTATGCCTGTGGAAGAGATTCAGTCGCTGATGGACAAAGAGTCCTTTATTGGCGGCGGTGACTCCGTGGCAAAAGGCCTTGCGGATGCGCTTCTCTCCTCGGATGAAATTACCAGTGACGAAGAGAGCCCTGCAGCGGCCATCCGAAAAATTGATGCTTTTCTGGCGAAAGGCGGCATGCCCCGATCTGAACGCCGTAAGCACCTGAAAGCTTTAGGTAGCATGCCGGGCGCTGCTGCCGAGAAGAACGACAAGCCGGGCGCTGTCGATGAAGTAAATCCTGAAGTACTTAACTCACTTAAATCTGCGCTGGCATCGCTCGGCGAATAAGGAAAACACATGTCTCAAGTTAATGAACTCCTGCAGCAGGTATCGGCCAAGCTGGAAAAAGTATCCTCGGAATTCAGCCAGAAGGCTGAGGATGCACTTTCTGAAGCCCGCAAGTCCGGCAGCCTCTCAACGGAAACCAAAAATGCGGTTGATAAGATCGCTACCGAACACAATGCGCTCAATGAAGCGATGAAAACGATCCAGGCATCAGTAGGTGAACTGGAGCAGCACGTTGCAGGCATGAATATTAACGCCGCAAAAGAGGTCATCCAGACGGTGGGTCAGCAGCTGGTTTCTGCTGAGGCGATGAAAGATATTCGCTCCAGCATGGAAGGCGGCAAGCGCATGAGTATCCCGGTTAAAGCTGAGCTGACTACTGTCGATGTTCCCGGCCAGATTATCGCGCCGACCCGTCTGCCGGGCATCGATCAGACGCCGAAACAGCGCCTGTTCATTCGTGATCTGATTGCGCCTGGTCGTACCCAGTCAAACACAATCTATTATGTGAAACAGACTGGCTTTACCAATAACGCAGCGGTAGTGCCGGAAAATACGACAAAGCCTTACAGCGACATCGCGTTTGCTGAAGAAACTACGCCTGTGCGCACCATCGCCCACATGTTCAAAGCATCCAAACAGATTCTGGATGATTTTGCACAGCTGCAATCAACCGTAGACGCTGAAATGCGTTACGGCCTGAAGTATGTAGAAGAGCAGGAGATTCTGTTCGGCGATGGTACCGGCGCACATCTTAAGGGCATCATTCCTCAGTCTGTTGCGTTCAATCCTGCTTTCGCCGTTGAGAAGCAGACCGGTATTGATGTGCTGCGTCTTGCCATGCTGCAGGCGCAGCTGGCGCGCTTCCCTGCTTCCGGTCACGTATTGCACTTCACCGACTGGGCGCGCATTGAGCTGACCAAAGATGAGCTGGGGCGTTACATCCTGGCAAATCCGGCGCAACTGGCCACGCCAACCCTCTGGGGTCTGCCGGTTGTGGCAACGGAAGCCGCTCAGTTCCTGGGCAAGTTCCTGACAGGTGCATTCAACTCTGGTGCGCAGTTGTTCGACCGTGAAGACGCCAACGTGGTTATCTCAACCGAGAACGCCGACGACTTCGAGAAGAACATGATCTCGATCCGCTGTGAAGAGCGCGTTGCCCTGGCGGTGTACCGTCCGGAAGCGTTTGTATTCGGCTCTCTGACTGGCGCAGGCAGCTAATCATAAATCAGGCGGCCTTCGGGCCGCTTTTCATGGTGGCAGTAATGGCGATGATTGAGTTAAGCACGGTCAGAGATCACTGCCGTATCGATGAAGATGATACCAGCGAAGATAATCTGCTGAGCATCTATACCGGGGCGGCAAAGCGCTATGTGGAGATGTGGACGCGAAGAAAGCTCTATATGACCAACGCTGACCCCGGCTTTGAAACGGATGAATACCGGCTGTTGATTGACGATGACGTGCGTACCGCAATGTTGCTTCTCATAGGTCACTGGTTTGCGAACCGGGAGGCAGTTAGCGTTGATGCAACGGCTAATACAATGCCTCTGGCGGTTGAAGCATTACTTCAGCCATACCGTATTTACGGGGTGTAATATGGCATGTAAAGGCTGTGCCGCGCGTCGAGATTGGATTAAGAAATGGAGCCGTATCGCGTATGAACGAGCAACAGGTAAGCGATCTGCTGACGGCGATGGCAGAGCAGACAATGGCGCAAAAAGAGCAGACAAAGGCGATGATACGTCTGGCTGAATCCAATGAAACGCTGGCAGCATTAATGTATCAGGCATTTTCTGATGATATTGAAGGGGCATCCTCTTCAGAAGCTTCCCAGACTTACCTTAGTGGAAAACCACGGGGGTGATTTATGCAGGCAGGAAGATTGCGTCACAGAGTAATTCTTCAGCGATCAGTTAAAGACCAGAGTCCGGTTACAGGGGGTATCACTGAAAGTTGGGTTGATATAGCCATTATACGGGCCGAAGTGGCGCCTTCTTCAGCGCGGGAATTCGTTGCTGCCATGGCGACACAAAGTGAAGTGACGACACGAATTACCATCCGCTATCGTTCAGCTATAAGCAGCCTCGACCGAATTCTCTTCCGGGGGAAGATTTACAACATTGAAGGCGTTCTTCCCGATCCGGTGAGCGGCCGGGAATATCTGACGCTTCCATGCTCAGAGGGCGTAAATAATGGCTGATGGCGTTGATTTTAATCTGACAGGGCTCGATGGGTTGCTGGGAAAGTTGGATGAAATCAGCGATGACCTTCGCCGAAAAGGTGGCCGCGCTGCGCTCAGGAGGGCTGGTAACGTTATCGTCGACCGGGCCAAATCAAACGCTAAACGCATTGACGATCCGGGAACTGGCCGAAGCATTGCGGATAATATTGCTATCAGATGGAATGGTCGCTTATTCCGCAGAACCGGCGATCTCGGTTTCAGAGTTGGTGTGCAGTATGGAGCAGTGCTCAAAAAGCACCCTGATAAAACGGCTAACTCACCAACGCCGCACTGGCGCCTTCTGGAATTCGGCACTGAAAAAATGAAAGCGCAGCCATTCATGCGACCCGCAGCGGAAAACAGCATCGATCAGGTTGTCGCTACATTCACCTCTGAGTATTCCAAAGCCATTGACCGGGCTGTTGCCCGCGCGCGAAAGAAAGGAGTACCGCCGTGATAGCACCAATTTTCCCGGTATGTGCTGCCAGTGCTGAGGTTAACGCACTAATTGGGGGTGATCGATTGCGCCTGTATCCATTCGGCATGCAGGATGACGTTATTGTTTACCCCTATGCGGTCTGGCAAAACATCACCGGTGAGCCGGAAAACTACCTCGGCCAGCGGCCAGATGCGGACGCATTCACGCTACAGGTAGACATTTACGCCGGCACGCCAGATGAAGCCATCGCGGTTGCTGAGGCGCTGCGAAACGCCATTGAGCCGCATGCGCATATTACGCGCTGGAGCGGGCAGACCCGTGATGATGAAACGAAGCGTTACCGCTACTCATTTGATGTGGACTGGATAGTCCTGCGCTAATCACCTCACCAACTAACCAACCGGCCACGTGCCGGTTTTTTTACGTCCGGAGATAACCATGTCTGTACTGACGCAGGGCACACAGCTCTATGTGTTTGCAAATAACACTGTGAGCGAAATCGAATGCATTACCGCATTCAACCCGGGCAGCAGCCCGGCAGATCAGATTGAAGACACCTGTCTGAGTGAAAAAAGTACGCGGACCTACAAAAAAGGTCTGCGTACTCCAGCTCAGGCATCGGCAACGCTCAACGCCGACCCGAAAAACGCCAGTCACCTCATGTTGAGTAATCTGGCAGAAAACTCTGACCAGACCGATCTGGTATTTGCCATTGGCTGGTCTGATGGTGAATCAGCGCCGACGGTGGCGGCGGCGAATGCGCAAAACGCCGTAGATGGACTTAACCTGCCTGACGATCGCACCTGGTATGTATTTAAGGGCTATGTGGCCGATTTCCCGTTTGATTTCCAGGCCAACACAGTCGTCCAGACGACTGCCACAATTCAGCGTTCCGGCGCCGGCGCGTGGATTCCAAAGGCGGAGTCCGGTTCTTAATTTATCCGGGGCTTCGGCCCCTTTTGCAGGTAAAGCATGAAACTTACTCTTGAATCACTCAAAAAAAGCGGTGCCTTTACCGGTCGGCCGGTCGAGAAAGAAATCACCTGGAAGCAGGGTGATCAGCAACTGACCGCTACCGTTTATGTCCGTCCGATGGGTTACCACACGGCAACGAATGACGTAATGGCGATGGGCGGCAAGATTGATGGTGTCGCCGGCCGCATCGCTGCTTCAATCTGTGATGAAGAAGGAAAGCCTGTATTTACTGTTGCGGATATCACAGGTGAAGCAGACCCTGAGCGCGGCTCTCTGGATGGACAACTGACTATTGCGCTGCTGGTAGCGATTAAGGAAGTTAACGATCTGGGAAAGAGTACGAGCTCAGCGCCGAAGACGAATTCTGGTGCGAACTCGTCCTCAACGGCATCGGCGGCAGAACCATCGCCGAAGCGCGTGAAGCGATCAGCTTCAAAGAGTCGCAGCTCTGGGCAAAATACAGGGACAAGTACGGCAGCCTGAATCCGATGATGCGCACTGAGTGGGGTGCTGGTGTTGTGGCCAGTGTGATCGCAAATGCCAATCGGGACCCGAAAAAACCACCGTTCAGCCCGACAGACTTTACCCAGCACTTTACTAAAGTTACCGCTGCTAATGAGCCTATCTCGCTTGAGGACGCCATGGGCAGCTGGACTTAATTGCCGCCAACGGAGAATGTATGGCTTCCAAATCGCTTGGCACCCTGACGATCGACCTGATTGCTAAAGTGGGCGGCTTCACCTCTGGCATGGATAAGGCGCAACGCGCCTCAGAGAAATGGTCCCGGCAGGTGCAGAAAGACGCAGCGGCCACGTCAGCAGCGCTGCTTTCTGTAGGCGGTGCAGTGCAGACGGCAGCGCTGGCAGCCGGTACCGCCGGGTTTGCATTACTGAAATCTACTGCAGAGCAGGTCAACGCGACTGATCAGTGGGCAAAGTCCCTGAAGATTTCAACGCAGGAGCTTCTGGCCTGGCAGTTTGCGGCAGAAAAAGCCGGTGTTGCCGGTGACAACATGGCGGATATCTTCAAGGACCTCAGCGATAAAATCGGTGATGCGGTACTGAACAAATCCGGCGAGGCAGTCGATGCATTAAACGCACTGGGCCTCTCCGCTGAAAAGTTGTCAAAGGTATCACCTGATAAGCAGATGCTCGCCATTGGCGAAGCGCTGGGCAAAATCAGCACCAACGCAGGTAAGGTCACCATTCTGGAAAGTCTCGGCAATGACCTGTCGAAGCTTCTGCCCTTGTTTGATAACAACAATGCGAAGCTGAATCAGTTTATTCAGCTGGCAAAAGACTATGGCGTTGCGCCGGACCCGCAGTCCATTGATGACCTGGTTAAGGTAAACAACCTGTTCCAGGACATGGAGGCGCAGGTGAAAGGCCTGAAGATGGAGATTGCAGCAGGGCTGGCGCACGTTGACCTGAGTCCGCTGAGCAACTCACTTTCAGACATTCGCACCGTGCTGACTGATCCTAAAATCCTGCAGGGCATTGCCGACTTAGTTAGCGAGGTGGCGCAGCTGGCAGGCTGGCTGATTAAGGCAGCCGCCGGAGCAGGTCAGCTTGCCGCCTCGTCAGGAAATCGCATGGCCGCGCTGGGTAATCGGGTTGATATGAATAACCCCGATCAGATTCAGGCCCGCATTGACTATCTGAACAGCACCGTTAAAGACCGTGGTAACGGAATGTATGACGGTAGCCAGACGTTCCTCGGCTGGATCATGGGCAAGGATGACAGCGTGAAAGCGGTGTCAGATGAGATTGCCTCGCTCACCGGCCGGCTTGCAGAACTCAATAAACAGCCGAAAGACATCAAAATTGAGCCTACGGTTAACGCCGGCAGCGCTTCGTCACTGATGGACTTCGGACTCGCCCCCGGACAGACCAACGGCAAGCCGGCGAAGGATACCGCTGGCGCTAAACTGGAGTCAGCTTTCAAGGCGACTGAGCGCAGCTACATGCGCCAGATTGAGCTGATCGATACCACCGGTAAAAAGGTAAACGAGGTCACCGAGCAGCAGAAGCTTCAGTTTGATATCGCAGACGGCAAGCTTCAGGGCCTTAATGACACGCAGAGAAAGAGACTGGATCTTCTTGCAAAGGAAGTCGACCGTCTCAACGCCGTGAAAAAGGCCAACGAGGAAAACGCCAAAGTAGCTGCGTTTGTGGCTAACCTTCAGGCGCAGAACAGCAATGCGCAGTCGTCTCTGAATATTGACGTTCAGGGCGCAGGACTGGGCGACAAAGCGCGTCAGCGCATGAAAGAGCGTCTCAACATTGAGCGTGAGTACCTCGATCAGCAGCGCGATTTGCAAAATCAGTATCAGTCCGGCGACATAACGCAGTCGGTATATGATCGTGAAACAAGCGCGATAAGCAGCGCCATGTCTGACCGTCTGAAAATTCAGGAGGATTATTACAAAAGCATGGATGCCATGCAGTCCGACTGGATGGGCGGTGTCAGTGACGGGCTGGCTAACTGGCTGGATGCATCTTCAGATTATTCAACATCTGCAGCAAATGTCGTCAGCAGTTCGATGGATAGCGCGCTTGATAACGTTGCCGGCATGCTTGCCGGAAACAAAGCCAGCTGGAAAGACTGGGCCAGCTCTGTGCTCAGCATGATCGCAAAAGTGGCTCTTCAGATGGCCGCAGTAAACCTTATCGGCGGCCTGGTCAGTTCAGTGGGTGGCGCTGTTGGTGGTGCTGCAGCGGGTGGCGCATCCGCTAACAATTCATTCAGCAGTGGCGCTTACAACAACCTTACGCTCAACGCCAAAGGGGGCGTATACCAGTCACATGACCTGAGCCAGTACAGCGGTTCTGTTGTCAGCTCGCCAACGCTTTTTGCTTTTGCCAAAGGCGCGGGCCTGATGGGTGAAGCCGGTCCGGAAGCCATAATGCCGCTCACACGCGCTGCGGATGGTTCACTGGGCGTCAGGGCGCTCGGCACCGGCAGCGGTGCGGGCGGTACCAGTATTTCTGTCAGCGCTCCCGTTACCATTCAGGGCGGCGGCGCAGGCGAAACCAGTACGGCCAATACGACTACTGCCGCACAGCAGCTGAAGGGGATGATTGAGAAAACCATCAATGACTGGGCGCGCAAGGAAATGACACCAGGCGGCATATTAGCCCGGCAGGGTTAACCGTAAAGTCTTAGCAGGGTGAACCATGGCTATTGATGAATTTAGTTGGTGCGTCAGGACTGGCGCGACAGAGGAGCTGACGGTTTCGACGCTGCAGGCGCAGTTCGGTGACGGCTATAAGCAGGTGGCTGGCTCCGGCATTAACAGCGCCACAGAATCCTGGCCGGTTACCTGCAGCGGCAGCAAAACCGAAATGGCGACTGTCAGGGCGTTTTTGAAATCGCATGTAACGGTGTCGTGCTGGTGGGTTAACCCGTGGGGGGAGCGAAAGCTTTACCGGGTAAAGCCAGACTCTATCCGGCCAAACTTTATTAACGGTAATTTTGTTGAAATCGCCTTCACCTTTGAACAGGCATTTGCACCGTGACATGTCACGATAACTAACAGGGCGCTCAGCGCCCTTTTTTATTGGGTGATGCATGAGCTTTTTACAGGACATTCAGCAGCTGGAGCCTGGCAGCCTGGTACAGCTGATTGAAGTCGATGGTACTGAATTTGGCATGGATACTGTCCTTAGATTCCACGCTTACAACCTACCCAACGAGGGGTGGAAGTCTTTCGCCGCCGACAATCTGCCGTCGATTATGTGGCAGGGTAACGAGTATGACCCGCACCCTTATGAGCTTTCGGGCCTGGAGATGAGCAGCACCGGCGCACAGCCAACGCCAAAACTTTCCGTCAGCAACGTGGGGAATTTTGTGGCCGCTCTGTGCCTGCAGTTTGATGATCTGGTTAAAGCCAAAGTAAAGATTCACACCACGATGGCTAAATACCTGGATGCAGCGAACTGGGAGCAGGGCAACCCGACCGCCAATCCTCAGGAAGAGCGGGTGCAGCTGTTCTACGTGAACGCCAAAACAGCAGAGACACGCGCTGTTGTTGAGTTTGAGCTGTGCTCACCCTTTGACATTCAGAGCCTGCAGCTGCCATCACGCCAGATTACGCCGGTCTGCACATGGTGCATGCGTGGCTGGTACCGGACCGGAACCGGATGTGATTACGCCGGCACCCGCTACTTTGCCAAAGACGGCACGCCCACGACTGATCCTTCTAAAGACGTATGCGGCGGACGCCTGGCCGATTGCAAAGCCCGGTTCGGCGAAGACCAGCCGCTGTCGTTCGGGGGCTTCCCTGCGGCAAATCTCCAGGGGAAATAGCGATGCGTAAAAAAATAATGGCGGCCATTACAGAGCACGTGGCCGCAGAGTATCCGAAAGAGGCCTGTGGGCTGGTGGTGCAGATTGGCCGGGCTCAGGAATACGTGCCGTGCACCAACGCCTCAGATAACCCGACAGAACACTTCTTTATCCCGCCTGAAGACAAGCGGGCAGCGGAAAAGCTCGGAGCCATTCTGATGGTTGTTCATTCACACCCGGACGTGCCGCAGCTTATCCCGTCTGAAATGGACCGCGTGCAGTGCGACTACTCCGGCGTTGAGTGGGGGATCATGTCATGGCCCGACGGGGATTTCTGCACCATCAGCCCGCGCGGCGATCGTGAGCTTGTCGGACGGCAGTGGGTGCTGGGCTACGCCGACTGCTGGACGCTGATTATGGATTACTACCGTCAGGAGCACGGCATCACGCTGAATAACTGGTCAGTGGATTATGAGTGGTGGCTCGACGGCAAGGAAAGCCGCTACGACGATAACTGGCAGGATGAAGGTTTCGTTGAGGTTGACCTGGCAGACATGCGTAAGGGCGACATGATCATGATGCGCGTCCAGTCACCGGTGACTAACCACGCCGCCATATACCTTGGCGACAACCTGATGCTTCACCACAACTCAGGAAACCTCTCAACCCGGGTGCCGTATGGCGATTACTGGCGAAACCGAACCGTGCGCGTGGTGCGCCGCAAGGAGTTATTGGATGCTTAAAACGATGCGGCTGAAAGGCCTTATGGCGAAAAAGTTCGGTGCTGTGCATCAGTACCACGTTGCGGACCTACGCGAGCTTATCCGCGCGATGTGCTCGCAGGTTCCGGGATTTAAAAAATACGTGTCAAACGCACACCTGCAGGGTGTTCGCTTCGCGTTTTTCAGCGGAAAAGACAACATCGGCCTGCAGGAATTTGACATGTCATCGGCAGCTACCCATTTTGAAATGGAGCCCGTCCTGGAAGGCTCTAAACGCGGCGGCATGCTTCAGATTGTGATCGGAGCCGTGGCGCTGGTAGCGGCCTACTTTACGGCGGGCGCATCGTTCACAGTGCTTGGTGTAACGGCTTCCACGGTTACAACGGCGCTGACCGGGCTGGGCATCAGCATGGCGCTCGGCGGTGTCATTCAGATGCTGACACCCCAGCCTAAATACAACATCGGCGCATCATCCAGCACGGACAACAAACCGAACTATGCCTTTGGCGCGCCGGTGAACACCGTTGCAATGGGCTATCCGGTCCCGGTTCTGTATGGCCAGCGTGAAATCGGCGGGGCCATTATCAGCGCCGGCAGCTATACCAGCGATCAGCAGTAACCAACAGACAGCAGCAAAGCCACCTCCGGGTGGCTTTTTTTATGGGTGAAATATGCGACTTCTCGACGGCGAGACAATATACCAGGGCAATAAGGGCGGCGGCGGCAACCCGCACACGCCGGTTGAGCAGAAAGACGACCTGCTGTCTGTGGCAAAGCTGAAGCTGTTGCTGGCTATTTCTGAAGGTGAAATTCAGGGCGACCTGACCGCGCAGCAGATTTACCTGAATGATACGCAGCTGGCGAACGATGACGGCACGTATAACTTCACCGGCGTGGTGTGGGACTGGCGCAGGGGTACGCAGGACCAGACCTATATTCAGGGCATGCCCGAGGTCGATAACGAGCTGGCCGTGGGTGTTACCGTCACGCAGTCAGCGCCATGGACACGCCAGTACACTAACCTGTCTCTGGATGCGATACGCCTCAAGCTGAGCCTGCCGGTGCAGTATCAGTACAAAGAAAACGCCGACATGGTAGGCACCGTCACGCAATACGCAATTGACCTGTCAACAGACGGCGGGTCATGGGTGCAGGTGGTGAATGCCAGCTTTAACGGCAAAACAACATCTGAATATCAGCGCGATCACCGTATCGACCTGCCGAAGGCCACAACCGGGTGGGCGATTCGCGTGCGGCGTCTGACCGCGGACTCCACATCCACAAAGCTGATTAACGCCTTCAAGGTTTTCTCATTTGCAGAAGTAATCGACAGCAAGCTGCGCTATCCGAACACTGCGCTGTTGTACGTCGAGGTGGATGCTTCGCAGTTTAACGGACAGGCTCCAAAAATCACCTGTAAGCCGAAGGGTAAGCTGGTTCGCGTTCCGAGTACTTACGACCCGGTCAGCCGCACATACAGCGGCGTGTGGCAGGGAGATTTCAAGTACGCCTACACCAACAACCCGGCGTGGATTTTCTATGACCTGGTGCTGGATAAAATTTACGGAATGGGTACCCGCGTTGATGCTTCCATGATTGACAGGTGGGAGCTGTATGCGATCGCGCAGTACTGCGATGAGATGGTGCCGAACGGTGCCGGCGGCACAGAGCCCCGCTTTACCTGCAACGTGTTCATTCAGAACCAGCAGGAAGCATACACCGTGCTGAAGGATATCGCGGCCATCTTTCGCGGCATCACCTTCTGGGGCAACAGTCAGATATTCGTAAATGCTGACGTGCCACAGGTGGATGCGAACGGTAACGTTGATGTCGATTTCGTGTATCACGCGGCTAACGTAGTCGATGGTCTTTTCACCTATGCCGGAGGGAGCTACAAAAACCGCTATTCGTCCTGCCAGACCAGTTACTCTGACCCGGCCAATCATTACTCTGATACGGTCGAAAGCGTTTATGATTCCGAGCTGGTGGCGCGCTACGGCGTGCGCGAGCTGACGCTGACGGCAATCGGCTGCACATCGCAGAGTGAGGCACACCGGCGCGGACGCTGGGCGCTCCTGTCGAATGCCAAAGACGGCACCGTGTCATTCGGTGTTGGTCTGGACGGTTATATCCCGATCCCTGCTGAAATCATCGGTGTGGCCGATCCGTTCCGCAGCGGCAAGCAAAATGGCGGGCGCATCAGCGCGGTGAATGGACGCAGTGTGAAGCTGGACAGGGCAATAGAATACGTTGCTGGCGATCGGCTGGTGGTAAACCTGCCTGACGGTACTGCGCAGACCCGCACTATTGCTTCAGTCAGCAGCGACAAAAAGACCGTCACGGTCTCGACAAACTTCCGCATGACACCTGAAGCAGGCGCGGTGTGGGCTATTGACAGTGATAACCTGGCTATTCAGTACTTCCGCGTGACTTCTGTCGCCTCCAATGGAGACGGCACCTTTACCATTGCAGGCGTACAGCACGACCCAAACAAGTACCGCTACATTGACGACGGCGTACGCATAGAACCCGCGCCGATTACCGTCACGCCAATCAGCGTGCTTAAGCCACCGGCTAATATTCAGGTAACTGAAATCAGCTTTGTGGAGCAGGGCCTGTCTGTTTCCAGAATGCAGGTGACGTGGGACCGGGTAGAAGGTGCGATCAGCTATGAGGCGCAGTGGCGCAAGGACAAGGGCGACTGGATTAACGTCAGCCAGACCAGCGCGCAGGGCTTCAGCATCAGCGGGATTTACACGGGTGTATACGATGTACGCGTGCGTGGCGTAAATGCTGCTGAAGTGCGTTCTCCATGGGGTTATTCGGACTCCACGGCGCTAACCGGTAAAGTCGGCAAACCCGGCACGCCAGTCAGCCTGAAAGCTTCAGATAACGTAGTGTGGGCGATTGACGTTACCTGGGCATTTCCGGCCGGCGCAGGTGATACGGCTTACACCGAAATTCAGGTTGCCACCACGGCAGACGGGCAGAACCCACAGTTTCTGGCTTACGTGCCGTACCCAGGCGTCAGCTATCAGCACGGTCCAATGTCGGCAGGCGTGCGCCGTTGGTACCGCGCGCGCCTGGTGGATAAAATCGGTAATACCGGTGACTGGACAGCGTTTGTACCGGGTATGTCGAACGTCAACGCCAACGAACTGATTGAGGATTCTTTCAAAGAATATCTGGAATCTGATGACGGTAAGGCGCTGCTTGAACCACTGATCACGGACCCACAGGCGCTGGCTGAGGACATTCTTGCGAACTACGACCACGTGGAGCAGCAGTGGGCGAATTTCGGTGAGAACTCAGCGGGTATCATCGAAGCTAAAAAGGTGGCCGCTGATGCGAGCAGCTCGGTCGCAGATTTGCAGACTGCTGTTACATCAAGGTTCGCGCAAAATGAAGCCGCAATTGCCGAAAGGATGGTTGCATACACCGATGCGGCTGGCGGCTCTGCCATCTATACCCTTAAGGCTGGCATAAAATATGGTGGCACAAATTATGATGCCGGCATGTCTGTTGCGGTGACCATCAATGGCACAGACGTGGTGACGCGCTTTGCTGTAAATGCCAATCAGTTTGTTGTGGCCAGCGGCAGCGGTAACAGCGTGTTCTCTCCGTTCATCATCAAAGACGGCCAGGTTCTGATTAACCAGGCGTTTATCGGAACCGCGTGGATTGGAAGAGGCAACATTACTGATGTTCTCCAGTCTGACAATTACATAAAGGGACAGGTTGGTATGTCACTAAACTTTAAAACGGGTGAAATAGAGATGAACAGCGCGATATCTGGTCAGGGGCGTGCAAAAAATAATAATTTCGGCTTGGCAGTGTATGACGCAAATGGCGTCGCACGCTTTAAGGCTGGCGATCTGAGTAACTTATAATGGCTTATGGAATTGAAGTCAGAACGGCTGATGGCAAGGAGCTTGTCAGCCTGTTAACGCCAATGTTCGTGCTTGACTATATAACGTCTTCCTCAGGAACTAGGACATATCAGGTACCCTCAGGGAAAAGCCTCATGTTGATGAAAGGAACAACGCAGTATGGGGGGAGCGATCAGGGGGCGGCTAAAACGTCTATCAATGGGAATACGCTAACGTGGAGCGAAGCTGACATCCAAAAAAATATAGTGGTTTATGCGGGGTAGTCATGTCTTACGGAGTCGAAATCCGGAAAAGTAACGGGACTTTATGGATGAGTCCAGATGTAACACCAATGAACTTAGTCCAGCGCTTTCAACAGAACTTTGTAGGAAAAGATGACTCAGCACAAATTATTATTCAGCTTATAGTCCCAGTTAGTGAGTCATGTATGGTTTTTACCAGATCGCCTGCTGGTGGCGGTGTAGCTTATAACATGACCCAGCAAAACGGTTTTTGGGCTTTAGCAATAAACGGAGCTTCAGGAGAGAATGGCAACAATGGAAGCCCCTCTGTCACTGTAATTTTCTATGTTTTTGCCTCAATGGTTTTGAGTCCGTCACGCTATAGCGCTGCTTATTACGATGCAAATGGTGTTATGCGATGGCATGCGGAGATGCGTCCACTGGAAGTTTTTCAAGCCTCAGCGGATGGTGTAGGCGGCGGCTCAATCGATACTGCATTTACACCCGCAGTATCATCAAAATTTAGTGGGCTTGCAGTAATATCAATGTTGCCTGGCACTCCACCCGTTTACTACTGGGGATCGTTTGCATGGAGAGCTTATGGCAAGAATCTTTCGTCGAGACCCTTGTCACTTTGGACAACAACAAGCTCAGCTTACACCCCATGGAACAACACGTCAGTGTACTATATCAATGCCGAAAACTATGACTAATGCCATATAAATCACCGCAAAGCATTAGGTAATGTTGATTTTCTAGGACAAATCTGATTAATTTATCTAACGCTTATCTGTGTGAAAATCTAAAATGAAAAAAGCTTTATTATTGATTATTGTTCCTCTTCTATATTTTCTACCCATTACTGGTATGTGTGAGAACAAAATCACGTATCCAAGTAGAGAATGGCATCTTGACCAAGGAGGAGAGGTTATTGCTGTATATGATGTAAATAATGAGGGTAAAACAGAAAATGTAAGGGTCGAATATTCAAACCCAAAATTCCTATTTGAAGACTCGGTAAAGTCGCAGATTTACGGGTGGACATTCCCTAAAGGAAATCCTAAGAAAGATGTTAGGGTTAAGATAAACTTTAAAAAACACTAGTGCTATTAAAAGTACGCTCTGTTTATATGCGCGTTTCTTAGAATGAAAATATCTATTTTTGATGGGGGAGAAAAGTGAATAAATTTATTCTTATCATGGCATTATCATTACTTTCGATTTCTGCTAAAGCAGGAAGTTCCTTGATATATCTTTCGTGTCCCGGGCTTGATGCAAGAGCACCAGACTTAGTTGTCGTTTTAGACAAGGGTAACGGCACCGCATCTCTGCAGTCTCCATCAATGGGTGCAGGTTTAAACTTTACTGAAAAAGCATCATTTGGACCACAAATTGTGGTTTGGAAAAAAGAAACAAGAGGGTTCAGGCAGACTTACTCGGTTAATCGGGCATCTATGGAGTTAGAAAGGAGAACCTTTAGTGAGAGGTCATCCGAAACAGATATTGAAAAGTCTAAATGCAGCTTACTGAAAAGTAACGCCTCAAATAAATTTTAATCAAATTAAATTAGAAAAACCCGGACACCGAGCCGGGTTTTTTATTGCCCGGAGAAAACTATGCCAGCAGGCACTATTGCTTTAACCAACGGCTCAACCACAGTGACCGGAACCGGTACCAGCTTCACCACTGAGCTGAAAGCGGGAGACTTCGTTTACGTAATGGTTGGTGGAGCACCATACACAATGGTCGCCTCTGTCGTAACATCCAATACGCAGTTGACGCTGGCTGTGGCATTTGATGGCCCGACAACATCAGGACTTGCATGGGTGGCGGCACCGGCTCTGATGCTGTCAGCAATTACACAGAAGATGTTGAACGATTTCGCTAACGTAGCGCGCGGTCGCATTCTGGATTTCCAGAACTGGCAGAAGATTTACAGCAGCGATCAGTCAGTGACAGTGACCCGACCGGACCGAACCACTTTCACTGGCCCAAGCTGGGGTTATATGTCGGCGCAGTTCGCAGGCAAAGCAAATACAGCCGACGTTCTGACGAAGGCAGGCAACCTTGATAGCCTGGCAAATAAAGCTACATCTCGATCAAATCTTGGATTGGGTAACTCAGCTACACGTGATGTGGATGTTCAACTCCCGACAATAGGTAGTGGCGGAGTGATGATTCAGGCATCCAGGGATTACCGCCCCCTCGTTGGCTACGATACAATTTCTAACTATCCATTAGGTATGACAGCTGGCATACAGGATGCTGCAAAATCATGGAATACTTCTGGCGATTTCGTAGGGCTTTTAACTGTAAGGTCCTGGACGGATACGACTGCAGGAGGCAATGCAGCATGGCAACTTGCAATGACTGCGACAGGCTTCAAATACCGTCAGGGTAATGCATCTACCGCTGGTGGAACCAATAACATTTTTGGCGCCACCCAGACAATTTACTCAACTCAGAACACCACTAAAGCCAGTGACGGAACTTTAAAAGCAGCTTCACCCGTAGCCCGGATTGTATGTTCAAAAGACGATACTCAACGCACAGATGTTGCAGAGGCTGGATTTACCTGGTGCGGATGTGGAACCGCTAACGAAGAGGCTGAGGGAATAAGCCTTTCTCGCATGGCTGCAGGGGTTTATGTGCTTGCAGGTTCAGCAGGACTGGCAAATGAAGGATGGCAGCTTTTACCCCCTCGCGATCCCCAAGGCTCTGGTGATTTAGGGATTGTGGAAGCAGAGCAGACAGAAAGTGGAGGATTAAAAATCTGCCTCTACAAGCGGCGTTATAGACTAAATGATAATGGCGACATAGAAGTGATTAAGGGCGATTTGATTGATGTTCCAGCCAACAGCTGGATCGACGTCCGACTGGATATGCCAGAAGATTCGGCATATAACCTCCGGCAGCCTAAAGTTAAAATCTCCACTTTGGAAGATGAAACCCAAAAAGTAACTTAAAAAAGCCCCGGCGACGGGGCAGACATGTACCGCGCCAATCTTACAGCAAGCTACGGGGTGAGTGATTAAAGGTTAGTCACTCGCGCCGCTCCCGCCAAAAAAAATTCTATGCCCGCCAACAGCTTTACAAAATCCTCAAACGCAGCGGCTTGATTAATTCCAGTGTTTGATATTACTGTATTTATATACAGTAACTTATCGAGGACACGAAAATGGATTTTTTAAGACCAGCGGAAATCCGCGCCATTCTGGAATTACCACTCTACATAAGTCGCGTGCCATGCGGCTTCCCATCACCGGCTCAGGACTATGTTGAACAGCGGATTGACCTAAATAATTTGCTCGTTCAGCACCCCAGCGCTACCTACTTCATCAAGGTAAGCGGTGATTCTATGGTTGAGGGTGGCATAAACGATGGCGACATGCTGGTCGTCGATAGTTCACTGAAGGCCGGCCATGGTGATGTAGTCGTAGCATCACTTGGCGGAGAATTCACAGTAAAGCAGCTGATGCTGCGACCCTTCCTGCATCTCAAGCCGATGAACTCGGCGCACTCCATAATCCCCATCAGCGATGCCGATCAGTTTGAAGTTTTCGGTGTTGTCAGACATGCAATCAAGAATATAGGCCAGTAAATGTTCGCGCTCGTGGACGTTAATTCGTTCTACGCCAGTTGCGAGACAGTGTTTCGACCAGACCTGCGCGGGAAACCTGTGGTTGTTCTGAGCAACAATGATGGCTGTGTAATAGCTCGATCGGCCGAGGCTAAAAAGATTGGCATCAAAATGGGCGATCCGTTCTTCAAAATGAAGGATGAGCTGCGCCGGCACAGAGTGCAGGTATTCAGCTCAAACTACGCTCTTTACGCTGACATGAGTAATCGGGTTATGACCACGCTGGAGGATATGGCGCCAGCTGTTGAAATTTACTCGATAGACGAAGCGTTCATGAACCTGACGGGCATGCGCCGTTATAAGCCGCTTGAAGAATATGGGCGTGAAATTCGCGAGAGGGTATATCGGGAAACCCATCTGACGGTTGGCGTGGGCATCGCGCAGACGAAAACGCTGGCCAAGCTGGCTAACCATGCGGCAAAGAAATGGTCCAAGACCGGCGGCGTCGTAGATCTTTCTAATGTTGAACGGCAGCGCAAGCTGATGGCGTTGGTAGCGGTTGAGGATGTCTGGGGCGTTGGCCGGCGCATCAGCAAGAAGCTGAACGCCATGGGGATTGAAACCGCCAAGGACCTGTCAGAGCAAAGCACCTGGATAATCAGGAAGCACTTTAATGTGGTGCTTGAGCGTACTGTCAGGGAGCTACGCGGCGAACCATGTCTCGAACTGGAAGAGTTCGCCCCCACGAAACAGCAGATCGTTTGTTCTCGCTCTTTCGGTACCCGCATTACTGATTATGAGCAGATGCGGGAGGCGGTGTGTAATTTTGCCGTCAGGGCATCTGAAAAGCTTCGTGGTGAACGCCAGTATTGCCGGCAGGTGGCCGTGTTCATAAAAACGAGCCCTCACGCTGTCGGTGAGGTGTATTACGGCAACCAGGCAATGGGGAAGATGATGACACCTTCCAATGATTCACGGGACATTATCCGGGTGGCTATGGAAGCGCTTGATCGCATATGGATAGACGGATGCCGGTATATGAAAGCAGGGGTGATGCTGGGTGACTTTTTCAGCCAGGGGGTTGCTCAGCTTAATCTGTTCGATGAATTTCAACCACAGCCAAACAGCGAAGCGCTTATGCGCGTTGTTGACGGGCTTAACCAAAGCGGGAAGGGGAAACTATGGTTTGCAGGACAGGGTATCCAGAAATCCTGGGCGATGAAGCGCGAAATGTTGTCGCCGGCATACACAACAAGGTATTCGGACCTTCCCGTTGCGAAGTGACGTTTGTGATGCAGCCGCTGCAGCAGATAGTGCCAATGAGCAGTACATGTTGCGTCAGGGAGCTGAAAGGGCGGACGTGTATTGTTGATACGATGAGGATGCCACTAAACGGCGATACCGTGCTGCTGGATATGTCTGGCTTTCTGGAATGGGCACAGATTTTTCTACACCCTCGCCGGGTGATCACTGATGAAGTAATGATTCTGGAAAGCGACCTGCTGGAAGATATTGCGATAGTGGGAGTGGTAACGCATGAGATCAGCACCTTGCAGCAAGGCATTGATGACCTGCCAATTTGAATGATTTATGGAGGGTTTTACCACCGTATTGCCATAGTTTTACCATCGCACAAAGCAGGCAATAAAAAAGCAGCCATAACAGGCTGCTTTTTTTAGGGATTTTGGTCGGCACGAGAGGATTTGAACCTCCGACCCCTGACACCCCATGACAGTGCGCTACCAGGCTGCGCTACGTGCCGAACGTGG
>Ga0157363_1000280_pt1 | contig 39428 bp, 25 predicted proteins | sample AttsexASBM1_FD_111477 | JGI IMG/M metagenome (GOLD analysis project Ga0157363, IMG submission 111477) | Fungus gardens microbial communities from leaf cutter ant in Ribeirão Preto, State of São Paulo, Brazil - Atta sexdens ASBM1 | ecosystem: Host-associated > Fungi > Mycelium > Unclassified ... | reverse complement strand
TTCTTATATCTATTTTTTTCTATCTTCTATGTTATTCTTTTGTAATTTTTTTCTCGATCTCCATTTATTCTAATGATACATTTTGTATACATTTTATTTATTGCGATTATGTCCAATTCGAATGTGTCGTGTAATTCAGTGCATCGAAAGAATCAATAAATTGGATGCGCCGGCGCCTCGCAGAAAACGCTCAGAAACGGAAATATGCAGAAACCCTTGCAACATCGCGAACGCAAGAACATCTTGATCGCATGCTTGCAGAGAAAATCTTTAAATAAACTAAACCATGATTACAATAAAAAAACTTACATCTTACCATTATAACAATACTTGAAATACATGTTTTAACAAGAATTATTATGAATTATTATAAATATTATGTTCTTTTTATTTCATGTATGTATCTACATTATGCAAAATATGTCTATCAACAGTAATTTATAATTCTACTACATGTAAATTATTATAAATTTATTAAAAATTATTTTGCAATGTGTATTATGTGATGATCTAGATTTTGTATTTTTAAATGTCAAGTTTAAGATTCCACGAAAATTTAAGAGAAGATTAAGTCTAATCAATCTAAATTTGATTCTTCTAATTTAAAAACTTTCTAACACATTCTTTAAAACAAATATACATTAAGCTCTTTGACTGAAATAAATATTTTCATAGAATAAGATAAATATAAGAATGTAAATAAACTGTACTTGCGAAATTAATACGTGGTTCAGTATGAAAGCGATTTATTCGCAATTGGCGGATCCTAAATTCGATCCTACTCCTAAAATCCTCAATTTTATAAGATTGTCAAAAGTTACAAATGTAAAGAAGTATATAATAAATGATAGCTGGCTTCGGGAACCTATAATTCACAATTCATTTACACTTACATAAATTGACTTGTATAATATCAATCACATATCAGGGTAAAAATAAGTTACATTTATTTCAATATTACATAATGTTTCATTCCTAATATTACAAACACAAACTAAATAATTCCTCTCGTGTTTTCTCACAATATATGTAATTGATAAATTGTTTTAAAAAAACAGACCTTCTCTATCGAGGAATAAAAAATATGAATGTATTTTAATCATGTAACGATATCCACCATTTCATAATGTGTTTTGTGAGTGTTTCAATGATATATTATCCATAACGTATCATACATATTAAAAATCACGCATTAACCTGTTCGAGGCGCCAATATATGATTGCACGATACTGAAATTTGCATCGCTCAGTGCTTCATATCTCTCTCCCAGGCCAATCTTAACATATTGCACTTATATCTAGTTTCTAGTATACTTGCCCCAGATATGAAGCATGAATACAGACGCAATGAATAAAAGGGACATTACTAGCACTGGCACAGGTCCCCTAAAACAATTTCAATATTTATTATAACATTTATTAAGACATAGCATTTATTAAGACATGTGAAGGCAAATTAATATTGTAATAGAGAATTAAAATGTTATAGCAAATGATATTATAACAGATAAATGCTTTAAAGCGTTTAATTTACTAATTTAAAACAAATTTTATTAATTGACCAAAGTATCGATAGCATTACGTTGATTTTAATCAGCTGATTTATACTTACACTTTGATGCCAGGAGAGTCGTCAGTATAGAACCTCCACATGCCACCGGAGCTTGTACCGGTATTCCTGTTCCTGGCGGAGGAGGTTACAGTGGTTTTCCTCTGTCTTACTGTGCCACTACCACCTGTTCTTGGCGCTATGGCTTTGCTGGGTGATCGTCCAACAGATCCCACGGAAGTAGCGCTAGGTGCAGCAGGCTTTTTCCAAGAAATAAGAAATAAGAACACGCGTCAGTCTTCGTTAGAAAATAATTCCAAAATTATTATTCAAATTAATTATACTTACCATGGTCAAACTATTTTTATTGACAATCCAAGAGGATACTGAGAGATTCGTTCAAAAATTCCACTCGCGCTCGAAATACTTCAACGGTGCTTGCGTTGTAGAAACAGTGCTTCCGTAAAATACAGATTGTTTATAAGTTGAGACGCATGAACGGATACTGGGAAGACAACTCGTCCTTTCTTCTTCTGATCACCTCTTTGTGCGAAACTCGACAGCAACGTGGCATCAAAATATATACTAATGTATCACTCGTCGAGCGATTCGAACGCAGGCTGGTGGTACAACGCAGAGTAGCAGGCGACGTGTCAAATGTATGCCCTACACGTGGTACGCAACGAACACGTCATCATTATCGCTACGTTTACGTTTGACATCCGCGAATCAGCGCGAATTACATATTGGACAAAACATTACATACGCCATATTTAAAAGTGCCTTTTCATGTCGATGTTTATTTTAAATGTCAAATATTAATTTTTTAATAATAAATTTATATATAATAAATATTGCTACCTCGCAGAGATAAGAATTTTTCACAAGCGTCCAATTTTTCATCATTCCCCCAACAACTTTCGCTGACATTTTTGACCCATAGAGCATAATGTTTATTATTTTGAGGGAATGCATTCATTACATAGCTCTTGGTTATCGAATTATTACAAAATGGAGCTGCACACCCAATCATTTTTAATAATTGAGCACAATGTGTATTTACGTACACGTTAGGTTAGAAACGCGTTAAGGTTAGAGTACTATGCTGAAACGACCAATTAGAGCAGCTCGTGAAAATGTACCTTTAAACTTTAAATTTCAAGAGCGTCAAGTGGAATACAGTCTAGATATGTTAGACGTCATTGCCTGAAATCTATTTGCTGTTGAATTTAAATAATAACAAATAATAATTCATAACAACTCATAAGAAAAATGGAGTCGGATGGTGAGTTATCTGAAAATGAAGAAGAAATGCTCATATATGTAGAATTTGAAGGGCTTACCGGTAATGAAATGTTCGATAATAAAGATCTTCAATTGGATATGATTGGAATAGATACTGAACATCCTATAATGGAAATTAATGGACGGGTATGCTGTATTTTATTATTTATAGAATTTAATAAGTGAAAAACGAAGTATAAATCATATTTAAACTTTGTAGCTTGTTTTTAGAATGCGTTTTTATTAATAAATGCGCATTTTTTTTTTGTTTCTAAAATTCTGTAATATATGTAATATCATGTACATGCTAAATGCACACTAATATCGTTATAAATTCATCCAGAATATAAACTCGTGTTTATTTCCTTTTTAGGTCTAGTTTTTCATTATCTAGTTTAGACAAAACCATAGTTTAGTAATTAATGATAGTGTTATATTTTCTTCGAAAGGAAAAATAGGACTCTTGTTTGATTAAGAGCTTATATTTAGTTAATATGGAATATAAAGAATTGTAATGTAAAACGCCAATTATTATGTTTTCTTCGAAAAGAAAAACAAGACTCTTGTTTGATTAAGAGCTTACATTTAGTTAATATGGAATATAAGGAATTATAATGTAAGAGAAAGAGAGCAGCTGAGACTCAATTCACTAATCGATAGTTGCTAAGCAACTGTCCTCATGACTCCGTTCATGTCATAGGCATCGATCGATGTGGTAACAAATAGCTAGAAAAACAAAATTATCATCAAGTGAAGTTAGGTCTAAACCTCGATAATTTTGTTTTTCTATTAATCACTAATGCCCATTTCCATCAATGTAAATTAATTTTAATTTCGGTTCAACTTACTCTTTGTCTTTTTCTAATCTTTAGAATTAGATTGGTGGAAATAGATATAAATCGATGATTTTATTGTGGTAACTTTAAAAGTTACTAAAAAAAGACATTAGCTTAACGATTAATAATAGCTAGAAAAATATAATTTTTACATTATGACCAACTAGGCATATACAATGAAATACTTTTATTGTTAGCAACTGAAGATGACTAAGTAAAATTGAAATTCAATATTCTGTTATTAATTTATGACTAAGTTGAAACATTCTATTATTAATTAATAAGAAATTATTTTAAATTATTTATCTATATCAGGTGCTTGTTATTTTAACCTGTTTATTATTTATTTAAAAATACTTATATTTGAGAAAGAGTAGTTGTAAGACAATTATATTTTACGTTTTGTATTTCAACAGAACACATGATAATATTTTATATTTTGTTAGGAACATATAAAAGTATTTTGTATTTTGAATACTAAGATTGACAATCGATTTTATTATTTAAATTACAAGATATATAAAACTTTCAATCTCTTGATTTTAAATACAAAATATATATTACTTTTATATATTATTTTGCTGAAGTATAAAATACTCTTGTATTGCAAAAACCGTGTTTTAAATAGAAGTATTTTTATTACATGCATTTTATTACATGTTCTCATCACCAAGTTAAATTTGACCACAATTAATTAAAAAATGAATCTTAATCATTTTGTACTTTTAGTTTTATGAGGGCACTTATGAAGACGCTGTAGGCACTTATATGTTCTTTGAGAAAGATGACAATCCAAAGGTGGACGATGAGGTATTCGATAAAGTGCCGACTCTAAAATATTCTGCTAAAACAAGGAAGTTACTTAAGATGCAGAGAGTATTCACAAAACCAAGAGTCGAGGTCCTCGGTGATGCTGAACATGAGAGTTGTATTCCGAATGAAGAAATGTTAGCACAAGCTGGTGTGCCTCCAAAGTATCAAGAGGAAGGTAATGAATGAATTTCTTCAGTCTGCATACATTTTATTTAACATGAAAGCAATTTATTTTAGCCATGCAGTTCTGGAATAAAGTACGTGATGAAAAACTAGAAGAATTAAGCATATTCTTGGAAAAACAGAAAATTAGAGAAGAAAAAAAATCCAAAGGTATTGCGTTGGATTCAGAGTCTGATGAGGAAAACCCCATTGTACAAAAAACCAAAGAAAAATCAGAAGAAACATGAGAAAGTAAGATGTTTTAAAATTCTAATTAAAAATTTTAATATTTAGAGAGACGTTCTTAGGACGTGAGGATTGTATATTAATAACATAAAGTTGACGCAATAACATCAGTGCTTTAGATATTGAATTGGAAAGAGCAATTTTAAATGTAAATTAAATATTAATTTTTTGTTGCATCGTTAATTTTGTTTAATTTAACAATAGAATGTCTTATTTTTCAACTTTGTTCTGATATTTCACAATCAATTCAATTTTAAATATATCTCGTATATTTAATATACATATATATATATATATACATATATATATATAATTATATATATTATAATTATATAATATATATAATTATAATAAGAATTTATATAATAATTATAAGAAATAATATTATTTGACACTTTTATTTTGAATATAAAAAGTATAAACTAAAAAGAACATTTCACATATCATTTTACTTGTAATTTTTTTTGTACATAATCATACACGTTTTTCATATGAAATAATATGTAGTTATAAAATACTGAATTGAACCCAAAAAATACAGATATTTTCTATTACAAAATCCTAATAAAAAATAGAAAATCTTATTCCTTATTTTACGTATTTTATATAATATATCTGTTATAAAAATTCAAACACATTGTCTAAAATCTTTTCGATCATTACAATTAATATTTTATATATATATTTTATATATATATAAAATAATAATATTTAGATACGCGAATACACATCTATTCTATAATAATCTTTCGTTTACACACATCTTTCGTGACCTTTATGTAGTATATACGAATCTGCATTGTGCAACTTTGGCGATTCATAACTCCGCTTATAATAAAGTTAACTTGATGTTTTTTCAATTTTAAAAAAATTTTTCAATTTGAAGAAAAAAAGGCGAGGAACTTTGCTTTAGCGATAATATCGAAAAACATTATATTAATAAAAAATTTATTAAAACTAACTTTAAGATGTATTATTTTTTCAAATTTCTCAAGACTTATTTTTTATCCAATATTAAAAATAGATAATTTTATTGTTTGAAGGATACTAAAAGTATTTATACAAAGTGCAGTGATGACCCCAACTTTTTTTACAAGCGGATAACAGCATTAAAGTATTCATTTTAGGATTAGTTTTATAGCTGTAAAAAATGTCGGTGTGAATTCACACCTGTGTATTAACGAAAGGATAATATAACACTTTATTAAATCGTACATTGCAGAATGCTATGTATTTATTATTTTATTTCAGACACCTGAGTTTTGTTTGATTTTAGAAAAAAATCATGCGTTTTTACCAATCGAGGTCACCAGGTAATTCGTCTGGATACTCTCCCGTTAAGCAGGCAGTACAGTGACCGATGTAATTACTTTCGCGATTGTCCATGCGATACCTGACCGCCTCGACAAGCCCCTCAACTGAAAGGTACGTTAAACTATCTGCTCCCACATGTTTGGCCAATTTTACACTGTCAAGCTTATTCGCGATAAGTTCTTCTCTCGTTGGAATATTGATGCCCATGTAACACGGATACTTCAGCGGTGGCGAGGCTATTCTGATATGAACCTGTAAATGTGACATGACGAATATACTAATAAATATAAATAGAAAAAAGATTAAGAAAACTTACCTCCTTAGCGCCTGCATCCCTTAACAATTTAATGATGGGACCGATTGTATTTCCTCGAACGATAGAATCATCAATGAGAACTATTTTTTTTCCTTTTACATTCTCAGACAAAGCTCCGAATTTCTTGGCTACTCCGAGCTGCCTCAGTCGCGTACTAGGTTGAATAAATGTTCTACCTACGTATCTGTTTTTGCACAACACTTCAGCGAAAGGTATCTTAGACTGTAACATTAAAAAGAAAAAAGTATTATTTAGACATAAATTGCACGTTCTTATATTTGCTCAGCAATTATACTGCTGATTTTATTTGCATTTACTTGTCTGGCGTATCCATGTGCCGCTGCAGTTCCCGATTCTGGTACAGAACTGACTATATCTGCTTCAACCGGGGATTCCATCGCTAGCACTCGTCCACATTGCATACGAACGGAATATACCATTTGACCTATATTACAAATGAATACATAATTAAATATGTCTCTCTATCGCGCTATATTGTCATTCTTATTTACGTACCTTCAAAAATGCTGTCGCTCCGAGCGAAGTAGACGTATTCAAAAATACAAAATGCCTGTGGTTTTTTATTTGGCCTTTCCACTATCTCTATAGTTTTAATACCTTCTCTAGTCAGCTCCACAATTTCGCCAGGAAATACTTCGCGAACATATCTTGCACCGATACTTAAGAATCCGCAAGATTCCGACGAAATTACCCAGCCTTCTGCTTCATCGTCATCGTCATCAGACTCGTTACTTGCTGCAATTCATGTTATTATTTTGCATTAATATTAAAGAATCATTAAAATAGACATTTACTTTTATTGATATTTCAATATGCACCTAAATTGCCAATTGGCACAATTTTCCCTAAACAAAGAGGTCGATTTCCATAAGGATCTCTTACGCCATAAATTTTGTCCCTCTGCATTATGACTAAGGAGTATGACAACGGTGCCAATTGCATAAGGTGTTTGATACGTGCAGGCCAATCTGGTCCATTGACTTCACCTTCCGGTGGATTCAAGCAGAGTGCTTGTGTTATAAGCTCCGAGTCCGAATGCGTTGATAAACCAACGCCTCGACCTAATACCTGAACATATATATGAGATCAAAATGGAATTCAGATTCGATCGACAAGGATTATTAATATAAATTTTTCCTTCGTATTACCATTTTTCGAAGAGACTCCGTGTTGACTAATTCTCCATTATGTCCAACTGCCAGTGCTCCGTGCGCAGTGTGTACCACAAATGGTTGACAATTGACTTCTTCACTGGCTGCACTTGTACTGTATCTGGTATGACCAATTCCAAGATTTCCTTTGAGTTTTCTCATAATCTCGTCGTTGAAAATATTATTAATCATTCCCATACCCTTATGAACATGGAATGACTTGGAGCAGAAACCCTCGCTTGTTACGATTCCAGCGCTTTCTTGTCCTCTATGTTGTAACGCCACTAAACCTGATTGAATGAAAATTGTTTCGTCTTCTGATTCGTATTTTTCTCTCTTATTGTATATACATTTATATACTTTTTTTATTTCAGTTAATTTCTATCACATACAAAATGAATCTACCTAAACAAATAACTTGAGCAATATCAATTTGTGATGGCCAGTCGCCTGCAGCTATACATCCGAAAACACCGCATTCGTGTGTAAGACCAGTAGATCTTTGCCCCCTGGTTTCACCTTTGCTTCGTGGTTTCGTACATTTTGATTCCTCCGTGGAAAGACGAGACATTGCTTCAACACAATGTTCGCTATCTTTATCGTGAAATGTTTCCATTGCGATCTGTCACAAATAAAATATATTAAGTTTAGCAGGAGTAATTAAGATAATTAAGACAAATAGATTGGATTAAAAAGTCATAAAAAAAACATAATAATCATAAACGTTCTTATCAATATTGAATTATTATGTATTTCTCATATTATACAATTATAATAAGTTTTAATAATTATAATGTAATAAAATTTAAATTTTTCTCTGGATTTAAATACTCTTTCATGAAACTTAATATATTATATTTGATTTATAAAGGTTTTTCATGTAGATATATATTATATATAAATTATATATTGTATATCCTACTAAAGTGCCTAAAGAGAGAGTAGATCCTTTCATAATTCTTCTTTATGTATTATCTGCATTGCCCTTGTAAACTATTGACCCCCAGCGGACTGATAGAATCCACATATCTTACGTTTGTTCAATGCTACAACTATGTTTTCTCATCACATTTGCGCAACCTGCATTTCGCAACTGATTTCATCATTTTACATCGTACTGACGTCACAAATGTCATAATATAGAACAGTTATATTTGTGTTTACAACAAATCGATTCTTTCACATCACGCGAGAAATTGCAACATATTTTTCTGCAATAAGATAGTTTTCCTGTATCAGTTACAAACTACATATAGATACGAAAGTAATGTTATCTTTTTTTTTACTTATTTACGTTCTAGTTCGATTTAATATTGGTTCTCAAAGCTAGACAAAACTCGCAAGAACAAATATAAACTCATGTAACTTATTTATTAGAAAAGAAAAATCGAATTATTTTTAAAATATTAATTTTTATGAAGCAAGTCAAATGGATGACACTTTTATTATGTTATCTAAATCTATGTAAAGAAATATAATTTGGAGTAATAATTTTAAGGAAAAATTATAACATTAACTTATAATTCTAAGATTTTAACTTACAATTCTAAAATTTCTAAAGATATTAATATTGATAGGGATTACAATAATAAGTGTTCTGTTTTTCGATCATGAAAGAGAAATATAAATTTTTCTTACGAATAAATTACTAAGGGCAAGACTGAAATATATTATACATTCATCTCTCCGAGAGAATGCTTTTCTATCGCTAATCATTGAATTTACAGTTGCGTCGATTTATTTGAAAATAAGCAAGAATGTGAATAAAAAAATTTAAAAAAAAATGAAACCGAACAGAATGCATAAAAATATTTTCGTCTGTGCATGAAATCCACAACTTTACTGTCAATATATTTGTATTTATCATGAATCAGTTAAGAAACTGCTGACAAATTTAAAATGATATTTGATATTGAATGCGAAGATATGAAATCAAGCAGAACAGAGCGAAGGAACACAATAATTTTTTATACGAGACGATTTCGATTAATTTAATTCCGATTAATTTAATTGGCAGTTAACTCGAATTGCATAAAATAAAATCTCTAATATATAATTCCTTGTGTTCTTAATCTTATTTTCGATACAATAAACAAAAATTTCATAATTCTAGTAAATGATTTAATAATTCTATTCGTGTATTAACAAAACATGATTACAAAATAAAATGCAGACGTTGCTTAATGAGTTGAATTAAATACTTAATTTAATTAATAATTAATTAATAATTAATAATTAATGATTAAATTAATTCAAGTTCGGTTCAAGTCATTATATTTCTCTTAATTCTTCGCTCTGAAAGTTTGCGCTACTCCGATAAAAAATAAAACTTTCTTATTGTATTGAGAAGGAGTCATATGCAACGAATACATAAAACCTGTTTTTTCTGAACTAGTATACACTTTTGGAACTTAAAGTGAAATAGGTATATATGTTTGGCGAAAGCGAGAAAGAGTTCCAATGTAGTCTAGTGCAAATCTATAACAAAAGGCAGACTATAATAATCCATGAAGACTGTTTTTCCCGAGCGTCGAAGCTAGAAACATTTTTCATTATTCATAAAACTAAAAAATTACAAAAATCAAGCGTAAATTTCTTTCTCGTCAGGAACAAATTACTAGAAAAAATATTTTGTTCTTTGAACTAAAATTTTTGAAAATTGAAACAAAAATTTTTTAGTATCGAATAAAACTATTAAATTATTCGAATTAAATTGTTTAGTTAGTATAAACAAATATTTTTTTGGTATAAACAAATATTTTGTTATTTACAAAGCAAAAAAATTATTGCAAAAGTAACTAAATTTTTGTTATATAAACAAAATATTTGGTTGCTTTTAAAAAATATTTCCTACCAAAACAATTTTGCTGAAGACACTAAGGCCCAGTTTCACAACTCATGTGATCTGTTCTTTTTAGCTGAACTTCATCTTTCTTCTTTTTCTTTCTATATTGGAAAGAAAAAAAGAAAAGATGAACCGTGCAAGAGCTAAAAAGAATAAACCTACAATTAAGAATAAACTTACTCTTAACCGAAATTTAACTTATTCATTACCTCTTTCCAATTCTAGAATTAAAAAGAGATGAGAAATACGTTGAACCTCAGCTAAAAATTAATCGTGAGTTGTGAAACTAGACTTAAATCTTTTTTCCTTAGTGTATAAATATAAAGATTCATATACCTTAAAGGATAATAAGTTTTTTATTAAATCAACTCGTTATTTTCATATTGGATATAAGTTCACATTGCGAATCAGACTCGTGCGATCTCAATGGATTAACACTGTTAACAGCGTGACACGAAATAACGTAATGAAGCTAAAGATCGTAGATCAGCCAAGTTTGCGACGGATGCTGTGGACGAAGAATCGCATGTTGGATACACGATTGGCCTTCTTTCCTATCTATGAGTTCTCACTTTGTGAAGATTCTACGAAGATCACAGAAAGGAAACTACTTGTTTGACTTTTCGAGTTATGAAATAATGAAAATGGACGCGAATAAGTAATGTGTGAATCACGCTTGGTTCGCGAGGATCCTGGTGAAGATCCGGATGTATGAGGAAGCGATGCACGTACCTCACGTGTGTCGAATGCGTGCAAAGACGCGCCGAGAAACGTTCTCGTGCTCCTCGTCCCGCTTTGGGAACACGTCTGGTTCATATGAAACGTGTGCTTCGTATTTCGAATCACAAGCCACAAATTGAAACGACGGGGATACCTAGTGACAGCCAATAAGAAAGCCCACTGCCTGCCGGAGGGGCTCGCTCCGCTTGATCGGTGCGACCATTATCTCTTCCTTCTCGAAGAAGAGGGACGATGCGGGAGAATATGAGTGCAACGCCGCGTCGATTCAAGAGACGAATGGATCTTTCAAAGAAACAATATCTCTCTCTCTTTTTCTCTTTTTTTGTCTCTTTCTTTCTCTCGTTTACGACGACAGACATCGAAAGAATTGGCATGGATCATGTTAAACGCTAGGATTGATCAAGGATAGAACACTTAAAGACATTTCGATATTAGCTGTACAATATTAGCTAAAAGTATCAGCAAAAAATTTCAGCTATAAATTAACTGATAAATTTTTGTCATAAATACGCCCTGAGATCAACTGTAAAAAAACAAAACAAATAATTTGGGATTTATAATGCAGCGAAATATATATTTTGTAGTTTTAAGTAAATAACTTTTAAATAAATAGGTAGATTCAAATAAACTTTTGCACGAATTTATTAAAGTTTTATTAGTATATATAAAAAATTCGATTTAATTTGTAATGCTACGACCTTCTCAATTTGCAAATAATTACAAAACGCGAATTTACATCGGAATCAAAACTAACAAAACAATTAAAAAATTTTTAAACCAATAAGAGAATCCAAATTTTACATGAATATACTAATAACGTTTTAGAATTGAATTTTAAAAAGTAATTATATAAATAATTTAAAATTACAGTAATTGCATTAAAATAAACAGTAATTAAAAAAAATTAATTAAATAGAAATTGTCAATATGAGCTACTGCAGTTATTGATGCTTATAATTAATCATAATTATGTAATAGTAGAATAATTTAAAATTTTTGTATATATTTTTGTTTTGAAATGTAATATATACATCCTTAAGTTAACGTCATTTGCCATGTGATTATAGAAATTATAGGAATTAGCCGCCTCTCATTGCCGGTAACATATTAGCACGACCTCGAACGGACGTGTAATTGCGACGTAATCCTGTTTGAATTTTGTAAAGTTCCGAAACTGGAAACTCAATGATCTCTTTTGTTCTCGTGGCAATCGACAAGATTTCGACACTTTCGAAAGATTAGTCAGTGAAAATGCCACGATCCAATTTTATCGAACTTGACCATCGTGGAATTATTTCTATTACGTAATGTATATGTCGTAATTCTATAGGAGTTACAATTGACACTCGTAGCGATATATACTCATATCGATATATACTCGTTTCCTAACTTGTGAAAGAAAATAGTTATAATTATAGATACTAATATTTTTAGAATTGTATTATTTATATTAAAATTATTTAAATTATTTAAAAGGAAACAAATTGTGAGTCGTTGCGGGTATTGGCATAATATTAATATATTAAAAGATCTACTTTGAGTTCATGATACTCTTAACGTTCGAACTTTTCCTATGGTATTTTTAACTCAGGACTCTTAATTCATAATGACAGTCAACATTTTATCTTTTGACCTTACATCGTTGATTATCTTTAATTTGGATGTTCAATTTAACCATTATGAAAGAGAATTCAAACCATATTATATTTGTTTTTCCGTAATTTAATTATTTATTTAAATGTACCGAAGAGAATTCAAGTTCAGAGTCAAAACGTTTGTGAATTTTATAATTAAATTGATTTATTATTATATTAATTATCGACATTAATAACTGTGACAGTTCACATTGGTAATTTATTTTTCTTTTCGATTTATTTTTGGAGCTCCACTGTTTATTCTTTTTTAATTATTTATGTAATTACTTGTGATTAAATTTAATTAAAAGTTAAGTAAAAACTTTCAATTAAAGATAATTGTAATTAATATTAAAATTATAATTATTAATAATAATATACAATTACAATAATAATATACAAAATATAATTATTTACAAATATAATTATTTACAAATATAATTATTTACAATTTATAATTTAATTTATATATATCCTATATTTCCAATGGAGAGGAGTATTGTGATTTTAATCTAAGACTCGATTATCTATTAATCTACAGTGAACTTTCTAGAATGTGTTTCATAAATCTATTCGATAAAATACACGAGTTACAACACGCAAGAGAAATAATTTATTCTTACAATGAGAAAAATATTATTCGTATGATTTTTCGTTGTCGATATCGATGTTGTTGTAACAGAGAGTTCCAGAGAAGCTTCGAGCCAATCGGAAATCAGGCAGACAAGGTAGTGGGGATTGCTAAAGAAATGTATGTGAAATCAAGCGACTTACATTCATTCCAATAATAGACGTTAGAGCAGCTACAAAGATGGCTAGTAAGTCCGTTATTAGAAGCATTAATTTGATTGATTTTTCCGCTTATGTTCAGTAGAAGCATAGACAAGTATAACGATTTTCGGATACGTGATATTAATCATGAACGTGAATCTCGTAACATTTGTGTCTGAATAATTCGAAGCAATCCTACTGAAAGAAAACATAAAGGAATAAACGAGTTTAGCTAGAGCAACAGGTGGTCGATAATGCACTGCTCATACACCGGCCGGTGTTTCATACAAGTGTTCTAACATATGTCTGTGCTTAATGTAGTTTACAGCAAATATTATTACAGCAAATATTATTACTTAATTTTAGTTGTGTATTTGAAAAATTAATCAATGAACATTTGTATGAGAATGGTGTAATTAATTAATGGGCTATTGGTGAAAATAATAATTTACATACAATCTCGAAACATTCATTCAAAAGAAGGGAAAGATCGGCTTGTTATCTGTATTTGTTATAAAATAAAAAGAGATTTGTTTCGTACCAATCAATATTAAAAGATAATTTTCTCTCTTCTGTTTTTTATAGATTATAAACTTGGGAAAGTTATCAATGAGGGAAAGACGAAGAAGGTTTATGAACTTCTAAATGATCCTACCTTATGTTTGCTGGAAAGCAAAGACCGTATTACCGCTGGCGACGGCGTAAAATCTCATGCATTAGAAGGCAAAGCGACGATTAGCACATCTACCACCATAAAGGTCTTCGGGTTGCTTAATCAAGCTGGTATCAAGACAGCTTATGTCAAATCCGCCGGTCCAAAGTCTTTCATAGCAAAGAAATGTGACATGATACCAATTGAATGGGTTACTAGAAGGCAGGCAACTGGTAGCTTTCTAAAAAGACATCCTGGTATGTATGTGAACGTCAATATCTTTCTCTTGAAATTAACAGAGTTAAGAAAATGTTAGAATGCACAATACTATTGATGTACAATTGTTTTAGGGGTACCTGAGGGCTACAGATTCAATCCGCCTCTGCAGGAAACGTTTTTTAAGGATGATGCTAATCATGACCCACAATGGTCTGACGAGCAAATTATTTCCGCGGGCTTCCAATTGGGCGACAGGAAGATAACGAAGGATGAAGTAGATATTATAAAACGCACTACTGTTGTCATTTTTGAGATTCTTGAGAGAGCTTGGACAGTACGTAATAGCTCGTTGATAGATATGAAGATAGAATTCGGTGTGGACTCAGATGGAGAAATTTTGCTAGCTGATATTATCGATAGTGATTCCTGGAGACTTTGGCCTTCTGGAGATAAGAAACAGATGAAAGATAAACAGGTAAGATTTTTTCTCGATAGTTTGAGACATTTTCGTCAATATTATTAGCTGTGATTGTTAAAAATTTATTATACCTGTTTATTAGGTATACAGAGATCTATTCAATGTAACACAACAAAGTTTAGAGACCGTAAAGTGTAACTTTAAATGGGTAGAAGAGCAGTTGGATTATGTTATTGAAGCACCTACTCCATTAGTTGTTATACTTATGGGCTCACCATCCGATGAGGGACATTGCCGAGAAATTGCAAAGCATGCTACAGCATTAGGTCTAAAACCCCAATTTCGAGTCTGCAGTGCTCATAAGGGTACTGAAGAAACTCTAAATATTCTTGCTGAATATGAAGGCAGCGGAGAAAACGTATGTTTAAAATTTCATCTTTTCACAATTCATTATAATAAACTTTCAATAGATTAGGTGAAATGTAGGTTTCATGGAATATTACTTTTTACTGAATCGCTGTCAAAATCACGAAAATCACGAATGCTTATATATGATTAATAATTATTATTGGTAATAAAAAAATATTACTAGAGATAACATATACAAGTTATTTGAATATCTTTTTTAATTAATAATCACAATGTTGATGATAGCAGCAATTTGCAACAACACAATATTGTGCAATTTTATCATGATATTTATCATTACAACATTGGTCACTAATTTGATATCAAACTTGCTAGGATGACTGTATCAAAAACTTGTACTGACCCGTCGAAGCGATCTGCGTTATCCTGTTATGTTTTAATCACAAAACTTGTTGATAAAGAAAATGATAGCTATAAAATGATTATTTATTTCCATTTATCACAAGCTTCTTATTTCTTTTTTTGTAGGTGGTACTGATAGCGGTAGCTGGTCGCAGCAATGGTTTGGGTCCAGTACTCTCTGGCAATACAGTCTTGCCTGTCATAAATTGTCCACCTTTGAAATCGGACAATATTGAACGAAGTGTGTGGTCCTCGCTTGACGTTCCTTCAGGTATGCTACATAATTTACATTTATAGTAATTGAATTTGTCTTCTGAAATGTAAAATTAAATTATATTTACAGGACTTGGCTGTACGACAGTCATACATTCAGAAGCAGCTGCACTCGCGGCAGCGCAAATCCATGCGATGCAGAATCACTTGGTTTGGGCTCGTTTGCGAGCGAAGCAACTTTCCAACTTTATAAATTTAAAACGAGCCGATGTTGAATTACGGAAGTTGTGAGCAGTGGTCCAGCTAATAATAAATAGCAATTCATTGCTTTTTCAAGAGTCTCGTGGATACATTGTAATACAATCGTGAAAAGAACTGTACATATTTACACATATTTTAGTGTATTAATTCATTTTGAATGCTACTGTTGCTTTGTAGCGATTGTTTTTTTATTTTTTTCTTCATACGTATTTGCTCACCATGTGGATCAAAATATAATACTTGTCTCATTAAAGTAACAGTGTAATTGTGCCATAGATTGTGATACGATCTGAATATTTTTGTACCAATGATCGCGTTAACTCTTTTCGTATATACTCTACTGTTATTAATTCTAGTAATACTTTACTGGTTTCAAGTGTGCAATATTCGTCTATTTCCACTTAAACAAATTTTCGAATAATATAAGAAGTTTTCTTTGTATGAATTTATATTACAATGTATATTATCTAAAATATGTTATCTAAAATAAAAGAAGTGCCAAGTATTGAATATCTCTATGTATTATATAATTATATTATTTTGAATTATCCTCATTAAATAAAATAATATATAACTTTATAATACACAGGCATATATATGTATATATAGAGTAATGTTGTACAAAGTTATCCTTCGATATTTTCATCTACGAAATAAACACGTCACAGTAAGTGAAAGTCGGGTTTATAAAAAAATTCAATTATATATATATAAAAAATATATCTAGATTGTATATGAAAGCGAAGACTTGCTTACTTTCATATACAATTAATGTAATTGTCTGCTATTTACACGGATATACTTATACTTTTTTTATATACATGTAAATAAAAAATAGAAGCATATTGTTTTACTATGTACACTGAATATTAAACTGATTTCTTGACTTTTAGCTTGCTAGAGCTTCGATTTCCGCTATCTCCTTTGGACAGTTTTTCGTTAAGATTTCTGGACCATTTTCTGTTATTAAAATATCGTCTTCTATACGTATACCTAAACCATGGAAGTGTGACGGTGCATAAGGAGTCTTCGGATTTATGTACACACCTAAAGTAATGAAAAAAAACAAATTAATTTGTATTAATTTACAAAGTTCTTTGTCTTTAAGACAAATATAAAACATTCAAGTACCAGGTTCCATTGTTATTATCATTCCAGGCTGTATCCTTATGCTTCTGGATATTTTTCCTGTATCGTGCACATCCATTCCAAGATAATGACTGACATGGTGCGGACAGTACGCATATGCAGTTGCTAATAATTTACTTTCCTCTATATTTTTCGGTATCACATTAATGTCTTGCAACCGTTCTCCCAGAAGAAAACACATATGGCGGAATGCATTATCCAATGATGGCATTTCCTTCAGACTCTTTATCAAGTTTTTTTGCACATCGAGTACTATTTCATAAAGAACTTTTTGTTCCGGCGTAAATTTGCCGCTAATTGGCCATGTCCGCGTTATATCGGATGAATATCCGTGATACTCACAACCTGTAAGTGGACAGAAGTATAAGAAAATTTTGATTATGTACTAATCAAAAGATCCATTCTTTTCAACTGAATTTCTTGAATCCATTATGGAGAGAAAAAAAGAGAAAAGATGAACGGTGTAAGAAGTTAAAAGAACAGGCCTATAATTTTATATATCTCAACAGTACAAACCTGCATCCATCAAAACTAAATCACCGCTTTGTATAATTTGATTATTATTGATATAATGTATTATATTTGCATTCCTTCCCGCAGCTACGACAGGAGGATATGCCAAGTATTCCGCCCCATGCATACGACATTCATAATCTACAGTAGTGAATAATTGATGCTCGCTTATCCCTGGCTTTGAAGATTGGATTGTTTTTACAATAGCATCAGAGGCAATTCTACAGCTGTCCCGCATTAAATCGATTTCGCAAGCGCTCTTGATCAAGCGAATTTGATGAAACAAAATTTTGGGGGAAGCAAATATTTGATTGTCCGTCAATTTAATCAATTGACACAACTTCTTATGCAAGATCGGTTGAACAACATCCGCATGATCATACCATATAATGCTGCCTTTGTCTTCTTGTATAAGTGCTGCTAAGAATTGTTCAAATTCTGTAACTGGCAGACTGTAATCTGTGCCAAATACTTCTGTCGCCATTTCAACGCCAGTTCTTGGGCCATCCCATAATTCTGAATGTTCATCTCTCGCTCTCACAAATAAAGTATAAGATGATTTATCTTCTTTATACGTAAGAACTAAAATACTATCAGGCTCCTGACACCCAGAGAAATACAGAAAGTCTGTATTTTGCCGAAAGACATATGGTATCTTGTCAGACATATAAACCTTGGTCGATGAAGGTATGACAACTATTTGTTGCCTGTGTATGTTCTTGGAATTTGCCATTAACGTGACACACTCCACTAATTTAGAACGTCTTCTCTTAAGTTCCTGAAGCGATATGCCTGGCAGTATCTCGCCATGCTTTATCAAGTGCGGATGTGTTGTTGATGTCGGTTGTCCACACGCATGTGGGTGAGTACCTCGTGTGTATTCTGTCTTCGTTAGATTACTTTTAAGTGTTATTTTCGTCGAGAAGCATGCCAATAATTGACAACCTAAAATTACATCAACAATTAACCAAAGCTTCACACTGACTTTTTTTTAACATATAGATAGAATAAAATTAAATTTATTACAATTTAATAGCAATAATTTTCTTTCAAATTGGAATATTATTGGCATGAATAAGTTTCTTACCAAATTTATTCGGACTGTATCTCAGCCAATATTTTATGCCACTGAACATATTTCAAATATATTTGATAACTAGACGTTCACTATAGAATTTTATTTTGTATCTTGTTCACTTCGGACAACGTAATATTTTGTGATATTCAATGTAGAATTTAACCTATAAAATTTTAACCGAAAACAATGTGTACGAAAGGCAATCACCGTTTGACTTGCACAGCTAATATGGATGCATGTTTACATGAAAGCTGCCATATTACTTCATATTAATGCAATAAAGATCTTTTTAGCTAAACTCTCCTCTTGAAGAGAAAAGGAAGAAAGATGAATTGCACAAGTTTAACAAAAAAAATAGGCTTCTTGACATTTTCTCTGGCATGTACATACATTATGCTATAAGATAGAATTATAAAAATTTATTATTTATTTTTTATATATACATGAAACATTAACTAATTTTTGCAGATTTAACAGAACTGAGAGACAAGATATCGCGCGGATTATCGCGCGATGACTGACATGGAATTAAGTATATTAGTACAAAATATTAATCATATTATTATAATGTTTTGTTGTAAGACTGTGTAATATTGTGGAATATAATTTTTGTATCAGCTACTGACACCGAATCTGAACGATGAACGCGAAAAATCGCGTATATATAGAGCACAGGTGGGATCAAATCTGGATTCACAATAATATAGATCACGAGTCAATCGCATTGAGCGCCCAGCAAACGAGAATGGATTGAAATGATTCAGATTTTCAGAAATATTGATTCACCAATGTTAAAATGAATGCTTTTCAATCCTGAATGCATTTTTATTCATTTATAGGAATTGGAGCATATCTCTATGCCTTTCAATCTAAAAATAATTAGCTTTTTCTGTGCATTGTGAATACTGTTCAATTCAAAATTTTGAATAGGAAATGCATTTTTCAATCCAATTGCATCCAATTGAATCCAATTGAATCCAAAAAAGTATTCGCTATTTAAAATACACATTTAGACAGAAAAAAATTTCAATCCATTTTAGTCTATTCTCGTTTACTGAGTGGCGAGCCACTCGGCGCCTCTATTGCCCGTATTCATAGTCAGGCCTTATATTTAAGTCTTTCTTAAATTTATCTTCAGATGCGCTCTACGAATTATTTCATTAGCTATTAAGCATCTAAATAAATTTAAGGAAGCTTTAAGGTCTGACTATGAATATGGGCATTATAATCATAATAAAAATAGACATCCACCATGAATTTAATTATAAATAATAAATCTAAGAATGTACAGGTTGTCTATAAGAAAACTTAGAAAATGAAAAAGTTATTCAGAACAGCTAATCTTGCCAAATTTTATATTAAAAAATTATCATATAATATTGTTAAAATATATTATAATTATTTATCGTTTAAAATATTCCTACATTCTTATTTAACTTTCTATTTATCTATTTATCTATTTAACTAATTTCAAGCATAGCAGCTTTTAGCATGCACTAATCTAATAATATAAATATATCTATAATGTAAATTTCAAATTCTCACTATTAATCAACGGCTGTGTTCCAAAATTTATTGTCAGTACTGAAAATTTATATTGCACATAACATAAACTATAGATTTTCAGTAAAACTGGCAGTGAATTTTGAAATACAGCCTAAGTATAATGCAAGTGACTAAATTCATTATAAGTCTCGTTTTTTTTCGCGCCAACATGATCATGTGATCGCGGGGCGAGCGCAAAACGGGATTGAGAATCGTGATTGAAGGGAAACAGCTGATCTTGATAGAAGAGTGTCCGGATTGTCAGGAAAAGTGGAAGATCTTGCAATAAGGAAGATCTCACGGTCGTACGTTTTTTGACACGTATGAAATGTCAGATAGACCACGACGAGCGACATGTAAACATTGTAAACATGTCGCATGCTGAAGGCGCCCGATTACCGCGCTATCACGCGAATATTGGTGATACTAGTTTCGTAATAATCGGTGGGTAATCGAGCAGCCGATCGACTATTCGGATCGAGAATGAAATAGATGAAAATCTTTTTGTGTGTTTGTTGAATGCATGAATGTGTGCGCGTCAAAATAACGTTATTGTCATGTCACGCTCAATTGAGTTTTTAATCGCGATTGGTGAACTGACAGCGATGGATATTTACAGATGGTGACAGACGAGGACTAGAGGACGAAACGAGCGGCGAAGGTAGAAATTCCGGGCGAGCCGCCTCAAAGTGTGCTATCGCTAACCTCGTCCTTCTCCCATAATCGAATTCTGCATCCAAGAATAACAGTCGTTTGACAGTCTCGAGAATTCGTTCGAAGGAATGTTCTCTTGTCCTTTTTTTTTCTTTTAATTAATGTTGAGTTCAAGCTCGAGAGTTTGAGAGAGAGAGAGAGAGAGAGAGAGAGAGAAAGAAAGAAAGAGAGAGAAAGAGAGAGAAAAGGACCTAAAAGGTAATAAAATTAATCAATCTTGCGACAGTATTTTCTATTTATTGATCCGCGGAGAGACAAATTAACAACCGTTATGCGATTGCATGGAGGCAAGAAAAGGAAACAGTATTTTCAAAGGAAATGATACTATTATTTGTAACAGAATCTCCTAAAAGAGATCTATTTGTATGAGAGTATTAACGGATCTGGCTATACATTGGAAGTTTTTATGAATAAGATTATAAACAAGATGAGCAGCCAATTAAATATAACAGTTAGGCCAGAAGTAAGATTGGACGCTAAGTGGTTGAAGACTGATCTACAACGATTCCTTTATCGTGATGGACTGGCTGAATTGTGGAATGAGATGGTACGAGATGGTGAAATTGTTGGTTCTTTCAGTGATGGTTTAGTCAATGCTGCTGGAATCGTAGCAAAGAAAGGTAAGTAAATATAGAAATAAATAATGAAAGGAATATAAGAATAGATTTAATCTATATTAAGTTTTTTATATCTGTCTCCAAAAAATACATTATCTCTTTTTTGGCAACAGGAAAAATTTAAAAAGATGTTGAAAACAAACAATAATTCTAGTATATTAATATTAATTTTTTTTTAGATTTTTTATTAATTTTTTGTGTATATTTTTCAGGTGAAAATGGCCATTATTATTGTGGTATGAGAGTGTTGTCTTGTCTTTGCTGTGATGGAATTTGTGGTCCGCAACATGGCTGTAATTGTACTCCATGCCAGAAACTGGACGAGGAAGAAACTGCAAGAACAACAGCGATAGTTGAAAAGTCTATGTCTGCCAAGCGGATAATGGACTCGTGGGTTTGGGGACCTCAACCATGTAAATATATTTATATGATGTTTTATTTTTTATTTGTTTCAAACTACTTAAATTCTAATTTGAGTTTTTACTTAAATTATTATTTGTCTACTAAAATATACGGCAAGCAAACGTTTTTAAACTATGGATTTTATGTATATTTTATATTTATTATAAATAAATATAAATATTTTGAATTTTATTGTTTACATGAAATATCAGTGTTGCAAATAATTTATTATATTTTTATATATACTTGTATGCACAAATAATAATAAACATTATTTTTATATTTTTACTAAATTTCTATTGATATCTATTTGATTATGTTTACTCAGCTTTAACAGACTTGAAGGGATGCATCGATTTATCGATTAAGGAGCAACGGAAGCTATGTTGCGAAGTCGCAAATAGCACATTATCTGCTACACGTTTGAGACAACGCTTGATAGTCGCTCGAAGATACTTCACCGCTTTGTCTCGTCATAAACCACAAGAGATCAAAGATACCTCAAATTTACCAAAGTCTATCGGAAAATTACAAAAAACGTTGAGTATAAAATTATGTATAATATGTATGATTATAATAAGTCATATTTATGTTGCAAATCCTATTACATACAGCACAGGTCAAATTTCCTAAGTGATTTGTTTTCTCGTGCACACATAACATGCAGAGTATCGAAATACAATTATATGTTGATCCTCTTCAGAGTACGTTATTTTCTGTGTGTTTTGTTCGAAATAACACTTTAAATTATTCTTATAAATGCTTAAATTTTTGTTAATCGCAGGCCGAGATCTAACGAAAAGGCGACCTTAGGATTAGCGCGCGTTGGTTCACGCGCGGCCCTCAATTTCTCGTTCGCGTACTTAAGACGGGCTTGGAGATCTGGGGAAGACGTTGAATTTTGTAGTGAATTATTAACCGAATCATTGGAAGCATTGCAATCGTTACCGGAGGCGACTCTCTTTGATGAGAGTAACGTTTCTCAAGTCTGGTTGGAAGTCGTAGAAAGATCAGCGAAATTCTTAAGACAAGTCGTCACAGGGTATATACATCTTGCTTTTATATCAGTTCATTTCTTATACAACGAATAGACATATATGTTATTTATTTTCAGAGAGGTAACTACCGGACGATCGTGGCGTCCAGTGCCATTGTCAGATCAGCACACAGCTCTTTGCTTGTTACTGGAACTGGTTGCGCAAAGAGCCACTCTTTCTAGTTTATTAGATTCCGTGGTTTTATTACTTCATCTCAGTGGTAAAAATAAGAATCAAGACAATCGAGTTACACCACCTGGAAGCACAGCACCACTCGTTCCACTATTACGACGATTGAATATGATACCAGCGACAAAATCTCGCAGACATCTTGACAGAAACGTTACGCCGGGTCCCTGCGAAGTGCTACTTAAATATTTACGATTGCCAGACGACGACGCCGTATCAGTCGACTTAAGAAAAGCCGCAGTTATTATAATGTGTAATTTAAGCAGATTGGCCGCTCCTCTTTTACCACCTGCTAGTACAGAGTATGGATTTCCTAGAAATGGAAATGGCAAGCAAACATTTCAAGAGGTATTAGCTTGGGGTGGTGTCAAATTTGGAAATGGCTCTATCCCCTTTTATTGCGATGCAATTGCGGAATTGGGTATAAAGCAGTTGTGCTGCACTGAGCGAGCATTAATGATCTTGTCATTGAATGGCAATGTTTACAATATGTATCACGGATCCGAAACTCAATATCCACAAAGAGTGCACGGTTTTTCCGATAAGCCGATCACGATGATTGCATCTCACGCAGATGGTAAACATTACTTAGCGTTAACGCAAGATGGCTGTGTGTATTCCTGGGGCAATGGAGACGGCGGTAGACTTGGACACGGTGATACCATCTCCTATGACGAACCGAAATTGATCGAAGCACTTTTAGAGAAGAACATCATATTTATAGCATGCGGCAGTACGTACTCAGCAGCATTAAGCGCCAACGGCGAATTGTATACCTGGGGAAGAGGAAATTATGGTAGATTAGGCCATGGTAATTTCGACGATGTCATGACTCCGATATTAGTGACAACGTTGAAGGGTCACACAGTCGTACACGTGGCCTGCGGTAGTGGGGATTCTCAAACCTTGTGCGTGACCGCGTCCGGCATAGTCTTCTCTTGGGGAGATGGTGATTACGGGAAACTAGGTAGGGGAGGCACAGACGGATCCAAAACGCCAAAGATCGTCGATAAGCTACTGGATATCAATGTGGTAAAGGTGTTTTGCGGCAGTCAATTCTCCGCGGCGTTGACGGCTCATGGAGAAGTATACACGTGGGGAAAAGGTGACGCATATCGCCTAGGCCATGGCAGCGAGGAACATGTCAGATATCCCAAAGTCATCGAATCGTTGAAAGATAGAAAAGTTAAAGATCTGTCTGTAGGCACCACTCACATATTGGCTCTGACGGAAGATCAATTTGTTTATGGATGGGGTAGAAATGATTACGGTCAAATCGATCCTACATTAGGTCCCATCATTTCTGAGCCTACGTTGTGTCCAACGTTATCCTCTAAGACGGTCATTGGTTTGGCGTCAGGTCCGACCCAGAGCTTTGCCTGGTGCATGTCAGCGTGGTCAGGTGGAGCTAGTAGAGTGGCCTTCGTCGTCGATATATGCGAGGAGACTTTCCAATTGCTCGACACACTCCTGTCCAAGTCCTGCGAAGGCCTACCGGGAATACGACCGCCTACACAGGATCGCGAATGTCTGGCGGTAGCTACATTGAACTTGTTCCGATTACAATTACATACCATGTTAACGCATAATATTGATGCTAAATCCGTCGGGCTGGCAACTAGCAGTTCGCTATTAAATTCCTTAAAGCAACGCTGCGTCAACCTGGCAAGCGCGACCGGAATATTGGCGACAATTCAAGAAGCGGCGCAAGTGGTTCTGCAAACGGGTTGGAGCATATTGTTGCCAACAGCTAATGAGCGTGCAAAGACACTGTCTAGTTTCCTGCCAAATACATCGAACAATATGGAACAATCGAGTTCAGCGAATATATACATAAATAGTGGACAACGGTTTATGGCCGATTTATTAGTATCTAGTCTAATGGTGGATGGTGGATTGGAGTTAGCGTTAAAAGCTGCGATTAAAGTGGAAATAGCAGACATGCCAGACGAGAAGGATTTTCTAGATGTGGGCACATCGAATGCTGTTAAAGTAAAGATTGAAACAAGACAAGGGATGAAAGACGGTTTCAATTCGGGGAAGAACATTACAACTATATCTCTGCTTCAGCTAATACAGCAGTTAATTAGAAACGGTACGTGCATTACACAATCTAGACTGCAACAAGGCTCGCAGCAGGTGGATCGGAATGAGCATCTTCGAAGATTTGACAATTCGCCCAGTTTGAATCTTCTTTTGCGTTTCCAACGTTTACTAATCGCGCAAGTGTACGAGTGTATTACACGCAAGTCACGCACGGAAGATCTGCATGATCAGGAAATGATGGGCGCAGAATCTCTACTGAAGAAGTACATTGCACAAATCTGTGACCATGCGACCGAGATATTGCCGTTGGCTGCTGAAATAGGTGGTCGTTCTGTCAAAGATTTCATTTCCATCGCTGGGATTCTGAAAAGCGACATAATCAACGTATTACTTCCTGAATTAGTGACTTGCTTAATATTGTTGCAAATAGATTACTCTATGCTGCTCATTGACATGAACTGGATGGATGTAATTGCACCGATTCTGGATTCATTGGATCATTTCGTGAAACTGGCACCGACAATGGAAAAAAATGAAGCGGACGATTTATCCTGGCCGGGGATCATCGCGCCACTACATGGAAATAAGATACCCATCCAGGAGGAGCCTTCTTTGATACGGTGGGCGGATTTGGAGAATCACAATCGCGATGGCGGCCTATGGGTAGTGGTAAATAACAATGTTTATGACGTGCAGGATATCAGAAACGATGGCACCTGGTCTCCTTATGAAATGCTGCAACGGTACGTCATCGGGCGCGACGAAACTTCAACAGTAACGCAATGTGGCGTACCGTACAGTCAATTGTCGCCACCGCGGGGCATGATGGACTCCTGCTTCGTTGGTCATTATTGTCAAGCTGAACCCGATGAAAATGCACGGGTCACGATCGAGGTAACCGACGTTTGCTCATCCCTGCTGGACACGGAAAGAGCCCTAGGATTTTTGCTGGGCTTGCATGCTTACCGAATGCGACAAAGCTTGACGCTTCAATCGGCAGAGAAAGAAGCTGGTGTATGGCTCACTACAAATTTCTTGCGAGGAGGCCTGCAAGTCCTGCAACCGCCGAATCCATACGAGGAAGAGAAGGATGAAGCGAGAAGCAACACGTCAACTGCTGCTAACTCGCCCACGGAACCGCCGCTCCCGGTGCACGCGAAGAACGAGCAACAAAAGGAGTACGATGACCGAACGATCGCATTTATACATGCATTAGCAGAGGCACATAAAATTGACGATGGCCATGTCCGAGCATTCTTAACGCTAGTTGATAGATACTCCAAGACTAACAATCTATTCTCTCATGCTGATTTCTGCGGCGATCATCCCGTCGAGGAAATCAGTCGTGTTTTGATGGCTGTGATTATCAAACACCTTGGATTGGGGCAACAAGCGCTCGCGTTAGCAGAACAAGAATTAAAGACCATTAACAGTGCGAGACTGAGTAATCAATTAGCTGACATGGTACGAGCGATTTATCAGACTAAGTGGAACTTAGTGCGAATTAGGCAACAACAGAATCGCAGTTACAAGGAAGTTTGTGCGCCCGCGCAAGAGAGATGTAAATTTCTTCTATACGAGGTCAGATCCGCGACGAGTTATGAAGTTAAAGGATTTGAAGATCTGAAGTTACTGTATACCGTCCCTAGATTCAAGAGAGCTGCTCGCACAGTCTTAGCCGATATTCGTAAGAATAAAGATTCATCCGGCGGAGGTGGTAAACCGGAAGATATTTTGAATGCATCGATACAAAATGCTAAAACGAAAAACAAACCGGATGGAGATATGACGTCCTCCTCTAAGGAAGGTCTAACTGCCGCAACATCGTCCTCCGCAAAACTGGAAGATATAGCGGATATAAAGAACAAGATTATGCAGATGACTGAGAAAATTCGATGCGGACCGATGCAGTGGGCCACTGCCGATTATAACGGTTTAATGACAAATATTATCGAATTCGTCATCAATGACGGCATTGGCGGAGACGTTGAGACGTTGCGCCGTGCCATGTACTGTCAAATGCAACGCGCTCGTGTACGAGAACAAGGTATCTCTATGATGCGAGAGTTATTGAAAAGAGATTATTTAATACCATCGGTGAAATATTCTTTACTTAACGGTTGGCTCGGTTTGACCTATGAAAACAAATCTCTTAGCGATGGGATCATGCATTGCCTATATAATATACAGTTAACGACGCCATATCAAAAATCCAAAGTTATTTTAGCTGAAGCTGAGGTGATTTCATGGGCGGTACAAGCCTTACGGACGTATGTTGTACAAGCAGAGCTACCTAACAAACAGAAAGTCAGTGGAAAGAGCAGCTTGAATCAAGGTACTTATACTTGGTTACGAAAATTACCGAGAGCGAGATTCTTACTGACTATCCTTGGTATGTTGACTAATCATGAGTGTGCCAATGAGATCGGACTACTGATTAATTCGGGTCTGTTATCCAGCATCTTGACTTTATTGAGACAAATCGGACCATCGTCGGCAAGTTTCTGCGAGAACGGCGAGGGACAGGGACAAGGCGGTGAGGCATTGAAAGTTAAGACGGAAATCACGACAATTTATGAGGATGCCCTTCAAAAGAACAAGCCACCGACTGTTCAGCTCAGCGGAATGGAGTTGGCGGCGTTGATGAAGGTTGGCACTCGGGTTGTACGAGGAGCCGATTGGAAATGGGGAGATCAAGATGGCCCACCACCAGGTGTAGGTAGAGTCATCGGCGAACTTGGCGAGGATGGATGGATAAGGGTACAGTGGGACAACGGCGCGACGAATTCGTATCGCATGGGTAAGGAAGGTAAATACGATCTAAAGCTCGCTGATCCACCAACACCTCCCGATGATGATAGCAACGAGACCGATAGCAATACTTCGCTCGATGGAAATAAAATGGAGAACAGTTTCCGCGGAGAAGATCTACATCCGACCACGTGTCTCAAGTCGGCGTCAACGAACTTACTTCGGATAATCTTACTCTCCTGTGGCGTAGAAGCGGATAAAGTACCCGCGATATCCATCAAGATTCTTACTTCTACTCTACACGGTATAATATCTACTGCGAATAGATCCAGCGAATTGACTACGCATGTTCAACTAGCGAAACAGCATCACGAAACTTGGGCTACTTTTAGTCTTTTGAGAGCGATCGCAAAATCAATAGATTTGTGTAAGTCCTTGAGTTCACAAGCCTGGCTCAATCTTCTTTTGGGTACCATCATTGATGAAACCAAGCCTTGTCTTGAGAAGCAAATTATGATCACGAAATTACTAGCAGCTGTTTTGCCTTCGTGGGGTACGGAGACACTTTTGAGCAACATGATGCAGTTCTTGGAGAAGTTCTTTGGGATATTGGGCCAAGTGGCTCTTACGTGTGACATCGCTGCCAGTTCTGAGCTTCATTCAAATAAATGCCGGATGTCTTTGACCGCGTCGTACAGTTCTACCATAGTTGAAGAACTAACATGGTTGATTAGATTCTTGCATTCTCTTCCTGGATGGAACGAAGCCATAAACAAATTTCTTACCACAAAATTAGCGTTAACGGTGGATCTTTGGAACGAAAGCTCGCTATTCCACATACAGATGAATGAGAATGGTGGCGAAAATGGTCTTTGTATTCAACGGACAGTCATGGCGACCCTCGTTGTCATCGGCGGTTTGGATAATAGGATAAGAATTGGCGGTTTGGTAAATTCTGACGGTGAAGTAGGCACAGTTTGCAAGTTTACGAAACACTCGAAGATTGTTATGCAACTGTGGAATGGCAGTGGAACGCGAAAGATAGTGCCATTCCATGCGGCGAAGCGGATTAACGAGAAATTTCAATTGGAGAGAATGCCTTTAACGGAGAGCCTTATATCTGTCTGGGCTAATTTGTTTTTAGGTATTGCTTGTATGGATAAACGACCTGGTGGCATACCTGTTATTGCTGGTGCTGTCAATGCCACGATATTACGAAGCCAACAACAACAACTCGCGGCCTTGAACGCCGGAAAAGCCATGCTCGCGTATCAATCGAAATTGCGAAAAATCTTGAAATATTCGTTAATTAATGAAATCAATGATGATGAAAGACGTACTTCCACGCTTCTGCAGGAAATACTATTGCGCGCCACGAAGCCACAACCATTGAAACCGATATTTAAACGTAAAGAATTAGAGGAGGCCGCTCTAGCGGTCTCTCAATATCTAGTCTCTGAAATAAGACATACGCCTATTCAACGAACCGGCATAACTTCAGATCCTACTACCCCTACGTCTGACTGCTCACTGGTTTCCTTAACGTCGAGCCAGAGAAGACACTGTAAAAACAATACAACAACGAAGAAGAACTCTGCAACGGCGCCTGTGAGTCCTTTGGTAGCTGTGTTAATCGAAATGGGTTTTCACAAGAAGAGCGCCGAATTGGCTATCAAGAGTATCAGCGTTGCCGACCAAGGCAGTGTAACAGCAGAAAGTGCGGTGGGCTGGCTGTTGGAAAATCCGGACGCCGCTCTCAGCGATACAGAGACCTTGTCCAGCTTGGATGGACTAACTGATGGCAGTGACGATTCGATTAGCGAAGATTTGGATGATTCTCCATCGGGACAAGAAGGTGCTATAAGTAGTGGTGCACTACCGACGTACATGAAACGTTCAGATTTCCTGTCGGTCGATGAATACGCAATTTACGTGCGCGACAACGTAGTACCAGGTATGTTGGTACGATGTTGTAAGAGCTACGAGGAAGTAGAGTACGGCGACGTCGGCCAAGTAGTGAAGATCGATGCGGAAAATTTACACGATCTGAACGCGCAAGTTGCATGGCAACGCAAAGGCGGTACGTACTGGGTGCGTTTTATTCACATAGAACTGCTCGGCTATCCACCATCTTTGCCAGGTCCACCGCCCACATTGAAGGTCGGGGATAAAGTTAGAGTTAAGGCGTCCATAACTTTGCCGAAATATAACTGGGGATCTGTAAGTCATCATTCCGTCGGAGTGGTCACGGCGATAACTAATAATGGCAAGAATGTATCCGTAGATTTTCCACAGCAACACGGATGGACTGGCTGTGTTGCCGAAATGGAGAAGGTACCGTCCTGTCATCATTTTGTGGCCTGCCACTCATGCCTCCTGACACCGATTTCTGGTCCCAGATTCAAATGCAAGTATTGCGACGATTATGATCTGTGCGAGAATTGTTTCTACACCAAGCGATCGCACCGACACGGCTTCAATAGAATTACGGAACCTGGTTCGGCAGCCATTTATGCCGGAAAACCAGGCAGATACCATAGACAGGATCTGTCAGAATCGTATTTAATCGATGATTGGTCAAAGTGCATCAGGACTTTGAGCGTGTCTTCACGAGAAAATTGGGCGACGCGCCTGGTAGACGGATCCGGAAAATATTGGCAAAGTTGTGGATCGCAGGGCAAACACTGGATTCGCTTGGAGATGTTACCTGGAATCTTAATACACTCCTTGAAGATTATTGTCAATCCACAGGATAGTAGTTACATGCCTTCTGTAATAGCGATCAATGTAGGAGACTCCTTCACTAATTTAGTGGAATTAAGAACGATAACTATACGTTATTCAGATACTAATGTTATACTTCTTCAAGATATGAAGGAATATTATCCATGTATTGAAATAGCGATAAAACAATGTCGAAATGGCGGCATAGACTGTAAGATACATGGTTTGCGTATAATGGGCCGTCAGAACATGTTCGAGAATCAGCTTACGACTTCGGTGTCTTTCCTCGCGTCTGATTGGGAAGTTTTGCAGGAACAAGTAGCAATACAACGTAGCATCGATACGCCGCCTCAGCAATCAGCCGTGTACGTTTGGGGTTTGAATGATAAGGATCAACTAGGAGGTTTGAAAGGTTCCAAAATCAAATTACCAGTGTACAGCGAAATCCTCTCAAAATTAAAACCTATTCATATAGCCGGAGGAAGTAAGACTCTCTTTATTGTTAGCCAAGAGGGCAAACTATATGCTTGCGGGGAAGGAACGAATGGTAGGCTAGGTTTAGGAGATGATAACAACATGTGCGAACCAAAAGCCATACCTTTTCTGAGTCAATTTGTGATTAAGAAAGTGGCGGTACACTCAGGCGGAAAGCATGCCCTGGCACTCACTCAAGACGGCAAAGTATTTTCATGGGGCGAAGGTGAGGACGGTAAACTGGGACACGGAAATTGTACATCGTTGGATAAACCGAAGCTCATCGAAACACTGAAGTCGAAGAGGATCCGAGACATTGCTTGCGGATCGGGACATTCGGCGGCGATCGCGAGTAACGGCGAACTGTACACCTGGGGTTTAGGCGAGTACGGTAGATTGGGACATGGAGATACCATCACACAAACAAGACCAAAATTAGTGCAAGCTTTGGTCGGACATAGAGTCGTCCAAGTGGCTTGCGGTAGCAGAGACGCGCAAACTATGGCTTTAACCACCGACGGCTACGTGTATTCCTGGGGTGACGGTGACTTCGGCAAGCTTGGTCGAGGTGGAAGCGATGGTTGTTATACGCCTTTATTAGTAGATCGATTGAATAATTTGGGCGTCATACAGGTAGAATGCGGCGCGCAGTTTTCCCTCGCCCTGACGAAATATGGCGAAGTGTGGACATGGGGAAAGGGAGATTATTTTCGCTTGGGTCACGGTAATGATCATCACGTTAGGAAGCCCACGCTGGTTGAAGGTTTACGGGGTAAGAAAATCATTCATGTAGCAGTTGGAGCATTACATTGTCTCGCCGTAACCGATATCGGTCAGGTATACGCTTGGGGCGACAACGATCATGGGCAACAAGGCAACGGCACGACGAGCGTCAACAGAAAACCATCATTGGTGCATGATTTGGAAGATGCGAGAGTTAATAGAGTATCTTGCGGCTCGAGTCACAGTATAGCTTGGGTATTAGTCGATCAGCCCAGCAATGGGAATCAAGATCCAGTCACATTCCCGACGGTGAGAGATCCGTTAGGCCAGATGTGTCTAGGCCTGAATAATGCGCCGGAACAAAATGGCACAGTTACTGCGACAAGTGATACCATCGCCACGAGACCGTCGCTCGCCAGTATAATACTCTCGTTAGAGAGTAACGTCGCTAAACAGCAAGCTTTGCAACATGTAATAAACGCTCTTCTTATTATGCAGGCACGAGTGGCAATAGTAACGGCTTTGCAGAGTCATTCCATGTTGAATGGCTGTGCGTCGACAAAACATGCGCCAATAGCAGCCGCAACAGACATGATACCATCATCGGAGGGAGCTATGACATCGAGTACTGAGCACGCGGTTTATCAGAATGTCGGTGATATCGCGCAAGGTGGAGGAGAGGCTCCGGCGAACGTTGCCGAGGCCGTCAATGTTCCTACCAGTCCTAAGTTGACTCCCGAAACAGAGGATTATCCATTAGCCATGTTAGCCATGTCCATGTCCAGTTCCGCCAGTCTATCCTCGCGTGCCTCAAAGATGTCAACGAGCGCAATGAGTGTTATAGCGGCCACTTTAACATCCAACGCGCAAGTAGTGGGCGAGGATGGTGCGACAATTTCTGGTTTGGATGAATTTACATCGGCATTAACGGAAGATGATGCGAGAGTCCTAGTGGATCTGTTAAAGTTAGCGGTAGCCAATAGAGTCTGCGCGTCAGCCAAAGAGACGATATCATCAGTACTGATTGCTCTGGGAAAGGTCAATGGTTCCATTGGCAGTATGTTGCTGGAACTGTGCGTCACAGAATTGGAAGACACCGCGGCCAATAGCAATTGTGTCAATAATACACCTCAACCTGTAGTGCAAGAAACGCCGCACCCTTACATAGACGACACCACATTGACCGGCCACGTAAAGATACCCGGCGCGGAGGCGCTTCGAGTAGAATTCGATCGACTGTGCTCTACAGAGAAACGGCACGATCCGCTCACGATAATGGATGGAAGCGGCAGAGTGGTGGCGGTCAGATCCGGTAGAGACTGGACCGAATGGGGCCCAGAGATCAAAATCCAAGGGGATGAGTTGAGATGGCGATTTTGCTCCGACGGATCTGTCAACGGCTGGGGTTGGAAATTTACAGTGTACCCTATTTTGGCGAAAACAGCGCCGTACGAGCTTGGATCCGATAGAGCAGTATTATCGCAACCAACTATAGCTCTAGCTGAACATCTCCTCATGGACAACAGTTTGATAAATTCCGACAAGAACGTCGCCTCGCGTTTGGCCACCGCTCTGAGCCAGTGTAGTCAACTGAGCACTCTGTCCGCGCAGCAGAGGATGTGGGCGTTGAGAAAATTACAGGTGGTTTATACAAACGGGCCAGGCATAAAGCCCGAGGTGACACTCTCATCTTTGCTTGGTTCCCTACCACAAGCACTTTTAAGACAATATGCGTACGAGGATCCTATGGTTAGAGGTGGTAAGCAACTGATGCACAGTGACTTCTTCAAGGTTCTCGTAGCGCTCGCATGCGACCTTGAGCTAGATGGAATGCAATTTTGCTCTGAGATGCATAAGTGGTCCTGGTTCCGAAGGTACTGTCTTGCTGCTCGCGTGGCGAAGTCGCTTGTTGATCGTACCTCTTTGCCAAAAGCGTTCTGTTACGAAGTCACAAAACAACTGAACGAAATGGACACGATGGACGGAAACGCTGACTGTACAAAGGATCATGAGAACCACAATATATTCAAGCAAGGACATGACGAGCAGTTGCTGCAGTGGCTAAATCGACGTCCTGAAGATTGGACGCTATCATGGGATGGATCAGGCGCGATTTATGGATGGGGTCACAATCACAGAGGTCAACTAGGTGGCTTGGAGGGTCCGAAAGTTAAACTACCTGCACCATGCGAAAGTTTGTCCGCGCTCAGACCAATTCAACTAGCTGGCGGTGAACAAACTTTGTTTGCCGTAACCGCTGATGGAAAAATTTATTCGACTGGTACGACAAATAACTAATTATCCTCGATGGATTTATATATCGAATATTAATACTTTGCAGGCTATGGAGCTGCGGGACGTCTCGGGATAGGAGGAACAGATTCCGTTATGATTCCGACGCTATTGGAATCAATACAACACGTATTTATTAAAAAAGTAGCTGTTAGCTCGGGAGGCAAGCATTGCATCGCTTTGAGCTCGGAGGGTCATGTGTATTCCTGGGGAGAGGGCGACGATGGCAAATTGGGACATGGTAACAAGGTGTCGTACGATCGGCCGAAACTGATTGAAGATTTACTTGGTGTAGAGATTGTAGATATAGCTTGCGGTGGACATCACAGCGCCGCTATTACCAGTGCTGGTTGGCTATACACCTGGGGAAAAGGTAAGATATGATTACAGGCAAGTGAAGCGCCGAAATGCTTTTAAAAATATTTAACAATTACACGTTTAATAAATAATTATTAGAAAATTAGAAAAATATTAGGTATAGTAAAAAGAAATCCATTATTTTTCCATTCAATTTCATGCAAAGATAATGGATTTATTTTTACTACACCTAATAGGTTTTTGCATTGTAGTAAAAGGATAATTGATTGCAGGACGGTACGGACGTCTCGGACACGGTGACAGCGACGATCAATTACGACCGAAAGTAGTGGAGGCTTTGCAAGATTACAAAGTGATCGATGTGGCATGCGGAAGCGGCGACGCGCAAACGCTCTGCGTAACTGACGATGATAATGTATGGAGCTGGGGTGATGGGGATTACGGAAAGTTAGGTAGAGGCGGAAGCGACGGATGTAAGGTTCCATTGAAGATAGATTCTCTGGCTGGGCTCGGCGTAGTTAAAGTCGAATGCGGTAGTCAATTTTCAGTCGCTTTAACAAGATCCGGAGCGGTCTATACCTGGTAATAGCATTATTTTTACTATATATTTATTTTTATTATACCATTCATTCTTAATGGCTTATTTTTTTAACTATTTTTTCTTATGTTTTTTATTTATTGTGCAGGGGTAAAGGCGACTATCATCGTTTAGGTCATGGCACGGACGATCATGTACGTAGACCACGTAAGGTAGCTGCATTGCAAGGGAAAAAGATCATTTCGATAGCAACGGGCTCTTTACACTGCGTCGCGTGTTCCGACAAAGGAGAGGTTTTCACTTGGGGCGACAATGATGAGGGTCAACTCGGCGACGGCACTACGAGTGCGCTTCACAGGCCAAGATTGGTACACGCATTACAGGGCAAGAAAATCACGAGAGTCGCTTGCGGCAGTGCGCATACACTAGCTTGGAGTACCGCAAAGGCAACGCAAAGCAGAATGCCAGCATCCACACCCATGGAATATGATCTGGTTAAAGATCTGTCATACTCTGTATTGCGTAATAGGCTGGTGTTGCTACATCACTTCGCAGAACTTTTGTGCCCTGCCTTGGCTATGTTTCCGATCACCAGTCACATCGGGCTGAGCAAATTAGCTCCTATGCTAGTGTATAGTATAAAAGAAGCGACATTCCGCAAAGTTATTCAAGCAACAATGGTTAGAGATCGTCAACATGGACCTGTGATTGAATTGAATAGAATACAAGTGAAAAGAGCTAGAGCTAAAGGTGGATTAGCTGGACCAGACGGTATCAAGTCAGTCTTTGGCCAAATGGTGTCGAAGATGTCTCTCTTGACACAGGACGTATTGTTTCTACCTCATAGAGTATGGAAAGTGAAATTCGTGGGTACGTATTCTCATTCACGTATAATTCGCGATTTTTTATTATTAGATTTCACAAAATTGTTAATATATTTACGTATATTATTTTAGGGGAAAGCGTTGACGATTGTGGCGGTGGATATAGCGAAAGTATAGCAGAGATGTGTGATGAATTGCAAAATGGTTCTTTGCCATTATTTATACCTACACCAAATGGTCGCGAAGATAATGGCACAAACCGAGACTGCTTCTTATTAAATCCCATGGCCGATTCCCAATTGCATACGAATATGTTTCAATTCTTAGGCATTCTAATGGGCATTGCTATACGAACTGGTAGTCCATTGAGTTTAAATCTAGCCGAACCAGTTTGGAAGCAACTTGCAGGTATATCTCTGACACCTGCGGATTTGACGGAAGTCGACAGAGATTATGTCCCTGGCTTGCTTTGCATCAGAGACATGGATCCCGACGAAAAAGTCTTTCAGACTTTAGAAATGCCATTTTCCACGCCTTCCGCCGCAGGACATGATGTGGCATTGTCTAATAGGTATTGCATTCAGTAATTTTCAGATTTTATAATGTTTTATTAATTATTTATTTATTTATATATATTTATTTGATGTATGTGAATGTATTCTATAAAATATTTTATATTTATACGATAAAAACTTTTTTTAAATTTTCAGATATCTTAAAATAACACCAGAAAATAGGCACGAATATGTAAGATTGGCGTTAGATTATAGACTTCACGAATTTGATGCTCAAGTAGCAGCCGTACGAGAAGGCTTATCGAAAGTCGTTCCTGTGCCTCTATTGGCACTATTTAGCGGTGCTGAACTTGAAACGATGGTTTGCGGTAGTCCAGACATACCGCTTAATTTATTAAAATCTGTTGCAACATATAAAGGTATATGTTCGATATTGTAAATGTATTGCATCGATGTACTTATATATTAATAATTTTAAAATAAAAATTGTCTTTTGTAGGTATTGAAGCAATGGCACCACTTGTTCAGTGGTTCTGGGAAGTCATGGATGAATTTTCTAACCCAGAACGATCGCTTTTTCTTCGTTTTGTTTGGGGCAGAACACGTCTGCCGCGCACAATCGCAGATTTTAGAGGCAGAGACTTTGTTTTACAAGTAAGAAGCCATTTATATATCATTTCTTTAGTAAGAAACATTAAAAGGCAGTTATTGTATACCGTACCGTTTTCTTGTCAGGTAATGGATAAATACAATCCACCGGACCAGTTTCTTCCTGAAAGCTACACTTGCTTTTTCCTTCTGAAAATGCCGCGTTATTCATGCAAAGCAGTTCTACGACAAAAACTGAAGTATGCGATTCATTTTTGTAAAAGCATCGACACCGATGAATATGCTCGAGTACAAGCTGCAACCAATTCCGACACTGAAGATACGGATAGTTTAGCGAGCGAAGAACACACTTCGCTTTAAATCATTCATTATGTGAAATGGTTATTTGTGTTTGAAGTGGCATTTCTGTTGACTTCTTTAAAAATGTGTTCACGGATTCTCCAAAAAACAAAAATCCTATTTTTCTTACACGGTATATTTATATACATATATATATGTGTGTATATATATATATATATATATATAAACTACGCTAATACTTAAATTACTAATACATGTACTGCTTTTGTAGCACGACCAGTCTATTGTATAGTAGATGTTAATAACGAAAAGTAAATAAATCACTAAGATTATTAGGGTTCTCTTAGTCAGTATAACATTATTTACGTCGTAGTTAATATCGAATAATTACTTAATTCCGAAATTTTTTACTAGTGTTTTTAGTCCAACGTCTAAACTAGTTAGTCTTCAAGAAATAGTTTATATAATGTCGTTATACATTTCGAAGTACATCTTTAGAAATATATTACAATTTGCAGAAAGTATTATTAAATGTTCCATGATTTTTAATGATTGCATATGTTGATCATACGTTAAAATAGTTAACCTGTAGCGAAAACAGTCACTAGTCTTGTTATTTTACTAAATAATCAAATCGCGCTATAGATAGGGGTGGCAGTGTCATCGGTTATTTTCTTTTCACATTTACTGAATTATTGATAATAAGACATATGACTTGACACATACTCAGTCACGACAGCGTATTTCGCAATCGAAATGTTCCGATACGATATCAAGGTCAAGAGAGTATTACTTGCATTGTCCCACAGTCTAATAATAAAATTCTGAATGTATATAAATCTGTGAGAATAAAGTTCTCGTAAAAGCCGTAATATTCTCCAGAATCTATATTGGCAATAAAGTTTTTTCTAGAAAATAAAGAGCTGATTGATTTTATAGAAAATATAATGTACGATATTAGATTTAAAAATAAGATTCTTTCTTCCTTAATACCTTTTAAATCTATCAATTTACATTTCTTTTTTAGATTTTAATCTCGTTAGCATTTTTTACAGAAAATAATCAATTTTATATCAGAACATATTTACTTTATAAGACAGAATAGATAAGTGTACAAAAAAACGATTACGTATGATAATATGTGGTATGTTTAATTTCATTCGACAAGAATTGATAAAAACTAATCTCATAACGAAATTAGTTTCTTTTATTATTGTTATGTGTCTTTTCAACACAGCAATATAAGATATTTTTAGTGTATAATAATAAATATAATAACGCACAGAATTATAAGCAAAAAAGAACATAGATAACAGACTGAGGAACACTCGAGCAACCAATGTAGTGCTTTATAAATTCCTCTCTTCTTTTAATATTTTTTTTCTTATTTCACATATTTGTAAACATATTGAGTAATGTTTTTGCGATTGACGTCATTTGTAATCTGTTTCGGACAAAAAGCAGTACGGAAACAGCAATCGAACACGGTACATGAGGCATGCGAACGCGGATATCGTGAGTGAAAGAGAAGTTAACGTTGAGAAATTTGATGATTCAATGAAAAATTCTTTGATAATGTACATACGTATATGTTGTAAGAGTGATTGTAAAGAATATACTACAGCTAGCAGACTGTAATTCAATCTGTTAATATTGAGATCGCACACAAGCTGTCTTTACGAGGCATATAAAATGCTTCGTTTAGTAAGAAATAAGGTATTTGATTTGAAATATATATATATATAAAACGATATATTACAAAAAAGGTTTTATTTATTTTTATAAAAAGATAAAAATCGTATATATTCCAATATGTCTTTTCATTACTTCATTTACAGTTACTTAAAAGGGGT
>Ga0157363_1000278_pt1 | contig 39670 bp, 42 predicted proteins | sample AttsexASBM1_FD_111477 | JGI IMG/M metagenome (GOLD analysis project Ga0157363, IMG submission 111477) | Fungus gardens microbial communities from leaf cutter ant in Ribeirão Preto, State of São Paulo, Brazil - Atta sexdens ASBM1 | ecosystem: Host-associated > Fungi > Mycelium > Unclassified ... | reverse complement strand
GGCGAGTTTACACCTTGCCGATGGGATATGACCCCTTCAGAATGGGTGAGTACAGTCAGAGCACTCACTGTTGAATATCTGATTTCAAACGGACATTCTGCTAATCTTTCGGAATTTTAAAACATTCAGATTTCTGATAGCAGGATATACATGCCTGTTACTAATAACTAAAACGTTTACTTGTCCAACCAATGACCGGCCTCAGCCGCCTCAATCAACATCTTTACTGTCAATGGTTCAGCCTGATGATGATCCGTTTTCAGATAATCAGGCAGAATCTTATTTGGCAGAAACCAGATGCCTTCATTCGGAAAGTATCTCCGAAAATCAAATCCGGACGGATCAATACTCAGTGATTCAAAATATTCATCAAGAAAATCTAAAGCTTCTTCGGGTAATACAGGCTCCTTACCGGTACTCAGAGAAGCCTCTTCCTGCATTTCCCAAAAATATTTTTTTATAAGCTGTTTTACTACTTCTGCCTGTTTCATAACGGAGTTCTCCTTTACTCACGATAAGCTGATTGTGGCTTGTCACGTTTCCTGTGACAACTGCGAAATCCCTCGCAGCGATTAATGCCCCAGGCCACGGGCCCGACAGCTGCGATAAGCCCCCGGACAGGTGGTACAGCTCCAAATGAGGCGGAACCTATGTTCCCGCGTCACTGTCCGGTGCTTTGATCTGCATCTTAGACGTTTTAAAGAGCGGATTACCAGTGACAACAACCGGGTTGCCTGAGAATGGCCACCAGAAAGTTCCCTCAGATCGCCAGCCTGGCTGGGGGTTTTCTGGATACAAAAACACCCCATTGTAGCCGGGGGCTCTTATGCTCATGCCAGAAAAATCAGAATGTTATTCCGGCCAGGCAATCATTTCATCCAGCCGCTTAAGAATGTCCGGGAAATAGCTTTCATTAATGCCGAATTCACCTTTTACCAGGACACTGTCGGCATAAGATTCCGGGCGTAGTACATATTCAATCATCACAATGCCATCACCCTCCACTTTCCTTAGCAACATATTCAACTGATTGAGATCGCTACCAAAATTGAACGGTTCAATCTCCCGCTGAACCTTTACCGATTCATAACATGCAGCAAAATGTTCACGCAGAACTTTTAGCTCACCCACAGTAAATTCGGTTTGAAACTGTACCTTCACCCCGCTTACTGAAAACTCCACTAAAGACTTAACCCGGTCCCAAAGATGATTCACCCTTAATTATTAAAATCACTGCAGAATGCTGGACAGTGTTTGGCAGAAGAATGAAGGATATGATTAAGGTCTGAACACTGGGTGGGTGAAAATCCACCCATGTTCATCTATTTCCTGAGCTTTTTATTCAGGTTGTCTGCGTAATGTTCCCATCCCCCTTTGGCGCTTCATATCTGAACAGGGATCAGGCGCAACAACGGTCATTCCATGAATCACGGTAAATAATATTCCCATCCGTGTACTTCCAGGTGATAGCTTCATAACGCATTTCCAGCGTTTCAAGATGAGTGCTGCTAATGCCAGTTGGTGAAAGTTGTGGTGCAACGGTGATGATTTTGACATTCTCCAGGATGATATTAAAATACTCAGCCTCAATACCTGATTCCAGAATACGGTACATTTTTATTGTTGCTTTTTTCATCGTTCGGCCTTCACATACCGCACGGTACAAAAGTGGCGTGGTCTGGTCGAATTCTTTCACTATTGTTATAGGCCGATGAACACGTGTACCAGTCAGTTTTCCCCAGCTTGGATCTACAGGAATAGTGACTCCGTGGGAAAATGATTTAAGCTCAATTGATCCTAATCGTAGTGGCATCATGCAACTACCAACAACCGGAGAGCCGGTTTCATCTTCAAGCCATAGGTGGGCGGGAGTAGACATTATATTTCCTTATAATCAATAAATTTTGATATCACCATTTGATATATTTTCCAAATATAAAAATGATGAATAAAGCAAACACACCGACAGGCCAGACAGGCCCATCTGGAAACATTTTCACAAAAGCAACTGCGAATATAATAATACATAGTGGTGGTGCATAAAGCGAAAATAACTGTTGACACAGCCATACAATCACTCTCTTAATAAATGACATCATAGTTACCTAATCATTCTTTGGATGATATCAGCAATTTCTTCATCTGATGCCCATGGTGCTTTGAAGGCTTCGGCACGTTCAAATAATGGTTCGACCAGGAAATACATCATTTCAATTTCTTGTGCATAAAGTGCAGAAAAAAATGCAGGGTAACTAAAACGGAGGCGTTCCGCACTTTCGGCGGCCTTCTGCACAACTCCATATATTCCAACGACTGTCACTGCAACCCCTGCTGTACGTCCGGCAATAGCCCCCATTTCCAGGCTAAGATTCATGCCAACTGAGACAGCTGCTGCCGTAGCTAAAGCGAACCCGGCTTTGGTTAGTGAGTTAGCAGCAATATGCACATTTACCCGCATGAGAATATGTTTAATATGTTCTAATTGTTCTGATGTTTTATATTTTAATACTTCTTCAAAATAGGTTTCTAATATGTTATTTACGACACCTTTATGCTGTAAAAGATGGTGGACACCTTTAGTAAATCTAATGTCCTCATTGTTTTGTTTTTTACACACATCCTGATATTTATCAGTAAAACAGGATGTGTAAAACAGCACTCGTTGCGCACCCGCAGCTATTGTTTCAATTTGATTTGATACGGCTTTTCCAACACCGGTTATTGCGTGGTCAAGTTTTAGCGCAAGAATATTGTTGGCCTGTAAATAACTGATAACCTGATTGCTGTAGTACATAATGGCTCCCTGCTCAGTCGCTACAGTTTATAAACGCTTTTGAATTATAAAAGGTTGCAGCACTCTATGCTATCTACTTTTGCTGCAACCGGAATTCTATCTGAATGAAGCCATTCAGCTGCCGCTTGCTTATGGAAAGAGTGGATATCCGGCGCTGACCGTAGCGGCCTCTGTGATGAATATCAGCTATTCTTTCCTGAACCTACTAATACCTGTGGTCTTCGGAAAGTGACAGTTGTTGTGTTAACAATCAGTTGTGTGAATAACCATACGGTAAGTGTTAAGGCAGTAGCGTGCAGCGGTGGTCAGTTACCCAGCCCTGGCAGACGCAGTTATTACCTGGAATCATAACAGAGGTTGATAAAACTTCGCTTACGGCATGGATGAAATATATTCAGGTAATTCAGGCAACAGATCTGTCAAACGCACCGGATATCAGTTGGCCGGTAAAACCTGCCTGAAGGCAGAGCCAGAAACATATTAGCCTGCTGACTGTACAAATGTTAAGCTAAAATCTGTCAAATATCTGCAGAAAGGAATCCGTTGGTATGGATACAACTGAGGAACTCAAAGGGACATATTATTTTAATGGGCTGCCTAATCTGACGCCGCAGGAATTGCTGTTCTGGGTACTGGTTGACGAGACGCAGAAACAGCCGGGCGTGCAGGATATTGTGGCCGTTGCGGGACTCATCCTGGGCAACAATAATATCAACGTACCGGGCAAGCCCAATACGGCAACCCCCGGCACTTCCGTTGCTTCGCTCTTTTTTCGCAAGCACCTGTCCTACAAATTCTGGCGCCGCATTCTGCCAACCCTGACCGCCAAATCCTTCAGCCTTCGCAGGCTGAAAATTTTCCGGGTGAATAATCTGGGTGCGTTTGTGGGCAGGGCCGTGCCCGTTGTCGGATGGGTTATTCTGGCAAAAGATGTCGCACAAATCAGTTTTCGCACCGTCCATCGCTATAACCTGATTGTGCGCCCGGAGGATAAAATCTGGTGAATAAAATGACAGTAGCCCCTGATGCGGTGCGCGACTTCATTCTGCGTGAGCTGCCGCTGGTGACGACCCTCCTGTTTAAGAAAATTGAAGTCGGCGACGATGACATTCTTCAGGAGCAGTATGAGGCGGATGATATCGCAGAGATGGCGGAGAAGTTTTTCCATGACTTCAACGTAGAGCCAGAAGGCTTCAGTACTGCCGCTTATTTCCCCTGGAAAACTCCTTCGCTGTTCTCACGCGCGCCCGTGAAGCAGGATAAAAAGCCTCTGACCATAAGAATGTTTACAGAGTCAGCCCGTGCGGGACGCTGGCTTTTCTGAATGCTCACCACGGGTAATACAATTTGTCCGTTGTGTCAGCTGCCACATAATGCCAACAGCATGATTTCCCTTCCCTGAGACCTGACCATAGCGGGCCCCCCTTAACAGGAGAACCGCCATATGGCACAGAATTATCAACATTGAGTGTACGTTGAGGAAATCAACGAGGGTACCCGAACCATCACTACCGTCAGCACCGAGATTGTCTGGCTGGTCTGCACCGGCGCCGACGCGGCCACCTTCCCGTTTAACCGCCCGGAGCTGTTAACTGACGAACTCACCGCCAGCGGAAAGGCCGGGGAATCCGGTACACTGGCCCGCTCACTGGACGCTATCGCGGATCAGTCGAAACCCGTTAGCGTCGTCGTGCGTGTGCCGCAAGGCCAGACCGAAGCGGAAACCACCGCCAACGAATATTCAGCCAACAAAAAAGCCACTCCTAAGAGTGGCTTAATGCCCTGATTTAACAGGTGAATTCTGGTGGCCCCTCCCCGGTTTGAACGGGGGACCAAGCGATTATGAGTCGCCTGCTCTAACCACTGAGCTAAGGGGCCTTTGAGTGGCGGGGATTATAAGGTATCTGTAGCCGCTTATCCAGCATTCGGGTTTTAGTTGCTGTTTTTTACAGCAATCATTGCTGTTTTAGCCGAAGGGCGCTGTTGTCACAGGCAGTGAGTCAGTGCCGCTGACAGGCGGCTCAGCAATAGCTGGTAGCAGTAATTTTTCCCCTGAGAGAAAATTTTTTTATAAAATCAATCCGCTGTGGCGCTATCAACGCCAGTTATCATTGCGGAGATTGAAGATGAAGTTCCCCGGAAGTATCCATTCGTTGGTCGAAAAAGGCGGATTAGTGATTATCCTGCTGTCGACCATCTTTGCCTCACTCAGCCATGTGGTCAGTATGGTGATGGACAGGCATATAACGGTCAGCGATATCCTGCTGCTGTTTATGTATCTGGAATTTATTTCCATGACCGAAACTTACTGGAAAATGGGCCAGTTACCGGTACGTATGCCGCTGTATATCGCGATGGTCGGTATCGCCCGCCATCTGATGACCGAACCCAGCGATATCCGCCCGCAGGAGATTGTCTGGTATGCGTTGGCTATCGTGTTACTGGGTGTGGCAGTGCTGATTGTCCGTTACGGCCATATTAAATTTCCCTATAAAAAAGCCGAAGACGAAGAGACCTGAATGATATCCCCGGACAGGTCTGCGGCCAACAGGACGGATTCCGCAAACGTCCAAAGGGGAAAGGAGCAGATGGCGGGTGACCCGCCATCCTGTTTAATTTTTCAGATCGATATCCACATTACGTTTTAATACCCGTTTCATCACCAGGTAATAGACTACCCCGACGGCCAGCCACGAGAGGCCGAGCACTTTGGCTTCCCTGTCCATTTCTATAATCACAAAACCAATAATCACTATGCCAATCAACGGTAACAACAGATGAGTCACCATCCGGCCGGATTTATTCCTGATAATGTAATGATTAATGACCGCGATATGTAATAGCAGGAAGCTGGTTAATGCGCCGAAATTAACCAACCGGCTCAGATTATCTATCTGCCCGTTAAACCACAGTCCGGAGATGATGGATAACAACGCGACAAACAGCGTACTGACATAAGGTGTTTTCAAACGCGGATGAACTTTGGAAAGTACCGACGGCAGCTGTTTATCTCGCGCCATCGCAAACAGGATGCGGGATACTGCCGCCTGTGCCACCAGTGCATTGGCTATTCCCCACGAGATAACCGTCGACCACATAGTGACATATTTCAGCCAGTGCCCACCCGCTACATTGGCCGCATCATAGAATGCGGTATCCAGGCTGGAGAAAGTCATGCCATGAGACAGGTCTGCCGCAATCCAGGTCTGAATAATAAACAGCACCCCTACCCCGAGCAAGGCAGCCAGTGATGCTTTACCGACAGTATCGTTCCCCCCTCTGGTCTCCTCAGAGAGAGTAGAAATGCCATCGAACCCCAGGAAAGACAATACCGCCACCGATACTGCCCCCATCACCAGTGGCAGGCTGAATTTTTCAGGGTTATACAGCGGGTCCAGAGTGAGTCTGCCGGCACCGGCTCCGGAATAAAGCGCAATCAGTCCCACGACAATAAAAACGGCCAGCACAATGATCTCAGCCGTCAGAATAATATTGTTCGCTTTGGCTGTGAAAGTAATTCCCCGCAGGTTAATCAGACTGTTAATGACAATAAATCCGACTATCCACACCCAGGTCGGCACTGCCGGGATCATCGGGGCAATCGCCGCCGCGCTGACTATATAGAGCAATGAGGGAGTAAGAATATAATCCAGTAAAATCAGCCAGCCGGCGAAAAAACCTACCGTCGGGTGAATCCCGCGTTGAGCATAGGCATACACCGAACCAGAGACAGGAAAAGCCTGTGACATCGCCCGGTAGCTCATTGCAGTAAAAAACATCGCCACCATACCAATCAGATAGGCTAAGGCCACCATCCCTTTTGAGCCATCCCAGACATAACCAAATACCCCGAATGGTGCGATTGGCACCATAAACACCAGTCCGTAAATCAGCAGATCTTTAAAGGTCAGTGCCCGGTTAAGTTCCTGGCGATAACCAAACTGTTCAATACTCATGCGGTTTCTCCGGCGACAGTGATTTTAAGCTGATCAGCGACCCTTTTTGGTAATGCAAACCGACAGGTTTTCAGCGGGTCAACCACCTGGCATATCTCCAGGTTACCGGCGATGCTGAGAAGATTAATGGCCTCAGACAAAGACAACGTGCTGTTAGCGGTGAGAAAATCGGCCATATTGCGCGTTGCCAGGTCTGCAGCCTCATCCAGGGTAAGAGCTGAAGCGAGGGTATAAAGCGTGTCAGCATTTTCCAGCATCGGCGTGGGGAGCGAGCGCCCTTTGACTATTGTCAGAGTCACATCAACTTCTCCGGTAATTTCCAGCCCGCAGACCGAAACTTCACCATCTCCCATCGCGGCATGCAGGTCACCTAAGGCAAATAATCCGCCGGCGACGTTCACCCGAAACCACAACGTACTGCCCGCCACAATTTCTTTGCAGTCCATATTGCCGCCGTGAATGCCAGGAGTTCCGCACGAAACCGCCTCTTTGTCAGGCGCAACTCCAATCACGCCAATCATCGGCCGCAACGGTACCTTAACTTCACCTGCCAACAATGCGTGGTTATCTTCAAGCGGAACAATGGCAACTTCAGGAGCCGTCAGCTGATCACCGAGCACACCCAGCTTAGGTGCTGTGACCATCACGGCATGCTCGCGGGTTAGGGTAATGCTGTTGATTTCAACTTTTAGCAAATCACCAGGTTCGGCCTGATTAATAAATACGGGTCCGGTGGCAGGATTAATGCGTTGCCAGTCTAATTCATTAAATACAGTATCCTGCGATGTAATTTGGTCAGAAAAACAGTCGCAGGTTTCAAAAATAATCCTGCTGCCACTATCTGCGTTGATTACCGGATGATTATCACCCGACATGGCATAAACCACGTGTTGTTTACCAACGGTTACCATTATTTCCCCCGGTAAATAGATTAATGTTTTAAATCTTCACAGACGCCTCAGCATCTGCCCATGGCTATCTGTTGTTGTATTCAGCCATACAGCACGGTTTTGGAACGAAAACCGGCGTTAATTTATGTTTAGCCCGGGATAGTGATCTGTGCCGGATAAATATCCCGAATCATCAGATCAATTTTGCATGACAGTAATATCATCGCCTGATACTCCCCTGTTCAGGGATAGGACAGTCGCCATTTCACCCCCAACATTTTAATTATTTGATTAATAATATTTAGCTAAAAATTAAATTCTGTTGGTTCAGGGGAAATATCTGACTCCGTCCACACATAAAATATCTAATAAATTCACAACCAGGAGTTGCACCCCAGCAATAACAACCGATATCACCGCCAGAAATCACCGAATTTTACTTAAGAGAGATTTCTTATTTATCAGCCAGCCTGTCGGCCACAGAAACCACAACCACCATTTGTACTCCCGGGCATAACCTGCGCATAATCCCGGAGGATATTTTGGGTTAACGGCACCTCCGCTTATCATCAGGACCGACAGAGTTATGGAAACAAAACGCGAAGAACGCATACAAATCCTGCTGCAGGAAGTCAGAGTTTCGGAACGCATCCATCTGAATCAGGCAGCAGAATTGCTCGGGGTTTCGGGGATGACGATTCGCCGTGATCTCAACCATTATCCCCAACAGCTATTACTGCTGGGGGGATATATTGTCAGCGCGACCCGCCAGGAAGCGGAACGTTATTTTATTTCGGACCAGCAAAACCAGCACACTGAACAAAAAAAGCAGATAGCCCTGCTGGCCGCCACTCTGGTTGGCAAGGACGATACGGTATTTTTTGACTGCGGCACTACCACTGCGCGGATTGTTTCTGCGATTGATACCGCACTGCCGTTCACCGCGCTTTGTGCATCCATGAATACCTTCCTGGCCCTGCAGGAAAAACCCGCCTGTCGCGTTATCCTGAGTGGCGGTGAGTTTCATCCTGATAATGCGATTTTCACCCCGGTAGGCCTGCACCAGATGCTGGAAGATTTTTGTCCAACACTGGCGTTTATCTCTGCGGCTGGGTTAGATGAGCAGCAGGGGGCAACCTGCTTTAATGTCAACGAATTACCGATGAAACACCGTGCCTTGCAGCGTGCCCGCCGCAAGGTGCTGGTGATGGACAGCAGTAAATTTGGCAAGGTGCTGCCGGCCCGGATCGCGGGAGCTGAGCAGTTTGATATGCTGATTAGTGACCAATTACCTCCGGCATCTATTCGGCAACATCTGGAAAATGCCGGAGTGCACATCAAAATTCCCTGATACCGTAAGCTGCTTCAGCCAAACGCCGCATGGTGGAAATCAATCTCACGCTGTAACACCTGACCATACAGCAGCGACAGCTGCTGTTTTTCAGCCTCGCTGCACAGTTCCCCCAGCCTGTCGACTTCGGCTTTCAGCCAGCACGCCTGAGAGTAAAATTCCTCAGCGGCATGCATATCCACCCACTCACGAATATCTTCATCTTCAGAAGGTTGCCGGGCCACCCTGTGACACCAGTGGTAATACATCCACTCAGCCCCAAACATAATCAGAATAATATCGCTGTAGCTGCCCTGGCGAGCAGTTTCGGCCATCCAGTCACTGAAACGGCTGACCCCGGCCGGCGCCGGATAGTAATCTTCCCGGCTGATTCCCCGTTTTTCCAGCTTTGAGTTAAACCAGCTAATCTGCGTTTCTGTTAGCGCATACAGCCCACGGATCATCCGGCGCTTACGCTGCATATCCGGGGCATACAACACCGCCAGGGTAAAAATATCTACCGCAGTGGCAACGAAATCACTTTCATAGGCCAGGTAACGGTTAAAGATTCCCGGCGGCAATTGCTGTTTTTCAATCCCGGTCACCAGTGGGTGGAACTGCATATCACGCCATAAGTCGCTGTGTTCACGCAGCAAACGATCACTGAAGCTCTCCATCCTACGGCTCCCCGGTCACTTTCGCCGCAACCGACATAAAATGTCGGACCCGGTCAGGATCCACCGGATTCCACCAGACGCCGCCGTGTTTCAGGGCGCTGGCGACGATAACACCGCTGGTCACCCCCAGTATCTGGCAGACATTTTCCGGGGTTACCCCGGAACCCACCAGCAGCGGCAGTGAAGTTGCCGAACCGATATCGTTAATTTCGTCGAGAGTCGCGCTGTCGCCGGTACGCTGGCCGGTGGCTATCACCGCATCGGCTTCAAAAAATTCAACATCCCGGGTCAACTCCGCCACGGTACGATCAGCAACAATCGCATGACTGCCATGTTTTACATGACTGTCGGCAAAGATCTTTATCGATTCCGCCCGGAGTTGCGACCGGTAGCGCAATGCTTTTGCTGCGGCACCTTCCACAAACCCTTCGTTGGCGATATAGGCATTCGCCCACTGATTCACACGAATAAAATCTGCTCCTCCTGCCAAAGCGGTTGCCATGGCAGGAATCGCTGCGTTAGCCAGCACATTAATGCCGAGTGGCACGGAAAAACGCTCACGCAGGAGGTGAGTGATCACAGCCATAATCGCGGAAGTTTCCGGCCCGATATCCTCAGGTTTAGAAAAAGGAATATCACCATGATTTTCAACTATCAGACCATGAACTCCGCCGGAAATATAATTTTCCGCATCGGTTACCGCGCGATTAATAATATCACTTACTGATACACCACGATATTTAGGCGTACCGGGAAAAGCATCACAATGCACCACACCAATAACCACTTTATCTCTTGAAAAAATATCTTGTATCACGTTAGTTTTTTCTGATGATATAGAAACCATAACTGACCTCATAATACAGGAATGAATAATGAATATTTATGTCGTGGGTAATATTGCCGTCGATGACACATGGCGTTGTTCAGTATTACCCGAAAAAGGTACTTCAGTTGCCGGTGATAAAACATCTCAGGATATTGGCGGAAAAGGGGCTAATCAGGCGATTATTTTAGCCCGCTGCGGATTGCCGGTAACATTAATTGCCGGCAGGGGTAATGATTCCTATGGGCAGTGGATGAAAGAAACCCTGGCCGGGGAAAATATTACCTTTTATCCTGCAGAACCCTTAATTTCCCACTCCGATGCCTCCGTTATTTTTAATACCGACGATGGAGATAATGCGATTATCACCACGCGCTCGGCGGCTAGCGCGCTACCAGCGGAGATGATTATCGATCACCTGAGCGATGCGCGGCCGGGTGATATTTTACTGCAACAGGGTAATTTCTCCGTCGAAAAAACTACCGCGCTATTCCGTTTCGCCCGTCAAAAACAATTGCTGACCGTATTCAACCCCTCGCCGGTCGACCCGGGTTTCGCTGCGCTGTGGCCACTGGTAGACATAGCGGTGGTTAACCAGCATGAAGCAGAGCTGCTTAAACCTGACCCACAACACTGCATAGTGATAGTCACCCGGGGCGCCGCAGGTGCAGAACTCTGGTCCGGCGAGCAGCGGATACCAGTGACTGCGTCATCAGTTCAGCCCGTTGACCCGACCGGAGCCGGTGATACTTTCCTCGCCGTCGCGCTGGCCTCTTCGGTACTGCGTGGCTGTCTGCCAGACCGGCTGGCCCTGTTACACGCCAGCAGAGCCGCAGCGGTCACAGTTAGCCGCCAGGGGACACGTCAGTCATTTCCGGATGCGGCCAGCCTGGCAATACTGCTCAGCCAGCCGCAATGACCTGTCTTACTTTTTAAACAGCGGACGGAAACTGTCTACGTTCGCTGTGGTAACGACCGTTGCCGGAACCAGGATATTTTTCGGCACGGTTTTGCCGCTGTTAATTGCATTCAACGCCACCACCGCCTGTTTGCCCATGGTTTCCGGGTCCTGTTGCAGTACCGCAGCCACATAACCACGGTCAATACCGTCAATCGCTCTGGCGGTCAGGTCCCAACCAAACACCTTGATTTTCTTCTGTTTACCCTGATTTTCGATTGCTGCAATCGCACCGAGCAACGCAGGTTCCCCGGTGGCATAAATTGCGGTCATATCCGGGTTGCCGGTAATCAGGTTTTCTGCCGCAGACATGGCGGTATCCTGCACATTCTGCCCGTCAACCACATCCACCACCGAAATGCCGGCATGGCCTTTGATAGTCTCTTCAAAGCCTTTCTGGCGCTGGTTCTGAATCGCCGAGTTCAGTGCGCCGACAATGCCGACCTTCGCTTTATCCTGCATGTTTTTTGCCACATATTTCAGGAAGAAATTCCCGAGAATTTTGCCACCAACTTCATTATCTACTCCGACCTGCGATGCCTGGGGGCCCGCCGGTAATACGGCATCAATCGCAATCACCGGAATATGTTTAGCAGCAGCTTCCTGAATCGCAGGCATAATTCCGTTAACATCAATAGCATCGACCATAATGCCTTTAACGCCCTGTTCAATATAATTCTCAATCGCATTATTCTGATCGACAGGATTATCATTGGAATTAAATATCACCAGATTTTTACCGGTTGCTTTTGCCTCTTCCTGAGCACCTTTATTCATAAGATTAAAAAAAAGCGCCTGCTGGTTAATCTGGACCAGTGCATATTCCGGACCTGCCGCCATTATTTTTCCGGCAAATAACATACTTCCGGCAATAGCAGTGACAGTAAAAATTTTTCTGGCTGAGTGAAGTAACATAGAGATTGCCCTCAAAAATAAAATAATTCGGATCGCGGTAGCGACTTAATTTTTTGGGCGGAACAAATGGATGCTCAGAAGACCCTAATTCAGGTCTTATCAGCCATCGGACACTGAATTTTTTGTGGTGCATCCTCACTACAAAAAATCCGGTAAAGGCAACGTCGGGAACTACCGATAAAATTTACTGTTTGTGCAAAACTGTCAAGCATTAAATTCGATTTACGCTCTGAGATAATAAAATGCTATATCCCACCACAGCGATCTATGTTACTGATAAACACCTCACCCATTGCAGGACAGGGAAACCCAGGCGATGAAAAAACGGATACTTCTTTCTGATGTAGCAGAGATGGCCGGGGTTTCGAAAGCCACAGTCTCACGTTACCTGAATAACAGCCTGGCTCTGCCGCCAGAAACGGCGACACGGATTCAGCAGGCAATACGCCAGCTCAACTACCGGGGTAACAGCCTGGCCCGGCGGCTGAGTAAAGGGGGAAGTGAAACCCTGGGGCTGGTATTGCCTGATATCACCAACACCTTCTTTGCTGAGCTAGCCGATGCCGCCGAGGAAGAGGCTTCGGCACACGGATACAGCCTGGTGCTGTGTGTAACACGCAATAATCCCGATAAAGAATTACAGTTTATCCGTTGGCTGGACAGCTGCCAGGTCGACGGGCTGCTGTTTGCCACTAACCGCCCGGACGACGGATTACTGTGTGAGGAGATTCGTCACCATCAGCACATTGTGATTCTGGACGAAGATATCCCCGGCACCACGGCACCAAAAGTCTTTACCGACAACCATCAGGGTGGGCTGATTGCTACACAACAACTGATAGCCGCTGGTCACCGGCAGATTGCCTTTGTCGGTGGTGAATACGGGCTGATGAGTGTTCGCGAGCGGTATCAGGGATTCTGCGATGCAATGCACCAGGCAGGGCTTAGTTGCCCGGATCCCTGGGTATTGTTTGGTCAGTATCAACTGGAATTTGGAACCCGGGCTCTGGAACAGCTGTTCAGCACACCACAACGCCCCACCGCCATCTTTGCCGCGAGTGACTATCTGGTACTGGGAATTCTGGATGGTTTGCGAAATCTGAACCTGTCCGCACCTGCCGATTTGTCGGTGGTGGGGTTTGATGATGCCAGTTATACCAACTATACCCACCCGCGCATCTCCACTATCCGTCAGCCGGCCCGCCAGATGGGCCATTCGGCTATCAGATTGTTGCTGCAAATGCTGAAGGATCAGCCTGTTCCGGAAATCACCCGTCTGCCGGTAGAGTGGATCGCCCGTGATTCGATTCTGTACAACAGATAAACGCGCTAAAAACGAACAGACATTGCACGTTCCGGGAGCAACTCCCCTGCTCCCCCGTAAAAGTTACGGCCGACAAGTAAACCGGTTTACTTAAAATGAGTAATTTTTTTATTAGGAAAAACATCAGGTTGACAAATAGCACTCTGATGTTTTTTTAACCTGGCATAGTTGATGCTTAGGTTGTCACGGCGAACAAATATCGGACAAGGTAATACTTCAGTGCATTTTTTATCTGCTTAGTAAACCGGTTTACATGATGAAAACCGGGCTGGCAGACACTGATGACAGGTTAAAGCAACGTCTTCCATCACTACAGGCTTTGGGAGTCATGATATGCAGCAACAAACCACACCGGCCAGAGTGGAAATGGTGAATATCACCAAAACCTATGGCGCAATTCGTTCACTGCAGGGGGTGAATCTTTCACTGGCTCCCGGCGAGGTATTGGGTCTGGTCGGGGACAACGGGGCCGGTAAATCAACCCTGACCAAAATTCTATCCGGCGCTGTCGTGCCAGGCAGCGGAACTATTCGTATCGACGGCGAGGAACAACGCTTCCTGTCTCCTTCCGATGCCCGACGCTGTCATATCGAAATGGTCTACCAGGATCTCTCGCTGTGCGACACCGTCGATGTTGCCGGAAATCTGTTTATGGGCAGAGAACCGGTACGCAACCTGCTGGGAATTCACTGGCTGGATGAGAAAAAGATGCACAACGAGGCAAAGGAGATGCTGAAAGGATTGGGGATTTCCATTCCTGATACCCGCCTATTGGTAAGAAACCTGTCCGGGGGTCAGAGACAGGCGATTGCCATAGCCCGTGCCGCTGCTTTCAATCCCAAAGTACTGATTATGGATGAACCCACCGCAGCTCTGGCAGTAGCCGAAGTAGAAGCGGTACTGGAACTGATCCGCCGGGTGAGTGAACGCGGTGTCAGTGTGATCCTGATTACCCACCGGTTACAGGATCTGTTTCTGGTGTGTGACCGGATCATGGTGATGTATGAAGGCCGTAACGTAGCTGACCGGGTTGTTGCTCAGACTGATATCGGGGAGATCGTTAACCTGATTATTGGTGAAAAATTTACTGCCGCGTCCGCCCGGCCCCACTGAGGCTCCTGCTGATGAGTATCATGAATATGTCCGGAACACGAGTCATCAACCATTCTTTGCCCAGGAAGATACTGCACAACCATTCGGGTGTGGTCAGTATTGCCCTGTTTTTCATCTTCTGCTGCATCGTTTTCTCCGTTATCACCGGTTACTTTATGACCACTAGTAACTGGCTGAATATTATTCGCCAGACTGCACCGCTGTTGATTGTCGCCAGCGCCATGACCTTTGTGATCACTACCGGCGGGATTGATCTGTCGGTAGGCTCGACGCTGGCCCTGGTCGGCGCATTATCCGCTATTGCTCTGAACCAGTGGGGATGGCCGTGGCCGGTAGTGCTGATTGCCGGCCTGCTACTCGGTGCGCTGGTAGGTGCGATTAATGGTTTCTTTATCGCATTCGAAGGCATTCCGGCATTTATCGTCACTCTGGCGACTCTGGCGGTGGTACGCGGTGCCGCATTGCTGGTGACTCAGGGTTATTCCATTCCGGTACCTTTTAACAGCCCGTTCCTCGATATGGGCCGTTCCTGGGTCATCGGAATCCCGATGCCGGCATTAATCAGTATCATTCTGTTAGTTATTGCTCACTTCGCACTGCGTCATCTGCGATTCGGACGTTATGTCACCGCTATTGGAGCGAATGCCGAAGGGGCCAGACGTAGTGGTATTTCCACCCGCAAAGTCACGTTACAGGTATACATGATCAGCGGTATGGCCGCCGCGCTGGCAGGCATGATTATTACCGCCAGGCTGGGCAGTGGTTCGTCTAACCAGGGGGAAGGATTTGAGCTACAGGTGATTGCGGCCGTGGTGCTTGGCAGTACCAGCCTGTTTGGCGGATTTGGCACCATTATCGGCACCCTGCTGGGCGCCCTGTCGATCGCGATTATCCAGAACGGGTTAATCCTGTCACATATCTCACCGTTCTACACCCAGATAGCCACCGGGGCGATCATCCTGCTGGCTATCTGGCTGAACACCCGTATTCTCAACCCGGCTCGAACCCCGTCACGAGGCTGACCTATGAAGAGTTCTCTGTTTCGTCATCCTGATCCGCTACCAGTGGGAGTGAGCAGCGGATATGTGATGACGGTGCTTGGCCCGCTACCGCTGGCCGATATGGGAGTGACACTGATGCATGAACACATTTTGCTGGATGCTTCCGGCAAATGGGTGCCGCCCTGCTGTTGTAGCGAACGCCATCTGGCAGAGATGCCCGTAGCGATGGAAAACCTGGGGGAGTTATCACTTAACCCACTGATTAGTAGGGATAACTGTCAGCTGTTTGATGTCGATACCGCCATTGATGAACTGATGAAATATAAAGCTCTGGGCGGCCAGACGATAGTTGACCCGACCAATATTGGTATTGGCCGTGACCCGAAAGCGCTGCAACGTATCTCCAGGCTTACCGGGTTAAACATTGTCATGAGCACCGGCCTCTATCTGGAGCCTTCACATCCGGACTGGGTGAAACAGACTGATGTTGCCAGTCTGACAGAAAAGCTGATTTATGACCTTGGCGGGGCTGAGGAAAAACCGGAAGTGATTGCCGGTCTGATCGGTGAGATCGGTATTTCGGCAAAGTTTACCCCGCAAGAGGAAAAATCGCTGCGGGCCGCAGGCCGGGCCAGTGCCGCGACTAGCGTGCCTGTCGAAGTGCATTTACCGGGCTGGGAACGGCTGGGCCATAAAGTGCTGGATATTCTGGAACAGGAAGGTGCCGATTTGCGCTATACCGTGCTCTGCCATATGAACCCAAGCTTTGCAGATAAAGAGTATCAGCGGAGCCTGGCACGCCGTGGCGCATTTCTCGAATACGACATGATTGGTATGAGTTACTACTATGCCGATGAATCGGCCCAGTCACCTTCCGACGAAGAAAATGCCAGGGCCATCCGCGAGCTTATCGATGATGGTTTCATTGGCCAATTACTGCTGTCGCAGGATGTGTTTCTGAAAACCATGCTGACCCGCTATGGCGGTCACGGTTACGGCTACATCCTGCGACATTTTGTCCCGCGCCTGCGTCGTCATGGTATCAGCGGAGAACAACTGGAAACATTGATGATCACTAACCCGCAACGGGTATTTGGCGGATAACGGAGAGAAAGATGAAAAAGAACGTCTTACTGGTAGGGGAATCCTGGTCCAGCAGCTCAACGCATGTGAAAGGATTTGATCAGTTTTTCACCTCGACCTGGCACAGCGGCGCGCTGGCTTTTCTGGCGGCACTGGAAGACAGTGAATATGCAGTCACCCATATGCCGGCACATGAGGCACAAAATAACTTCCCGTCGAAGCTGGAGCAGTTGCAACAATGGGATATCATTATTCTGTCAGATATTGGGGCTAACACTCTGTTATTGCATCCGGATACCTGGCTGAAAAGCCAGCGAACCGTCAACCGGCTGACTCTGCTGCACGATTACGTGGCCGCTGGTGGCGGTCTGATGATGATTGGTGGTTATCTGAGTTTTCAGGGCATTAACGGCTCGGCCCGGTTTCGTAATACCGCCGTAGAAAAAGTACTGCCGGTACGCTGCCTGCCCTGGGATGACCGGGTCGAGGTACCGGAAGGCTGTTATGCTGAATGTGTCACCCGCCATCCGCTGCTGGAAGGTCTGGAAGGCGAATGGCCGTGGCTGCTCGGCTATAATGAAACCGAACTGCATCCTGAGGCAGAATTGCTGGCCAGCGTCGCCGGCACAGGCCATCCGCTGCTGGCGATTCGTCATTATCAGGCCGGACGTTCTCTGGTCTGGACCAGTGATATGTCAGCTCACTGGCTGCCGGAAGAGTTCAGCCAGTGGCCGGGATATCGCCAACTCTGGATTAACTGTTTTGACTGGCTTACCGGGAGAATCTGATGCACAGCCCTGCCCTGAAACTGACCCGCCAGCTGTTAGGTTTTAATACCATTAATCCGCCGGGTGACGAACAAGCCTGTATGTCCTTTCTGGCCGACTGGCTGGAGCAACAGGGGTTTCAGGTCACCCTTTACCCGTTCGGTGAAAAACGGTTTAACCTGATAGCCAGCCTGCCGGGGCAAGGGCACGGAGCGCCCCTCGGTTTTACCGGCCATCTGGATACTGTGCCACTGGGCAACAGTGAGTGGCAGTATGACCCGTTCGGCGCGGATGTCTGCGACGGGCGGGTATATGGGCGCGGCTCCAGCGATATGAAAGCCGCCGTTGCCGCCTTTATCTGCGCCTGCATCCGCCAGCGTGAGGCTATCTCTGCCGGTTCCGGGGTGGTTCTACTGTTAACCGGCGGTGAAGAAACCGGCTGCGACGGTGCGAGAGCACTGATGGAGCAAGTGACTTTGCCGGAGATTGGTGCACTGATCGTCGGCGAACCGACAGCTAACTATCCGGTACTGGGGCACAAAGGTGCATTATGGCTGCGTTGTGAAACCCGCGGAAAAACCGCCCACGGCGCGATGCCGGAACTGGGGATCAATGCCATCTATCTGGCGGCGGATGCGCTGCAAAAAATTCAGCACTTTCAGGTGGGCCCTGACCATCCGTTGATGCGCAAGCCGACGCTGAATGTCGGGCGGATTAGTGGCGGGCTAAATATTAATTCTGTGCCGGACAGCACCAGTTTTGACGTCGATATTCGTACCGCCCCCAATCTGCAACACGCCGATATTTGCCAGCGGTTGCATGATTATCTGGGAGATAGTGTCCTCATAACTTCACTGGTCGATCTGCCTGCGGTACTGAGCGATGCAGAATGGCCGTGGGTGCAGAAGGTCTGTGAACTTTCGCGGCCCTGTCACGAGAGGCCACCGGAACCCCGGATTGTGCCTTACTTCACCGATGCCTCTCTGCTATTGCCGGCACTGAATCATCCCCCCTGCCTGATCCTCGGGCCAGGGGAACCGTCGATGGCCCATCAGACTGACGAGTATTGCGAGCTGGAAAAACTGTCACAGGCCGAAACGCTGTATTCCGCGATCATCGCCGACTGGATGCAGGGTTAACAATAAAAAATTCCGGCGGTGGCCAGCCGTCCGGAATCTTTGTCCTGACAGCGACTACTGCATCCCGGCAAGCATATTGCCGATCACATCCGCCAGTACCTGCGCACCGGCGGCTACGTGCTCAGGTTCCGCCCACTCTTCCGGTGAATGGCTAATCCCTGCGCGACATGGGATAAAAATCATGGCCGAAGGGCAAATCTCCGACAGATAACGGGCATCGTGCCCGGCTGCAGATAATACCGGCATTACCGGCCAGCCATGTTGCTCTGCGGAATCTGTTATCCATTGCTGTAATTGTGGGTCAAAGGTATTGGGAGCCGCCTCACTCAGCCTGGTAGTATTCACTATGGCATGTAGTGAAACACCGGACAGTAACTGTTCCGTCAGATCTGCCAACTGACGCAAATGCTGTGGATGTGGATGGCGTAAATCAATCCGAAAACTGACCTGCTGAGGAATGACCGACGGCGCATTGGGAAGTACTTCAAGCCAGCCTATGGTAAACATCACCTGAGAATCAAATCCACCGACCTGTTGATAAAGTGAGGTAGCCAGTTGGCTAAATATCGCCAGACTATCCTGACGGTCCTTCATCGGTACTGTGCCCGCATGGCCACTTTCTCCCTGAATTGTCACCTGCCAGGTATGTTTCCCCTGAATACCAGTGACAGCACCAATAATCGCCTGATGATTTTCAAGTACTGTGGCCTGTTCAATGTGCAGTTCCAGATAGCCAGCTGGTGAGAGTGAAGGCCTCCAGAGCGGGAACTCAGGGAACATATGATGCATCTGGTCTATTGCTTCTCCGGCACTCATACCTTGCTGGTCTCGTACCGCTCTAATCGACTCAATCGAGCGAGAACCGGCAAACCACGATGAACCCATCATACCCGGAGCAAAGCGGGAACCTTCTTCATTCATCCATGCCACTGCCATCAAATCACAGCGTGGTGTGATGCCATGATCACGGTAACTACACAATACTTCCAGCGCCGCCAGCACTCCATAAACGCCATCGAACCGTCCCCCCGTCGGCTGGCTGTCGAGATGGCTTCCAAGCAGGAGTGGCGGCAGTTCCCGGTCAGCGCCTGGGCAACAGATAAACAGATTCGCTGCCTCATCGGTACGAATTTCCAACCCCGTCAGACGTGCCCATTCAGCCATCAGTACCCAGCTTTGATGCTCTTCACAGCTCAATGCCTGGCGGTTAACCCCGTTATTATTGATAGCCCCTATTTTGGCCATAGCCATCAGGCGGAGCCATAAACGTTCACTATTGATCCGCATAGCGGCCCCTCAGGAAGTTCGCATAATCTGCGCCGGATTAGCCAATGGATCCCTTTCTCTCCACTGACCGTGCTCACATTGCGCCAGAAATTCTGCCAGCAGGCTATTAAATAACTGCGGTTCCTCAAGATTCAGGGTATGACCTGTTTTGGGAAAAACGGCCAGCCCTGCCGATGGCAGATACTTTTTCAGGTAAAGGCCTGGTTGCAGGCAGTGATCGTCTTCATCTCCAACCATGATCAGTGACGGAACAGGCATAGATTTAATCTGCTCTTCCAGTTGCCAGAAGGAAGGACGCATCGCCTGAACCCCACGCATAGTCAGAGAAGCTCCAAGAGAATCATGTTCAGCCAGGCGTTGTGCGAATCGCTGCCAGCCAGCGGGATCTTTATTCAGAAACTGAACGCGGCTGGCCCCCATTGAATAGACTTTGGAAAACTCCCGCGCGCCCTGACGGGCAAAGTTTTCAGCTACCTGTAATGAAACATCACGAAAATAGTCTTCATGTTCCGGTTCACAGCCATAGCCAGCCCCGGCAATCGTCAGACTAAGTGCACGTTCTGGTGCCATCAAACCAAAATGCAGTGCCGAAAACCCTCCCATCGATAAGCCGACAATATGCGCCTTATCAATCCCGAGACCATCCAGCACGGCTAACGCATCCCGGACAGCACGTTGCTGAGAATAGGCTTCGGGTTGTGACGGAATATCAGAAGGTGGATAACCGCGTGCAGCATAAGTCAGACAGCGATAGCGGCGACTAAAGTAGTGGACCTGAGGCTGCCAGCTATCATAGTTGCCACCGAACTCATGGATAAACAGAATTGGGGTGCCCTGACCTTCACTTTCAACATACAACTTTACGTTATCATCAGTAGTGACAAACATGCTGATCTCCTCACTAAAACGGTTGGCGGAACTCTGTCATTTTCTGAGCACGGGCGACCATTTCCGGTAATAATCCGGCAAATTTATCGGCCCAGCTTTCCGGTACGGTCGTGCTGACTTTGATAAACCGATCACCGAAGGTAGCTGTGTGGTAAGCACCATGGCGAATCTGTATTCCCTGTTCAAGGAAACACTCCACCAAAGCTTCCGGACGAATTCCGGCCCCGGTCACATCAATAACCAGAAAATTTCCACCAGAGGGATAGACAGGAAGATGCAGACCGTGAATTTTTCCTGCAGCATCGGCAATCACTGCTTTGTTGCGACTATCAGCCGCCAACAGTGAACTCATCCATTCGTCCTTAACTTTTAACCCTGCTTCTGCCGCACGTTGCGCGATGACACTAGCCCCGAGGACGCCTGCATTGAAAGGAGCTAATTCAGTGAGTAATTGTGGTGAGGCAACTAATGCCCCGACCCGCAGACCGGCCAGTCCCAGCCACTTGGAAAAACTGACAGACATCACCACGTGCTGCTGGTTGCTGTTGAGTGCCAGCACATGCTCTGGCGAGAAATCACGATAGGTACAGTCATGAACCAGCAACGCGTTGTTGCTGGCGGCAATCTCAATAAAGGCCTCCAGCTCCTGGCGACTGTAACTGATACCTAACGGGTTATTCGGATCAACAAGATAGATAATCGTAGTCCGCTCATCTACTGCGGCGGAAAGGGCTTCAGGTGTCAGCCGGTAGTGATTTTCTGCCTGCCATATAGGAATCTGAATAACCTCTGCCCCCATTTGTTCGGCAAACTGACACGGCCACTTCCAGGTAGGATCGGTCGTCACAAATGTCGTCCCCGGCCTACAACGGGCGCGGCAAACCGTAGAGAGAGCATTAACCCCACCATCGGTCACCATAGCTTCACAGCCACTGAGCCCGATATCCTCGATAATTGCCTTTCGCAGCGATTCGAAGCCCAAAGGAGGCGCATAGGCATTGTACTCGGCAGCCGCAACAGAACGATTAATAGCTTCAGTAACGGCGGGATGAGGAGGTAAATGGTTGGTGTTTTGCCCCATCCAGTACAAATTTCCGGTAGCAAATAGCTGGTCAAACCAGGCATTACGGCTGAATATATCTGACATTCCGGCCCCCTAAATCACAGAGCCGCGGGCCGCGATACCACCGTCAATGGTAATATTGGTGCCACTGATATAGCCCGCTCGCTCAGAAGACATAAATGCCACCAAATCGGCCACTTCTTCCGAGGTTGCCGGACGCTTACCCGGATACAAATCGAATAATTCTTCCCAGCGGGACTCATCACCCAACATATCTATCGCTTTGCGCTTCATAATTTTCAGCATCCGGTCAGTGGCCACCGGCCCCGGATTAATGCCTACCACCCGGATACCGTCATCCATACTGCGCCCACCCAGAGCTTTAGTGAATGACATCAGCGCCGCGTTACCGGTGCTTCCGGCAATATAACTGGCATCCCAGTTTTCACCGGAGTTACCAATCACATTAATAATGACTCCGCTGTGTGCTGCTTTCATCTGCGGGTAATAAAGGCGGCATAAAGAGATGTAGCCAAAGACTTTCAGATCAAAACCGGCTCGCCAGGAGGTATCATCTACCACCTCCAGTGATCCGGCCGGAATATCACCGGCATTGTTTATCAGGATATCCACCGGCCCCACTTTGGCCGCCAGCGCTTCCATCGTAGCGTTAGACGACAGGTCCAGTGGGTAAATATGAACTGTCGCTGAAAATTCCGACTCCAGGGTCTGCTTTAACTGCTGCATCGCATCACCGTTACGGGCAGCCAGATGCAAAATACAACCTTCTGCAGCCAGCACTTTTGCAGTCGCTTCACCAATACCTTTTGATGCCCCGGTTATCAGGGCAGACTTGCCAGTTAAATTGAGTTTCATATGATCCCTCCTGTTTAGGTATACATAGAAAAGCAATTTGCATACCAAAAAGATGAATCACTGAAATGCAGCAATAAAATCGACTAAATCGTCTCCCAGTAAAGTCAGATGTTGGCGCATCGCCTGGTGGGCAGCATCGGCATCATTTGCCGCAATAGCATCAATAATGGCCCCGTGTTCAGCCAGTGTTTTACTGACACGACCGGGATGAAAAGTGACCTTACGACGATAGACTCCTACCCTGTTACGCAGCGCACGGGTTTCTGCGGCCAGAAATTCATTACGCGAAAAATTGTAGATAGCTTCATGAAAACACAGGTTCATTTCATAAAAGGAGTCCGGAGAGATCGTCGCTCCACTGTCTATCATTTGCTGATGAACCCTGCGTAATTCGGCCAGCTGATCAGCATTGATCCTGCGGGCTGCCAGCCTGGCACATAATCCTTCGAGTTCAGCCATTACCTGAAACATTTCCAGTAAGGTATTCATTCCTAACGCCCGCACCATAACGCCCTGGCGACCATTCAGATCCACCAGCCCTTCTGCAGCCAGCAAACGGAAAGCTTCCCGGACCGGGGTACGGGACACTTCAAACCTGAGTGCCAGCTCCTTTTCGTCCAGCCGCTTGCCCGGGGGTAATACTCCGCTGGAAATTTCTTTCTCTAATACCTGCTTTAATCCGTCGGCGAGAGATGCCCCGCTGGCTTTTGCGTTGTTTTTTTGTTCAGTCACGGTGCTTAATCTCATTTTTTTGCACTGTTATGATCCACTATGAATACACTTTTTAACTATATGTATACATATATCCCCTCATGAAAAGACCACCTCATCACGGGGACAGGGACTCTATTTGTATAACTTCCTTCTCCGTAGGCAGATTATAGCCTGATTTACGTTTCTGGCATACATCCTGCAAGTAATACTGTCGTTATTACAGCGCAGCATGACCTCTTATGTATACATAATGAGGAAAAACAGATTACTCAGGGCAAATTGCCCCTTACCAGAGGAATAGCCGATGTCCGGAATCACGTCATTATTGCGTCGTTATTATAAGACCGGCCTGTTATGCAGTGCATTACTCAGCAGTGTGTTAACTGCTCAGGCAAATGCAGCCAACGAAAAAGTGTCTGTCAGGCTGAAATGGCTGGCACAGGCGCAGTTCGCCGGATTTTACGTCGCCAATGCCAAGGGTTTTTACCAGCAGCATGGGTTGGATGTCACCATTAATCCCGGCGGCCCTAACATTAATGTAGAAACCCTGGTTGCATCGGGCGCCGATCAGTTTGGTCTGGCAGGTGGGATGGAAAGTGTACTGGCTGCCCGGGAAAAAGGATTACCAGTGATTGCACTGGCGATGTCGCAGCAACGTACCCCCTTTGTCTTTGTCGCACATAAAGATTCAGGCATTAATAGTATTAAAGATTTTAAAGGTAAAAAGGTCTCCGTCTGGTTTACCGGAGTTCAGTATCCGTTACTGGCAACTCTGGGAGCCGCCGGTTTAAGCAAAAAAGATATCACCCTTATCCCTCAGTCGGTGTCACTAAACCCGTTTATTGACCATCAGGTCGATGTTGCAACAGTGACCTTGTACAACGAGTACAACACTCTGAAAGAGAAAGGGGTCACTGACCTGAAAGTTTTCTCACCGGATGATGTCGGCGTCACTACTCAGCAGGATGCACTCATCACCTCTCAACAGATGATTGAAAAACACCCGCAACAGGTCCAGGCATTTGTTGATGCCACTCTGGAAGGCTGGAACTACGCGCTAACTCACCGTAAAGAAGCTATCGATATTGTGATGAAAGCTGATCCGGGCCTTAACCGTGCTCATCAAGTCGCCATGCTGGACTCTATAGCAACGCTAATGTACCCACAAGGTTCTCCTGGACTGGGATATGTTGATCTGCCGAAAGCAACCAAAATGATGAAACTGCTGGTGCAGTACGGTGCGCTGAAACAGCCTGTCGATATTGATAAGACCTTTGATATGACTTTCTGGAAAAACGTACCCGCACAGTACAAGACCCTGAAATAAGTGTGGAGATAGCTGATGACCACTGCACCGATATCCCGTAAGCCATTATTGCAGCTGGACAATGTCTGGAAACGCTTTGGTGACCACCAGCAACAGGTGGTCGCCGTTTCCGGGGTCAATCTGACGGTTAATGAAGGTGAGTTTGTCACCCTTGTTGGCCCTTCCGGCTGTGGCAAATCAACGCTGTTTAACATGATAGCCGGCCTGCTGGAACCCGATAATGATGGGGCCATTCTGCTGAATGGCCGTACCCAGCAGGAGGGTGAATTACTCGGCAAAGTCTCTTTTATGCCACAACGCGATCTGTTGCTCCCCTGGCGTACCATTATGGACAACGCCATTCTGGCTCTGGAATGTGAGGGCCTTTCCCGGGAAGAAGCTTACCGCCGTGCCAGTGTGTTATTTCCTTCATTTGGTCTCAGTGGCTTTGAACAACACTATCCGCACCAGTTATCCGGCGGGATGCGCCAGCGGGTTGCGTTAATGCGTACTTTTTTATTCCACAGAGACCTGATGTTGCTTGATGAACCTTTTGGGGCATTAGATGCGCTCACCCGTACCCTGATGCAGCGCTGGTTGCTGAATTTGTGGGAGAAGGATCGCCGGACCATCCTGTTTATTACTCATGATATTGATGAAGCCATTTTTCTGGGCAGTAGAGTGGTAGTAATGAGTGCCCGGCCCGGCACCATCAAATGTATTGAGCCGGTCCGCCTTCCCCGGCCAAGAACTCCGGAAATGACCACCTCACCAGAATTTATTGAAATAAAAAAACGCCTGCTGGCGGCGATTGAAGAGGAAAGTATGAAATCTTTCCGTTTTGTCGGGCAGGAGATCTGAGTATGTTAAAACGCCTGATAAGCCACCCCGTAGTCATCACCACCCTGCTGGTGCTGATTGTCTGGCAGGGTTGCGTCAGTATGTTTGCGGTCAACCCGCGTTATCTGCCACCTCTGAGCGCAGTAATTCACGATATCTGGCAATACCGGATTCTGATGCTTCAAAGCACCTGGCATACGCTGCTGGAAACCGTTCTGGGTTTCGCGTTGGGAACCCTGTTCGGTATAGGCTGCGGCATCCTGTTTTTTTATGTGCGCTGGATAGACCGGGCCTGGTTTCCGCTGTTCATTGTCTCTCAGACCATCCCGGTGATCGCCTTTGGCGCACTGGTCGTGATCTGGTTCGGTAACACCTTACTGGCAAAAGTGATGATTGCCTTTTACCTGACTTTTTTACCGGTCACCCTGAATTGCAAACGGGGTCTGGAAAGTGCCGATGTACTCAACATCAATTTGCTCCGAAGTTTTGGCAGCTCTGCTGCCCGGCGCTTTTTAATCCTGCATTTTCCTTCAGCTTTACCGGCAATTTTCGTCGCAATGAGGATGAGTATTTCACTCAGTCTGGTGGGGGCAATTGTCGGCGAATGGTTCGGCGATACGGTCGGGCTTGGCGTCATGCTTATCCAGTCGATGTACAACGAAGATGTGGTACGTATGTGGAGCCTGATAGTCATTTGCGGCGTGCTTGGCACTGTACTTTACGGGCTCACCGAACTTGCTGAAAAAAAATGGGCATGGTGGGGTACACAATCATGATGAAAAAACTGTTGCCACCGCTGGCCGGGATCCTGAGCCTGGTCGCTGTCTGGCAGGGATGTATCTGGATATTCCATGTACAGCCTTATGTATTGCCTTCATTGTGGAATATTTTAACCGCAATTACAGGGAGTGCTGACGGCCTGGTATTAGCCATGGGCTGGACCTTGTTTGAATCACTCACTGGCTTTCTGTGTGGTTGCCTGGTGGGGATTGGTCTGGCGATGTTAATGACCATCTTTCGCCCTTCTGAAAGATTATTGATGCCACTGGCTGTGGCTATTAATTCCGTGCCGAACGTCGCCTACATCCCTCTGTCGTTAATCTGGTTCGGCATGGGGGCCAGCTCTAAAGTCGTACTGGTGATACTGGGTGTCAGTTTTATCATTCTGGTCAATGCCCTGCATGGCATGAAACAGGCAGATCCGCAGATGGTCAGCCTGATGCGCAGCTTTGGTGCCAGTCGCTGGACCATAATGCGAAAACTTCAGCTTCCGGCGGCCCTGCCTTCCATTGTCAGCGGACTCCGTATCGGTATTGTGCGTAGCATTATCATCGCCATTGTTGCCGAAATGCTCGGCGCATATCAGGGCATTGGCTGGACAATTTTTCAGTCAACTCAACAGGTCGATTTTCTTACCGTCTGGGCGGCGGTGGTGGTCTCTTCCATCGCCAGTATCCTGCTTTATGCCCTGGTGTCATGGGCCGACAGTAAATTTATCTGGTGGAAATAATATGACAGATACAGAAGAGCAGTTGCGCATCCAACTGGCCGCCTGTTACCGGCTGGTGGCTCACTTTGGTATGGATGATTTGATTTACAACCATATTTCGGTTCGGTTGCCGGGCCCTCAACATCACTTTTTAATCAATCCTTACGGGGTATTTTTTAACGAAGTCACCGCCTCCTGCCTGGTGAAAATCGACCTGGAAGGTAACGTTGTCGATGGCAGCAGCCAGCCGGTGAACAGGGCCGGATTTGTGATTCATAGCGCCATCCATGCCGCCCGTGAAGATGCCATCTGTGTGCTACACACCCATTCTGATGCGGCTACAGCCGTTGCAGGACTGGAACACGGTCTGCTCCCGGTCAGCCAGTTTGCGATGCATTTCTGGAACCGGCTGGGCTACCACGAGTATGAAGGTGTCGCACTGGATACTGATGAACGTGAACGTCTGGTCAGGGACATGGGGCCTCATCAGGTCATGGTGCTTCGTAATCACGGAATTCTGGCCGCAGGAAGAACCATTCCGGAAGCCTTCATGCTGGCCTATTACTTTGAACGGGCAGCACGTATTCAGCTAATGGCTCAGGCCAGCGGCGACAACTTAATGCTGCCCCCGGAAGAAATTTCGGAAAAGGCTGCGGCACAATTTAATCAGTGTCAGGGAGATATCCGGTTACGCGGGGAGCGGGAATGGCCGGCATTCATTCGTTTACTGGACCGGATAGATCCGGGCTATCGCAATTAATACTCACTGGAGACTCATCATGTTAGAACTGCGTCCGTTGACCGATCATATTGGTGTTGAAGTCCTGAATGTCGATGCAACCCGCCCACTGGATAACGATACCTATCTGGCTTTACGTGCCGCCCTGAACACTCACTCAGTATTGTTGTTGCGCGGGCAGGCTGTCTCAGAAGCGCGTCATGTCGAATTTGCCCGGCATTTTGGTGAGCTGCAGGTACACGTGCTCAGCCAGTATCTGACCACTCCTTATCCGGAACTGTATGTTTTGTCGAATGTTAAGCAGGACGGAAAACCCATAGGAAACCATAAAGAAGGCTGGAACTGGCATTCAGACTGGTCCTATCTTGAAGTCCCTTGTTTTGGTTCGGTATTACATGCCGTTGAAGTCCCTCCGGTGGGTGCTGATACCCTGTTTTCGTCAATGTATGCCGCCTATGATGCGCTGGATGAAGACACCCGGCGACAAATTCAGTCACTCAGTGCCATCCACTCCTACTCCACCTATTATGCCAAAGCTTTTGCTGACCGCGAGCCTCTTACCGACGCGCAGAAACAAGCAACTCCGGATGTCGTCCACCCGCTGGTCAGGCGGCACCAGGAAACCGGTCGACCATCCTTGTTTGTTGGACAGGATATTGTGAAAGAAATTATTGGATTACCTAAAGAGGAAGGTGATGCGTTGCTGACGAAACTGAATGCGCATGCAATCAGTGAGGCCTTCACTTATCGTCACAAATGGCGGAAAGATGACCTGCTACTGTGGGATAACCGTTGCACCATGCATCAGGCAACTCCTTATGATGATCAGACTTACCGCCGAATCATGCACCGTGCCACTGTTAAAGGCAGTGAACGACCTCAACCTATGGAAGCATAACCATGACCTCTGGCGCACCATTAAACGTACAGCAAACTGTCGCTGCCATTCGGGAAGGCAGATTAACTGTCAGTGACGAACTCAGACGTGTTACTGAACGCGCGCGCCAGTGCCGGGCCCTGAATGCGTTAACCCTGCTTGATGAGCATGCAGCCCAAAGTGATAGTGCCCGGCGTGCTCAACACTGTCCGTCGCTGCCGCTGGCCGGGGTACCGGTAGTCGTGAAAGATAACATTGATGTTGCCGGAATGCCGACATCACTGGGCACCCAAACCCTTGCAACAGAAATTGTCGGTAAAAATGCAGAGATTATCGACAGATTACAGCAGGCAGGAGCGGTTATTGTCGCTAAAGCAGCAATGCACGAGCTGGCATCAGGTACCAGCGGATTAAATGCCGCCAGAGGGGATACTCTCCATCCTTTTCTTGCACAGCATGTCGTGGGAGGATCTTCAGGAGGTAGTGCTGCCGCAGTCGCTGCAGGGATTGTCCCGGTCAGTATCGGTACGGATACAGGGGCATCGGTGCGGCTACCGGCGTCATTTTGTGGTCTGGCTGGTTTTCGCCCTTCTCTGAGAACATTGCAGGGCAGGCCGCGTTATCCATTACAGGGGATTGCCCCGGTCTCTGTCAGTCGTGACACCCCGGGCATCATTGCACGAAATGTGGCCGATATCATGCTGACAGACAGCGTAATCAGTGGTGAGCAGGCTATTCCGCAATTTGACGGCTTTCACCGGCTGCGCCTGGGGGTACCGGAAAACCATTTCTGGCAAGGTCTGGATAAACCCACAGAACAGGCTGCAGGCCAGGTACTACACCTGCTATCACAGGCTGGCGTTACCCTGGTCGGGGTTACTTTGCCAGAGATAGAAACTCTGTCGGTTGAAGCCGGATATCCGCTGGCCAGTTTCGAACTACTGCGCGATCTGCCACGATATCTGAGTGACAGACGAAGTCAGTTCAGTGCCGAACAACTGTTCAAAGGTGTGATGAGCCTTGATGTTCAGGCAATACTCAGTGATGCGGCAACTGTCAGTGAAGCCAGTTACCGCATCGCTCTGCAAGAGAAGAAACCCCATGTAGAGCAAATCTTCCGCGAATGTTTTATATCCGCGAAACTGGATGGACTTATTTTCCCGACGGTTCCGTTATTACCTCCATCCCCGGAACAGGCTAACGGATTATTCCGGCGATTAATCGCTAATTGTGAACCCGCGACCATCGCCGGATTGCCCTGCATTTCGCTACCACTGGCAAAAACTCCTGAAGGTATCCCTGTCGGCATCGAGATTGAGTTCTCAGCAGGTCATGACCGCCGAATGCTCTCTGTTGCTTTGGCAATAGAACAGCTTTTCCGCGAACGTCGTTAACTCCCCCCTGCTCCACCGCTATAGCCCCGTGACGTGGAATTCTTTATGATGAAATAAATTCGCGCGATACAGGACGGGGTTATGAAAGTTGCACTCGGGCAGTTTGCCGTCAGCCGTGACTGGCAGGAAAATGCCGCAGTTTGTCAGACGCTGATGCAGCAGGCCTCGGCCGCCGGGGCTGATTTGCTGGTGATGCCGGAGGCGATACTTGCCAGAGATAACAGCCAGCCGGGTTATGTTATCGATGCGGCGCAGCCGGAAGCTGGCCCGTTTCTGCAAAGCCTGCTTGCCGCCAGCCAGGAGACTCAACTCACCACCATTTTTACCCAGCACGTACCTGCCGCCGACAACCGGGCGGTGAATACCCTGTTTGCCTTGCGTCACGGGGAAATCGTCGCGCGCTACCAGAAACTGCATTTATACGATGCCTTCGCGGTTCAGGAGTCGGCGAGGGTGGATGCCGGTCAGCAGGTGCCACCACTGCTGGAAGTCGCAGGTTTACAGGTCGGGCTGATGATCTGTTATGACGTGCGTTTCCCGGAACTGGCACGCCGCCTGGCCCTCGACGGGGCCGATGTGCTGGTGTTGCCGTCGGCCTGGCTGCGTGGCCCACTGAAAGAACGGCACTGGGAGCTGCTGACCACCACCCGCGCACTGGAAAATACCTGTTATATGGTCGCGGTGGGTGAATGCGGGCCGAAAAATATCGGTAACAGTCTGGTGGCCGATCCGCTGGGGGTCATCGTCGCCAGTGCCGGAGAAGCCCCGGCATTAGTCTTTGCCGATATCGATCCGCAGCGACTTAGCCATGCCAGAAATATTGTCCCGGTGCTGGAAAACCGCCGTTTTGCTACCCCGCAGCTCAAAACTGACTGACCGCCCGGGCGAGGCCTCCCTGCTTCTCCTCCCCTGTGCTCCGGCCCCCGCCGGAGCCAAAATCCATTAATCCTGGCTAATACAAAATCATCCCCCCGCAAAACGCCAGCCAATGGGTAAGACAAGCCTTTCCCACCAGGCTGTTGCGATTTTTAGATTAACCAGATGAAATAAAAAGAAAAGCGGTGATCAAAAAACAGACAAAAAATGCTTTCCTTTGGCCGGGTCTTTCTGCACAGTCTAAAGGTTGATTCGCATCAAGCTTATATCAATCAGCAGATCTAATATGTTACTCACATCTTAATTCGTAATGAGAGGACGATATGGCTCGTGGACTGAAAGGTAAGACAGCGTTAGTCACAGGTGCAGCTCAGGGGATAGGTCGTGGCATTGCCCTGCGTCTGGCAGAAGAAGGGGTTAATCTGGCTCTGGTCGATCTGAATGCCGATAAACTGGCCGCAGTTCAGCAGGAAGTGGCGGCAAAAGGGGTAAAAACCACGGTATTCAGCGCCGATATCAGCCAGCGCGATCAGGTGTATGCCGCGATCGATCACGCGGAACAGGCACTCGGTGGCTTTGATGTCATGATCAACAATGCCGGCATTGCGCAGGTCAAAGCGATTGCCGACGTGCAGCCGGAAGATCTTGAGCGGATTTTGCGGATTAATATTGGAGGGGTCACCTGGGGTATTCAGGCCGCCGCCGCCAAATTTAAGCAGCGTAAGCAGAAAGGCAAAATTATCAACGCCTCGTCGATTGCCGGACATGATGGTTTTGCGTTGCTGGGAGTTTATTCGGCGACGAAATTTGCAGTACGCGCCCTGACTCAGGCCGCGGCCAAAGAGTATGCCAGCGACGGAATTACGGTCAATGCTTACTGCCCGGGGATTGTCGGTACCGATATGTGGGTGGAAATTGATCAGCGCTTCTCTGAAATTACCGGCGCCCCGGTGGGTGAGACCTATAAAAAATATGTCGATGGTATCGCGCTGGGGCGTGCGCAGACTCCGGAAGACGTGGCCGCACTGGTTTCCTTCCTTGCCAGCGATGACTCCGATTATATTACCGGCCAGGCGATTCTGACGGATGGTGGAATAGTTTACCGCTAAGCATACTCCCCGCAGCCCGACTCCGGCCGGGCTGTAGGGATTTCCCCTGACTGCCTGCGAAAAACCTGCTGTTATCCCCTGTTCCCGGTCCTTCTCTGCCCCATTTCCCACAACCCTGCTCCATTCGATGTGCAGAATATGCCATGATGGTCTTCATCGTATTCAGAGGTTACAGCGCTATGCATTCAGCGACAGATTATGGCTATGGCATCCTGATTCTTGCCGCAGGCAAAGGACGGCGCTTTCATCAGGCTGGCGGTCAGGGAGATAAACTGCTGGCCAAATATCCGGATGCCGGGCAGCAACCGACACCGTTGCTGGCCCTGACGCTGCGACAGGCCATATTATCCGGATTTCCAGTCAGAATAATCACCCGGCCGCAACAGACCGCGGTTCAGCAACTGGCGGCACGGTTTAACCTGCCGGTGTCACTGGTCGACAGTCAGGGCAGCGGAGAGACCATCGCCTGTGGCGTCAGGGATACCCCGCACTGGCAAGGCTGGCTGATAGTACCGGGTGATATGGGCTGGATTGGCAGTGACGATTATCGCCATGTCGCGGCGGCACTTGCCGGCGGGGTAGCTCAGGCCAGACCTTTCTGGCAACAACATCCCGGGCATCCCGTCGGATTCACCGCCATTTATCGTGACGCGTTGCTGGCGCTAAGCGGTGATCAGGGCGCCAGACAATTATTAAATCCCGCCATTCTGTGCCGACTGCCCGGCCACCCGGGCACGGTGAGAGATGCGGATCTGCCACGATAATTCCCACCGCCGGCCCGGTTTTTCCTGCCGGGTGTATTGGTTAGTTTTTTTTTTTACTTTTCATAACAAAAGGGTATTAGCCCGGACACAGTGCAGGCTTTACAAGCTGAGCTGCAGTTTTTATAGTCAAAAAGTATAAAAAATCATAAATAACTATAACTTATTATATTCTCATGACAGGACAGCCACGTTTGAAAACCGCGATAGCCATTCATGGCGGCGCAGGGACCATTACCCGCAGCGCACTCAGCCCGGAAAAAGAACAACACTATCGTCAGGCCCTGCTGGATATCGTCAGTGCCGGACAACAGATTTTAACTGCCGGTGGAAGTGCTCTGGATGCCGTAACCGAAGCTGTGCGGCTGCTGGAAGAGTGCCCATTGTTCAATGCCGGGAAAGGATCGGTGTTTACCCATGAAGCCACCCATGAACTGGATGCCTGTGTGATGGATGGCCGTAGCCGCCAGGCCGGAGCGGTCGCCGCTGTCAGCCGGGTGCGTAATCCGGTACTGGCAGCCCGTGCGGTACTGGAAAACAGCCCGCATGTGATTCTGGCCGGTCAGGGGGCCGATCAGTTCGCCGCCGAACAAGGTCTGGAACAGGTCAGCCCCGATTTTTTTTCTACTCCCGAACGTTTTGCCCAACTGCAACAGGCGTTGCAGAGCGACAGTATTTTGCGGGATCACGACGGCGCTTCCGCCGTAGCCTCAGGTGATCCTATTGATCCTAAAAGTAAATTTGGTACGGTCGGCGCTGTAGCATTGGACGCTGACGGCAATCTGGCGTCTGCCACGTCGACCGGTGGACTGACTAATAAACGGGTGGGTCGTGTCGGTGATACCCCCCTACCCGGCGCGGGCTGCTATGCTGATAAGCAGGTCGCAGTTTCCTGCACCGGTACCGGCGAGGTATTTATTCTGGCACAGGCCGGATATGACATCTCGGCACAAATCAATTATGCCGGCCGTTCGCTGGACAGTGCCTGTGAGCATCTGATGCAAACCATCGCGGAACTGAACGGCGAAGGAGGCCTGATTGCTATCGATGCCGCCGGCCATATTGCCCTGCCGTTTAACAGCGAAGGGATGTACCGCGCCTCGGCACAGGGTGATGAACCACCGCAGGTCGCTATTTACCGTAATCCGCCCGCACTCTGAGGAGCTGCCATGACTGATATCCATACGACAATGCTCCACGATCCTGACCGGGTGTTGCTGGCAGAAAACCTGGCGGTCTCTTTTCGCCGCGACAACCAGCGATTTCAGGCCGTGGAACAGTTGTCACTGTCTGTCAGCCATGGTGAAACTCTGGCACTGGTGGGCGAGTCCGGATCCGGAAAGTCGGTGACTTCGCTGGCGTTGATGGGATTGATCCAGCAGGCCGGGGGCGAGGTCAGCGGTGATCGCTGGTTGCGACGTCGTGACGGATCATTGTTTGATCTGGGGGCCGCCGATCAACAGCAGTTAAGAACGATCCGTGGCGCAGATATCGCCATGATCTTTCAGGAGCCGATGACCTCCCTGAACCCGGTGTTTCCGGTCGGCGAGCAGATTGCCGAATCATTGCGTCTGCATCAGGGAAAAAGCGCCAGTCAGGCATGGAAAGAGGCCCGCGAGCTTCTGGACCGGGTAAGGATTCCGGCAGCGGCCGATACCATGACCCGCTATCCCCACCAGTTATCCGGTGGCATGCGCCAGCGGGTGATGATTGCCATGGCACTGAGTTGCCGCCCCGCGCTGCTGATTGCTGATGAACCGACGACGGCACTGGATGTCACGGTGCAGGCGCAAATCCTGAACCTGATCCGGGAACTGCAAAAAGAGATGCATATGGGGGTGATTTTTATCACCCACGATATGGGCGTGGTGGCGGAAATGGCTGATCGTGTTACCGTTATGCATCAGGGCAAACAGGTGGAAACCGCCCCGCTACGCCAACTATTCCAGGCCCCACAGCAGGAATATACCCGTGCGCTACTGGCGGCAGTACCCACCCTTGGGGCCATGCACGGCCAGCCTCTGCCAGCCAAATTTCCCCTGCCGGGTGAGGTAGTGAAAGCCGCCAGTCAGCCGGATACCGTAAAACGTGATGCTCCCCCGGTATTGCAGGTACGCGATCTGGTCACCCGCTTTGATATCCGGGGCGGCTGGCTGAACCGCGTTGAGCGTCAGGTGCATGCGGTAGAACATGTCAGTTTTGATCTCTATGCCGGAGAAACCCTGGCCCTGGTGGGCGAATCCGGGTGCGGTAAATCCACCACCGGCCGTTCCCTGCTAAGACTGGTGGAAAGTCAGGGGGGATCGATTACCTTTAACGGACAACGGATCGATAGTTTGTCCGGATCGGCGCTGGCGCACCTGCGCCGTGATATTCAGTTTATTTTTCAGGACCCCTACGCCTCTCTGGATCCCCGCCAGACGGTCGGTTTTTCGATCATGGAACCGCTGCTGGTGCATAACGTGATGAACCGTGCCGATGCGGCCCGGCGTGCCGGGGAGCTACTGGAGAAAGTGGGTCTGCTGGCGGAGCATGCCAACCGTTATCCGCATGAGTTTTCAGGCGGGCAACGTCAGCGCATCTGTATTGCCCGGGCGCTGGCACTCAACCCGAAAGTCGTGATCGCCGATGAATCTGTCTCGGCGCTGGATGTATCGGTCCAGGCGAAGATCATTAACCTGATGATGGATCTGCAACAGGAGTTCGGGATCGCCTTCCTGTTTATTTCACATGATATGGCGGTGGTGGAACGCATCAGCCATCGGGTGGCGGTGATGTATCTGGGGCAGATTGTCGAAATCGGCCCACGCCAGGCCGTGTTTGAAAATCCGCGTCATCCTTATACACGTAAACTCATGGCCGCGGTGCCGGTGGCCGATCCGGATGCTCCGCGCCATCTGTACAGCGCCGGGGCCGAAGAAGTGCCAAATGCCATTTACCGGAAAGGAGAATCACCGAAACGGGTGACGATGATTCCGGTCTCTGAACACCATTTTGTGGCCGACAGCGGCCAGCATAGTGACTGAGTTTTCACTTTTACACACTGCCCTCTGCGCGGTACAGCCCGCCTGGCATAAGAATAACGACAGGAGAACAGGACCATGAATCAGAAAACAGCTCAATGGCTGATAGCCGCCGGCCTTGTCGGCAGCAGTGCCGTCTCTTTACCTGCTTTTGCCGCCAAAGACATTGTGGTTGCCGTATTATCTAACTTCACCACCATGGACCCGTACGATGCCAACGATACCCTGTCGCAGAGTGTCGCCAAGTCATTTTACCAGGGGCTGTTTGGCTTCGATAAAAATATGAAGCTGGAGAATGTGCTGGCAGAGAGCTACACCGTCAGTAAAGACGGCCTGACCTATACCTTTAAACTGCGCCCGAACGTGAAGTTTCAGGATGGCACCGACTTTAATGCCGAGGCGGTTAAAGTGAACCTCGACCGCGCCAGTAACCCGGACAGCCATCTGAAGCGTTATAACCTGTTTAAATATATCGCCCATACCGATGTGGTAGATCCACTGACGGTTAAAGTGGTACTGAAGCAGCCGTTCTCGGCCTTCATCAACAACCTGGCGCACCCGTCTGCGGTGATGATCTCTCCGGCAGCGCTGAAAAAATACGGTAAGGATATCGGATTCCATCCGGTCGGTACCGGGCCCTACCAGTTTGTCAGCTGGAACCAGACGGACGACATGAAAGTGAAAAAATGGGACGGCTACTGGAAGAAAGGTTACCCGAAACTGGATGAAATTACCTGGCGTCCGGTGGTAGACAATAATACCCGCGCCGCGATGCTGCAAACCGGCGAGGCTACCGTCGCCTTCCCGATTCCGTATGAGCAGGCTCCGCTGCTGAAAAAAGACAGCAAACTGGACGTGGTCACCTGGCCGTCCATCATGCAGCGCTATATCAGCCTCAACGTGACACAGAAACCGTTCGATAATCCGAAGGTACGTGAAGCACTGAACTACGCAATTAACCGTCAGGCCCTGGTGAAAGTGGCCTTCTCCGGTTATGCCACCCCGGCCACCGGTATCGTTCCGCCGGCGATTGCCTATGCTCAGACCTTCCCGGCACCGGCTTATGATCCGGCCAAAGCCCGTGAGTTACTGAAAGAAGCCGGTTACCCGAACGGTTTCCAGACCGTGCTCTGGTCATCACATAACTACACCACTGCCCAGAAAGTCCTGCAGTTTGTTCAGCAGCAACTGGCTCAGGTGGGCGTGAAAGCTCAGGTCACGGCGATGGATGCCGGACAACGTGCGGCGCAGGTCGAAGATAAAGGCCAGAAAGAGAGCGGCGTCAGAATGTTCTATACCGGCTGGTCTGCCTCTACCGGTGAAGCCGACTGGGCGCTGACCCCACTGTTCGCCACCTCCTCATGGCCACCGGCTATCTTTAATACCGCGTTCTACAGTAATCCGCAGGTAGATAAAGATCTGGCGGATGCGCTGAAAACCACCGACGACACGCAAAAAACCGCGCTCTACAAAGATGCTCAGGATCGTATCTGGAAAGATCAGCCGTGGATCCCGCTGGTAGTGGAAAAACTGGTTTCGGCCAATAACAAAGATCTGACCGGCTTCTACATTATGCCGGATACCTCGTTTAACTTTGACGATGCGGATCTGAAGTAAACGACACGGCTGGCGGTAACGCCAGCCTCAGCCATCAGGATCGTGAATGCTTAATTACTTTATTAAACGCCTGCTGGGGATGATCCCGACCCTGATTATTGTGGCAGTGCTGGTCTTTATGTTTGTCCACCTGCTGCCGGGCGATCCGGCCCGTTTGCAGGCCGGGGCTAATGCCGATGAGACGGTGGTCGCCATGGTCCGCCACCAGCTCGGGCTGGACCTGCCGTTACCGGAACAGTTCTGGCGCTATATTGTCCAGCTGCTGCACGGTGATTTCGGTCAGTCGATGGTCTCCAAACGTCCGGTCAGTCAGGAGATTGCCCAGCGTTTTATGCCGACCCTGCTGCTGACAATTACCAGCATGCTGTGGGCCTGCGTATTTGGCTTAGTGATTGGGGTGGTGTCCGCCGTCTGGCGTAACCGCTGGCCGGATAAACTGGGGATGCTGCTGGCGGTCTCGGGGATCTCTTTTCCGGCATTTGCCCTCGGCATGCTGCTGATGCAGATTTTTTCCGTACAACTCGGCTGGCTGCCGACGGTCGGTGCTGGCAGTTGGCAGCACTATATATTGCCATCGCTCACCCTCGGGGCCGCCGTCGCGGCAGTGATGGCAAGATTTACCCGATCCTCGTTTATCGAGGTGATGCGGGAAGACTATATGCGAACCGCACGTGCCAAAGGGGCCTCGGAGTTCAGTGTGATTTTCAAACACGGCCTGCGCAATGCCATGATCCCGGTCGTGACCATGATGGGCCTGCAGTTTGGTTTTCTGCTGGGCGGGTCGATTGTGGTGGAAGTGGTGTTTAACTGGCCGGGACTGGGGCGTTTACTCATCGACTCGGTCTCGATGCGTGACTACCCAGTGATCCAGGCCGAAGTGCTGCTATTTTCGTTTGAATTTATCCTGATAAATCTGCTGGTTGATCTGCTGTATGCAGCAATTAACCCGGCGATCCGCTACCGCTAAGGAAGAGTAATGAAAAACTGGCGACGTGAGGCGGCCCTGAAAGCGATGCCGCTGCTGAAAGAGCATCAGCCCCGTACCCCGTGGCTGGAGTTCCGGCAGCGTTTTCAGCAACAGCCGGTGGCGATGGGTGCCGCCATCTTTATTTTGCTGCTACTGATTGTGGCAATCATCGCCCCGTGGATCAGCCCCTATGATGCAGAAAACTATTTCGATTATGACCGGCTGGATCAGGGACCGACACTGGTGCACTGGTTCGGGGTGGATGCGCTGGGGCGCGACATCTTCAGCCGGGTATTGGTGGGTACCCGAATTTCACTGCTGGCCGGGGTATTTTCGGTAGCTATCGGTTCGGTGATTGGCACTCTGCTGGGGCTGATTGCCGGTTACTACGAAGGCTGGGCTGACCGCATTATTATGCGTATCTGTGATGTGCTGTTTGCCTTTCCCGGCATTCTGCTGGCGATTGCTATCGTTGCCATCATGGGCAGTGGAATGTCGAATGTGATCCTGGCGGTGGCGGTATTCAGTGTCCCTGCCTTCGCACGATTGGTGCGGGGGAATACCCTGGTCCTGAAGCGGCAGACTTTTATCGAGGCGGCCCGCAGCATCGGCGCATCTGACAGCCATATTCTGCTGCGACATATTCTGCCGGGCACCCTGTCATCGATAGTTGTCTATTTCACCATGCGTATCGGGATTTCGATTATCTCGGCGGCCAGCCTGTCATTTATCGGCCTGGGCGCGCAGCCCCCGACCCCGGAATGGGGTGCCATGCTGAATGAAGCCAGAGCCGATATGGTGATGGCTCCCCATGTGGCGCTGTTCCCCTGTCTGGCCATTTTCCTGACGGTGCTGGCCTTTAACCTGCTGGGTGACGGCCTGCGGGATGCACTGGACCCTAAACTGCGCGGACAATAACCGGGCCTTCTCTGCCGGTCCCCCACCCTGTCTCGTGCAGGTGACCGGCCACTTACTGTGCGCTGTCGGCGTACAACACAATATCGACCCGGATAGGATCGCTGACCAGCGCCGGGTACTGGCCCATCCCGAAGGACTGCCGTGAAATGGTGG
>Ga0157363_1000277_pt1 | contig 39714 bp, 13 predicted proteins | sample AttsexASBM1_FD_111477 | JGI IMG/M metagenome (GOLD analysis project Ga0157363, IMG submission 111477) | Fungus gardens microbial communities from leaf cutter ant in Ribeirão Preto, State of São Paulo, Brazil - Atta sexdens ASBM1 | ecosystem: Host-associated > Fungi > Mycelium > Unclassified ... | reverse complement strand
GTGTGTGTGTGTGTGTGTGTGTGTATTACTGTATGAGATTTTTATATTAAGCGATAATACTTGAAATTACCTCATGTCAATTTCATGAAATGTGGTCAGCATAGCGTTCGTGTTCTGCGCCTCCTTCAGACGTTCCGCAATACGTAGACGCATTCTATTCATTTTCACTCGCTGTTCTGTCCTGGTACCGATTATTTCGCGTGTATAATCGGTAGGAGGTAGCTGAACTTTTGCGCCTTCCAACGACTAAAAAAAGTACATCATTTTCATAATATTTTCAAATTGTATAATAACTAATAATAACATAATAATAACTGATATTTACCTGAGCATGTTTAATAGCCGCAACTGGCATGGATGCAGTAGGTGCTTGTGGAGGTGGTGGTTCAGTGGCAGGAGGTGGGACCGGCGCTGCAGGTCTCGGCAATGGAGGTGCCACACTTGGGGTCGATGGTGCAGGAGGCACAGGTACCTTTTCCGCCGGCGCGGCCGCAGGAGGTTGCGGCGCTTTCTTCGCAGATGCGACCACACCGTCGGTTGCACCGATGTCGATGGTGCACAACTTCTGTTCCGGTTTTACAGTATCGCCATCCTTAACGAACAGCTCCTTTATGACGCCGAGCCCGGGCGATGGTACAGGAACAGAAGTCTGTAAGCAAGCGCGATTAAATTTCGAATAGTTGTAATATCCCTCGTAATAATCGTGATTATACTACTTCGTGTTACATTCATTCTACAATTGCATAAGCATAGTTGTAAGTGATCAGCGTCAATTTATAAAAATTAACCAAACTATAACTGAATATTCTCCTTATATTCAGCTGTGATCCAATAATGTCAATTCTTACAATTACAAGCACTTGCAACTACATTTATGAGCAATTATAAAACAGGCTTTATATAATTGTAGAATGATTTTTACAAACAAAAGGAACAAGAAACGTCCTAGATGCTTGCCTTGTCCGTTTCAATCTCGCAGAGGACATCATCTTCCTTTACTTGATCGCCGACCTTCTTCTCCCACCTCACATCGCCCTCGCTTACACTTTCGGCAAACGGAGGAACTACAATTTCCCTGATCTCCCCTGTTTAGAATAACACATTTTATAAAATTATTTTATAAATTAACTGTTACGTTTTTACATAAAACGTCTACTTACATAGTGCTGAAGTCGAACGTATATGTCTCGCTTGATTTATCCAATGATAGTTTGCCTTGTATTTTCTACATCTGGATGTAAAAAAGAATTCTGTAATCTTTAATTCTTCTACATGTACTTTCATCTTCTGAGTAGCAATCATATGAACTCATGCGAATGTTTTCCATAAGATGGAAATATGAGAAGAAAATTTTTAACATTGAAGTTAATGAAATTTTTTACTTTCTACGTTTCCATCTTAGGGAAAAAGTTATAAGAAAAGAAAAAGATATATATATTCGGCATCTTGCTTTTAGAGGCTCAATCATATAACTTTTTCCATAGAGAGAAGTAGAATCTTGAAAAGTAAAATTTTTTTGAACATATATACAATATATATGTGTGTATTATATGAATATATATATGTACATTTATACATAAAAATTTTCACTTTTGACTTAAAAAAATTTTTATGTTTTTACTCTAAAAAAATGTTGTGTAATAAATACTGGAGAATTGAAAGTAATTAGCTCAACAAAAAACCTATATATATATAATTCCCAGCATCTAAATCATTATTAAACTTCTGTATCTTAGTGACACGTGTAATAAAAAATAAATAATACATGCGACACAAGTCGCAAAATAATGCTACTTACAACAGAGTTTTAGCATTGGGCACGTGTTCGGCATGGATAATGCAAACAGGGATAAGAGTGTGCCCTGTAAAAATTTATTATAATTAATTTTTCGCTGATGAGCTTTTAGCCAAGTTTAACTCGTTGTTTCTCATAGCTGTAGCTTTCAAAATCTTCGTTATATTACATGTCAGTCTTATCAGTGTCTTATCACCTCTTATTAACCTTACCTTGACTATATAACGATCTCGCGACCTGTAAAAAAAAAACGAATGCAGGAGCTAGTTAATCTTATTCTAGTCGACAATGTATTTAGTTTAGTACATATAGCAACATGTAGCTTAAAAAATGACTTGATTTTCAGACAAAAAGAAGAAGCGATTGATCTTATGAAATGCATGGCCTCAGGGGATAAAAATAGTCATTATTTCAAAAGAGCGAGAAAAGAAAGGAAAGAAAGAAAGAGTCAATGTCAAGCAAGCGGGGTATAAGCACCAGGTGCTTATCACACTTGATTCATCCTGCAGGTAACTTTTCGCTTGATTGACAGACTGTGTCAATACGCATGAGTCACAATTGGATATTATCGGGTCGAGAGATTATTATGTAATAACCGTCGTCGCGATATGAAAAGGAGATTTTAACAAATCTTGACGAGCAAACAGAACCTCGACTCAGCGGCGAGAACCCTTTGAATTAATCCAGGACGAGTGAAATGTCGATCATCAGCAGCCGCTACCGTGGACAAGGGCGGATAAGGGAAGAAGTAGTGTGGAGCGAAGGAAACGGCAACGGCTCGTTGTACGTTCATCATACTCACCTCGGCCCGCAACACGCTATTCCGCGTGATTACGCGAGGCGCGAATCGCGAACAATTGGACAACATCGCAGCCATCCTCAGGCAGGCGAAGCGCGCACACACACACACACACACACACACACACAAAACACACTGGACGTCCACTCGCGAACAATGAACGGTGAGCGGACAACAGCGGACAATAGGAACGACGGGGCGCGCGTCCACGATTTCTCTGGTTTCTCTGGCTCCTCGTTCGTGGCGATAACGACGAACGAGGCGAAACGAAAAACGGGAGTCGGGAGACTAGCAGAGACTAGTGCCGGAAAGGTTGCATCAGATCACAGATGTGCGGCGGCATCTGTTAAGAATGGACTACACTAGCATTTTACCTGTATATTCCATAAATTCCCAGCAAATTTTCAGCAATTCTTAAGCTCATAGACTGATTGCTTTTGTTTTCTAGGATATGTATACCCAGCAATGTTATTCCAATTTTAATTCTATTGATATTCTTCATTTTTTTCTAATCTTAAGAATTGAAAAGATGAAAAGTAAATTGAAGTCAGATTTAAGTCATTGAACATTAAGCTATATGTATATTAATAGAAACGGGCACTCAGTGAATAACAAAGGCTGCTTTCCTTTTAGAAGGCGGTCGTCACAAGTATTCTATCTTTATTCATTGAATGCTTTCTTAATCATTTCCATTAATGTAGATTAACTTTTATCTCAATTCAACTCATTCTTCATCTTTTTTTCTAATTCTTAGATTAATTTAATCTCGTTTTAATTTTTTTATTTTCTATCTTTTTTAATTCTAAAAATTAAAAAAGAAAAAGATAAATAATAAGTTAAACTAAGATTAAAGTTAATGTTACATTGGTGGAATCAAGTCTTAGAATCAAGACTTAAAGAAATCATGGAAAATTAAATCAAGATTAAAGTTGATCTATAGTGGAAATGGATATAAGAAACAAGGATAAAATGACATTTAAATTGTGTTCTCCTAGGGAAAAGAGTCGAAGATAGAATGGCTACATTCAGTAGAAAAAGCAACTTTGTTGTAAAATTCTTGAATCTGATCGATTTATACATTTAGATCCAGAGAAATTAAAGGCACAACCAATCATATTGAAGAATTTTACAAGTTGCTTTCTCTGTGAACGCAGCCAATGACATTTGTAAAAGCATTTTAAAAAGAAAGCAGTCTACGTCTCAAATCTTTCCATCTTTTCAATGTTTTTTAGTGCACGTGTGTTTCCGAATATATCAGGAGAAAGAACGAGAGAGAATGTAAAAAAGATATTAAAGCTAATTAATTTCTGTGAGAACTGGAATTACTGGAATTGTGATTGAATTCAATATCTTAGGTGTTAAAGGAAATTCACATAACTTGATAGAATAGTATTTAATAATATATAAAAATCTTTAAGAATACATTACATAGTCTCAATAATAATTTTTATAAATAATTTCTCATAAATAATTTTTATAAACTTCACTATTTTTTTTTGTAGCATATGCACAGCCTTTATTCCCTGTATACCTTTGGCAAATAGTGGTGTTTACCCACATCAACAACTTTTTATTATACATCTCCTCAGAGATGCACGTGACAGACATTGCAAATACAATCAGTTTTGCATTCTCGATAAATTCTGCAGTTATCTGTTCTGGTATCTTTTGAAAGTTTGTGTCGAGACATGGATACCCAGTGACATATACGTAGTCGAACGGTTGAATTTCTTTACCCACCAAACCACCATTCGTCTCTGACCACCATTCGTTCTCCAGAACCTACCATTAGAAATAATTCATCTATATTATTACAATAAATACATAAAAATATCATAGAATTTATTGATTTTATAATTTATAAATTTATAAATCTCTTATAGCGAATTCACTTGCATTATATTAAATTAGTGTACTAACTGTTATACATGAAATTAACAAAGTTAAATGTGAATAGATATTTTAAATAATTAAATATCAATAATGATATTGTCATGTTATTTAACGAAATATATATTTCAAAATTGATTACATTAAGCCGTTACATTTGGATACTTTATATAAAGTAACCATTAATGTGCACTAATCCAGTGTAGCACGAGTGATCGAATTTATTAAATTCTTACAGCTATATCATGTAAAGATGCATCATGTGGGTAGGAGAATTTTGGACGTGTCTCAGGAAACTTCTTTGGACAATTTCTACTCGCTTTTGCCTCACTTGTCCTTACATTTTGAGCTTGGTTCCTGTATTTCCTATCAATTTCCTGCCGTTTTTTCAACGAGTACATATATTGTTCCAATTTATAATTAACCTGTGCCACTCCTGTCCCATCCTCAACTGTAAGAAAATCCAAGAGTTCAAGTCTTCTTGGATATTGTTAAACTTGTTGCTCATACTTTAAGTCGATTTTTTTCAATTAAACTTGTTGCACAATTCATCTTTCTTTTTCTTTTCTCCACATTGGAGAGAAAAAAGAGAGACGGCGTAAGAAGTTGAGGAAAAAAAAGAGGAAACAAACTTCTTTCCTTACTTGTCAGAAACAGATTGCTGACATTCTGCTTAACACACGTAACAATTCCGACTAGTTCGATTTTATGTACTTTAATGTAAGGCATATTAAATGGATGAAAATCTATATAGCGACCTTCTTTGTAGGGTATTAATCGGTATAGCTCCATGATGAGCATCGGTATATTTAACGTCGTTCGTGAATCTGAAAATAAAATCGACATTGTCACATGCCCAAGGACAACACAAATTAACAATAACATTACATTAAGGTTATAATTTCTCACTCAATAATAACTTCAGCAAGAAACACAATCATTTCATTCTTTAGAAGGATAGCTAGAGAAGGATGATTGACCAGTTTCGTAACTACGGATGTTATTAAATCTGATTAAGGATGTCCATATACATGTAGTCATAAATAACACAAGTTTACATTGTATGTTCAACTGCTCACATGCTTCAACATGCTCCAACATGCTCTAAGGCGTTTGTTGGAATGAGTAGAAGCTATGTTGAAGCATGCGATGTGAAAAAACCTATTGTGTAACGTAGTGATCATTATATCTTTATTGTTTACCAAATCAAAATGAAATAATCAATGTGTTATTACATTATACTAAGTATGCCTCTTGCTGGAAAGCATCATTGTTATTTTTAGGTGTTCTAATCGAATAAATTTGCCCTCACCAGTTTTGATGTCAATACCAGGCCATTCCTTTTTCGTCGAGAGAAATTTTTGGTGATTGTTATACTCCTCTCTGCTGAAGACAGTAATACCCTTCATTGATTTCTCGTTAGACATTTTTCTCGTGTGATCGATTCGGGTTTAATTTTTCATAAGATCCTTTTATCATCGATGATGCTACCACTGTTTTCCCGATTGCATCATCAGCTGTCTGTAGCTCACAAAAAACAGGCTTTTACAGAACTTGAAAAATCTACGAGAAAGCAGTGAGAAACCTTGAGAATTGAGAAACTCGCGATTCCCGCGAATGCCCTGAAATACCCGAGGAACTGCGCGAAAAAGGAAATTGCGAAACTGCGCGGCGAATTCACCATACTAAGAATATACTCTGTTTCACGTATGATGCGCATGTATCATTTTATCTTTCTTCAATATTCAAGATGAAATAACAAGGATAAAATGATGATATATTGTGCATGAAACGAAACGCATTTCAGTATACTGCACAACTGCACTACCTAACTTTGCATGCATCAGAAAATTACCATTCCACGCTAATCTGTTTCAGATAATATGATACTAGTCTATTTAGCGGACGTTGATAATATTTCGTCGGTAAAAGAAAAATATTTTAAACAGTGTTACAACACCGTAAAAATGCCCCCGCGCAATATTCCCTTCCGAAGAAGTGGATGTACTACACAACAATATCTATTTTTTTTCGGTGCTTCTGATGAAAATAAGTCGCTGAAATCGTTGAAATTTCTACTAATTTGATAAATTTATTTCAGCGATTTACTTTCATCAGAAGCACCTGATTTATTTTCATAAAGAGCATATACAATTTGTTATAAATATACAACTTTACAAACACTTTCCAAAGATGTCAAAATATACATAAAAATCGTTTAATAATTTTTATATACTTATAAAAGTATATAAAAATGATGAAAATTAATTCAGAACATCCAAAGGGGTATAGTGTATAAGGGTATCCAAAACTAAGGTGTGTGTGTGTGTGTGTGTGTACTAAAGGTAAACAAAGTTATTTATTTAAAGTATATACTTTAAATAAAAAAATATAAGAGTTATTTAGTATTTATTATTTTAAATAACTACACTTCTGACTTATTTCTTACTTAGTTTTAAATAAGTTTTTCCGAATCTATTATATATTTTTTATTTTAAATAAATCATATCAGTTTTTTTCCGATTCTTATGATTTTATATTTTAAATAAATTCCTGAAATTTTACATTTATTTTTTATTATATTTTTATTATATTTTTTAAATAAGTCGTAACAGTTATTTTACTGAGTGTCGTAATTGGCATTATACAAAAGTTTAAAGATTTTGCAGCAATAGTATAAGTGTCATAAATTAATTTTTTAGCTGAAAAATTATATAATAATTAACAAGATATTTAATTTAACTTTTAACCAATGCTGCATTGAGCGCGAATTGTTTCGCAAAATTAAAAAATTTGCATATATCTTTATATAAAATTTTTGTATAGAATACTCTTAATTTTTGTTTAAGTAGAATCATTTAAGAGTATAATTGAGAAATAATGTTGGAATATCAAAAATAACCTTATGCGAATAATTATCATTGTAATTACGTTTAAAAGAATCGCGCAAGTAATATAGGATTAAACCAGTGCCAGAGATGCTACAAAGCAAAGGACAAAATATATGACGACACTCATAATTTGTTAAAATCATGTGAAATACGAATCATATGAAATATAAATCGCAGCCAAAAAAAAATAAAATCGTGTGAATGAATCATGAATAAACCGTGAATATTTTTCGTACACATAGTATGGATATCTAAAGGGCGAGGAGTGGGGGAGCGTCAAGCGTGTCGCGCGGTGGTTGACTATATGTCATCACTCATCACTTCGGCAATTTCAGCATTCGCTCGGCGACCTCGGAGTGAGGTACATGTAATGTTAAGTGCTCCGCGTATCATATTAATTCATGAAAAATAAATTAATATCTACAAACGCGAATTGATCAATTTTATTTAATTTGCGATCCGTGGACATGTCGAATGAATGCCTTTCGTCGAAGGTATAGGTTATATTATCTCACGCTCGAAATATATGGTACAGTAAGAAAATAATATATTTAGAAATTATAAATTGTTACGTTTAGATTGGTACTTGTTCTCTTTATAATCATTAATGATAGCATATCGATGACTTTGCATATCACTCTTTATTTTTGGAAAAAGCGTACGATGCATAAATTTAGATTTATTGAATTATCGGATTACGATTCCAAAGTAACAAAAAATTAAAACGCGTTAATCTTTTGTTAACAATATTGCGTACATTGTGCGGATTTCGTGTAATGAAAAATTATTACAAACTAATCGCTTATTGTAACACTTTGAAATATCTAATAAGAAAGAAAGAAAGATATAGATGATTTGCGTAACGAATCCAAGAAATAAAGCAAAGATTATGTGCAATAAAGCTTATTTATCGAAGAATCTTAAAAATGTACGATTAGATTGTTTTACTGATTTTGTAATATGTGTTAACATTTCGTCAGTTAGATGAAATCGACGCGCAACTTTGGAAATTGTTTTGATGCGGAAGGGCAGGCGCGTCATTATTATGCGAAGTTATCATACGCAGTCATTCCATTATCAAAGCTCGTACAGGCAGGTAGCCGTGTCGCGTGCCGCTCTTCTTCACATTTCTTTTTCAAATGTAATCGCGACAAATGCTAAATAATATGAAACATTGTATTTTACTGAATACTAAGTACTAAAAGTATACGATTATTAACTCGCATAATTAATTATTCATAAAAGAATTGAGACGACAATCATATATTACTACGGAATAGACATTCGGTACGATTCATTCATTTGAAATCAAAACGCGATGGAAAAACAGAATTCATTACTATTTCGCGATAATTTCCGACGACAATTATTTTTGTTTAATGTAACATTTTTGTCTCGCTTGAATATAATTCGATTATTCTTCGAACCGTATCACGCAAATCATAAAAAAGCTATATTAATATAAATACTCTCGCATGCAAATAATGTAATTTTTGCTTTCACAATTAATATAGTGTAATTAATAATTTAATTAATTTTTCGTGCACCTTTCGTTATACGATCTGTATAAAAAATGTAACTATATACAACCATTTGTCATCAGTAAAAGAAATATTTCTCTTTTCTATTAATCTCTAACTCATCCCATTGACTCTACTCATATCTTACAGCCATCGTAATAAGAGATTCAATCCTTGTTTATTACATTTTTCAGATGATATCTTTCCTCTCACGGGTATACTTTGATGTGATGAGAGGACTCAGTATTCAGAAGATATACACGAAAAGAACGATTTTTCTCAAGTATCTCAAAATTTTCGGATCTATCTGAATGATATATCTAGATATATCATTATATATATGTAGATATATCTATAAATTTTTAGATATTGATTAAATCTAACATTCTCTTCGTGTAAAAATCCAACGACGGGGAAACTAACGTACTCTCGTCCGCCGATTTAATTGAAAGTGAACGAACGCAGCCGGTTCGTCGCGTCGCGCGTTTATATAGTGTATTATTCGTGAGTGTTTACGCGAGTGTCCTGTGCGAGAGGATGTCAACCCGATTCTGAGAGGAGGAGGAAGTGCCTCTGGGAGAGGCATCGGACACCGGCGGAGCAACCTTACGGTAAATATCATTTTTTACTTATGTAAAATCAATATATTTCTTCTATTTATTCTTGAGTCGTTTTATTTTACAATGTTTGATTTAAAAATGATAATTAGAAAAAAAATTTTTTTTTCATTATTTGGAAATTTCATATATACAAATTTTTCAGATCTATTTTAAAAAAATGTATAATTAATTTATAAATATCTAACTTGCAATGATTAACTAAAAAATATGATGTTTATAAAAATTAAATATTTTGAATTATATATATTTTGATTATTTTAAGAGAACTTTGCGTTTTTTTAAAATATTGTTTATGTTCTTCCCGATTTGTTATAGTTTGAATTTTATATTTTTTTATTACAGAATCGTAGCGACGTTGCAGATATAACTTTGCTGTTGCACGTCGGTGAGTGATGAATTAATGTTTTTATTGAGGTAATGGATGTGTGGTAATTTTGTTAATATATTATATATCTACAAATGCGTATATGCATTAATTTAATAAAAATATACGGATAAATATATATGTATAGCATTCCATACATCTGTTGTCTTAAAATGAATAAGTTAGAACAGATTAGGATAAACTTAATCCTGAATGCCTTCTTATTATTGAATATATTGTGCACTATTAAATCTATAATGTCATGTTACACCCAGTTTGAGTTATTTCTACACTGAAAGAAAAGATTGTCTGCTGCAGCAAATTAGATGGTAAAATATGGCATAGCATTTTTAATTGGCTACAACAGCCAATTAAGAATGCTATGCCATATTTTACCATTTAATTTGCTGCAGCAGCCAATCTTTTCTTTTAATGTAACTATTTTTATATATCGCCATTGCTTTTACACAACATCTTGTTAATTTAATTATAAGAATAAAGTAAAATTATTTAACTCAGGAAAATTATTGAATTTCGCTCAAATTTTGTTTACTATTGTATGTTAATGTGTGAATGAAATAACTCAAGCTCGATTTGATACTATCAAAAATATAATAAAAAATAGGTTGTTTCGATAGTCGTGTTTTCCAATATTAAATTACTCGAGAAAAAAATATTTCATATATAATTATATAAATTTTATATAATTGTATATAAATAGACATATTTTATATATAATTATATATAAATATATACAATCATATAAAATATGTTCATTTATACAATAAAATAAAAAATAATAAAATATTCGTTTTTTAAATATATGAAATACATAAAATAAAAAAAATAAAGTTTATATAAAATAATAATTAAAATGAATGAAATTGTTATCTATGAATATTATAACATGGAAAAGCGTTTGTATAACAAACAAGTATTATTTTATTGATTTTCCTATCTATCCTGTTCCCAAATATTCATTCAGGATTATGTTTTATACAAGTTGGTGCAGAAAAGCAGTATCTACATGCACGTATATATATAATGTGTTTTTAAAAAAATTTCTTCTTTTACACTTATTTGTACATGTTATGTTAATGAAATAAAAAAAATTCTAATGTAACGTATATAATTTATTGATTTCGCTTTTATATAAAACACATTTTATGGTTGTTAATTATTGTTGTTTATGCACTGACTTTAGCCTGATCTTTTATAACTTATCCATATGTAATAACTGAATTTTATACCAGTTTAAAGTAGTAATAATGTAAGATTCAAAATATACATTTTATTAATATTTTTTTTAAGAAATAGAAGAATTTTAAAATAAAAAAATATATTAATCGGGCTCTAAAGATTCGAAAACTATCAAATAATGTACGAACAATGAGAGCGTTACATAGCGCGGCAGTTGGTGAGCAATTTATATAACAATCTTAAAAAATTCACATAATATATTAAAAATAATGACTTTCAATATAGACTTCTTAGGACCGTTTCGGTTTACTTCAAATCATCTTCAGCTAATTCGTATCGTACATTATAAATGTGTGGATAGAAAAACATTGAATAAAGTTGAAATTACGCTCTATGTGAAATCGAGGATGAATACCTCCCTAGCGTCTGGTTGGAAGTAGTGGAGGATCTTTAGCTCGTTTTTGCTAAATTAAATTAACGATATATGATTGGAAAAATTTGAAGTGTATTCAAAGTCTCTATAATTTTTGATCATTATAGAGGGCTTTGGAATATACTTACATATTAGTAATTATATGTTTGGTAAAAACAGCTGAAAATCTGCCCGTTTTAGAAAAATATAATTTCGTAATTCTTGCTAACTCATTTTTATGCAGGTGTATATTATAAGATAAAATTCGCTAAATTAACTTGTTTGAATATTCAAACATTCACTTCTTCAAAGGACAATAGTGCGCGGGAACAGTTATAGGAAAAAGATTCTCATGTTTTCTTTCTGGTGTTGCAAAGACGAGGATACATTAATCGATTAGCGACTTCATATATTTAAATAAAGTTTATTTTGAAGCATTTTGCACAACACTGCTCTACACATCTGCTTACGTAAGTAAAATAATCCCGATCGCAAGAATTCACTTCGATATAATCATATATTTATATGTACACATCTTACAGAGACCAAGTTCGTTGGATTAATATAGTACATAGTGAGCTGCCAAATGATTCTCGAATATATATCTCTCTCGAGTTTGCTGCCACTTGTTTTTAGAGTCGTCTTTTCTTAGTGACTAGGTCAGTATATCTTAAGTTATGCAGCGGTTTGCAAGTTTCGACTACGAATAAGACGGCGAATATCAAAAAAACATTCCTTGTCGCTGCGCAGAAAAGATTTTGCATAAACGTCGCATTGTCTCTGGTGTAAATGCAATAGCATCCGGCTTTGGCAGTATGATTTTCATTCTCTGATTTAGGTATATAGCAGTGCAATTTCTCTTTTCCTTTTCTTTTATTAATACACATTATATATCGTAACTTAGGTCTTTCTTAAAAACACGTCGACGGCTTACAGTTTGAATGAATAAACATATATACGCAACATTGAACATTGTGCAATGCAAATATAGGACCTATCTTGCAAAATGAATGAATATACAAAACAAAAGTTCACATGTACGTTATTTCTCTACCTTGTATAAGCGACAAGATTCTGAGGTCTTTGTACGCATCTGCTCTTGATTGACACAATAATAATTGTTCACGTTTTGTACTTTGTAAGTTAGGTACAGCCCATTCTACAATTGCATAAGCGTAGTTGTAACTGATTGTAGTTATAAGAACTGACCAATCACAATCAAATATTTTCCTCATATTTGACTGTGATTGGTTAATTCTTACAACTACAACCACTTAATAGCTTAGGGTGTCTTCCGCAAAGCGATTCAATACAACCTAGTGAACATCTCATTCTTGTTTAACATTGATGAACAACAAGGATGCATCGTGTCATGTGTGTTTTATTGGAAGGCATCCTTAATGTATATGTTCATCACAACGTTTGGACGACCATCGAATTGAATCCTTTAAAAACTCACAACGTGATTTTGCATGCCCAGCAAACGAAAATCGATTGAAATAAATTGAAATGGATTCAGATTTTCATTCAATATATTCAATGTTAAAATGAATGCTTTTCAATTCTGAATGCATTTTTATTCATTTATAGGAATTGCATGGAGCATATTTCTATGCCTTCCAATCTAAAAATAATATTAGCTTTTTCTGTGCACACAAATACAATTGTAAATACTGTTCAATTCAAAATTTTGAATAGGAAATGCAGTTTTTCAATCCAATTGCATCGAATTGAATCCAATTAAATCCAAAAAAAGTATTCGCTATTTAAAATACGCATTCGGATAGAAAAAAATTTCAATTCATTTTCATTCATTCTCGTTTACTGGGTGGTCAGAGAAGCCTCTTGGAGTTCTCTTGCGACATATTGAGAATTACATTCATTACATCGCCACAAAGTAAAAAAGAAGCGCGAAGAGAAAGAATAAATAAAAGATATTGCACAAAAATAGCTTATGAATTAAAGTCGACGCGCAACGTCTTTTGGATGGATGTTTTATGTACGGGATGGAAGAGTTATTGTTCCGTATGTTTTATAGTAATACAGTTTGATCATAACGTTGTAATTGTTTATGACTAATAATAACTAAATGCTGAGATTGCGAAGGTTGGGAAAATCTCTTTGAAAAGTAACATTACTCGTTACAAATAATGATTAAAAAGTAACGAGTTACAAATGCTGAATAATTTTTTCAGTAACGAGTAACTTTCAACTCGTTGCAAGTAACGATCTACTTTCCAATCCTGATGTTATAGTCATAGAAAATTCGTTATTGACAAATTGTTATTATGACAGAAATTATAACGATAAGGTATATAACGGTGTTACAAGTATAACTAGTAATTTCCATTCCCTGATTTTATAATACCATTGGAAAAAGTAAAGATAACGTGAATACCAAAATTCATATTGTCAATTAATCTAAATGCAAATCCGAAATGCGAAAAACAATATATGTTCGTTCAAGAAACAACGTTTCCATGTTGCATCGATGAGTATACATTGCATTAAAAAAATGCTCTTGTACGATACTCTTTTTTTTTTTTCACGCGTTATATCTTAACGTCAACCAGCGAAATGTTTTGTAATAATGGAAGAAAAGGATAGACTCGATTATCTTCGTCGATATCGTATACGAAAAATATATACATGCAATAATAAATTTAACGTTTAGAGTTTTTTTCGCATTGCAATAGTGCAATCACAAGAAAATGAAATTCTCATTCCATTGATAAGAATTAGGATCGAGCTCGTTCCAAGCAACAAGAGAAATGGCTCTCGCTGCAGAAAAGCTGCAAAACTGTTTCGAGATTTCTCGTCAACATTTTAATAAATCGATGAAAGACTTGCAAAGACTGATACTATTATCAGCGAAGACGTACCTCTCGAGGGGTGCTACCGCATAACCACACAGTCATTTGTCGACTTTGAATAATATGGAAAACATGCCAGTATAAATCAATAATCATTTTTACGCGATCTTTCTAAACGCGACTTTTTTCATTGCAAACAACATTGTTATACGACTAGCTTCTACTCTCTATAACCGTAACTCGAAAGATAATGAAAATATCCTCCCTAATCGTTCTTAAAACGTATCCACGCCACAGGAATTTCGTATTACACGGGAGATTCTATGGATCAGAAAACAAATTGCACTTGATCAAGATACAGAATGAGCCTGATGAAGTGAAAATCAGTAGGGAATATTATTTAACGATCAAAGACAGAGATAGAAAAAGATTATTTCTCAACGAAATTTGAGCTGTTAATTATGAAACAATTAAAATTAAAACTTCAGAAGATATTGATTCACGTATCGTGTAGCATTTGTGCAGGCACACATGTCTTTGTGTTTTCCTGGCTCTGGGCAGCTTTTGAGCCTCTTAAATACTCAAGCTCGTTCGTATTAGATAAGTAGGCCTCTGAATATTTATTAAGGTCGGCGTCGAATTTCACAAAGGACGTATTCCTAATACCGATATTTATCTTTCAGGTTCATACAGTATATTGAGAGAACAAATAGAGAATATATTTCGTTAAGTTAAATATCTTTTCAGAAGGTAACGTTTTAGAGTCTCTCTAAATGCAGTGCAACATCTTTAAATGTCATTCTATTATTTTCTTTCATACGTATAGCATTTATTCCGTCAAGCAACAATCATTCACAGCGGCAGTTACGTCGCAGCTTCCGCTTTTTTCCGTACATACACTCTTTCTTACGAGCTCTTACGATGTCGTGTCTTGAAAGCTTTCACAGCGAGAAAAATTTCAGAAAGGTCTGCGGAGGGATCGGCACATGGAGAGATGCTTGGTCGACATCCGCCAGTTTCTCTTGAAACGCGGGATCCTGATCTGCGATGCAGGGATGACCCAGCGACCGCCAGAATAAGCAACGACAATTACGGCATAACTGTATCATCTCGGCATACTCCTCTCGCAATCCGAACAATCTGGGTAGAATGAGGACATGTAGAAAACGTATAATATGATGTTGACAAATGCAAAATTACGAAATGCTAAACTGACGTTTGCAGTAATCTCGATTCAATCGCGTGTAAAAGAATAGCCGTACCTCCGAGCGATAGTGAATATGGTTTTCCAGTCTTTCCCAGGATTATTCTGTCTGGTGGTAGCAATTTGCTGTGGTGTAAAATGATATTGGGCAAGCTCGCGCCAGATACGCTGTTCTTGTGCTAGAACGGCAAGGTGTTCGCATGCTTCGGAAGAAGCTTCGATGTCTCGAGGGTCGCTCAAGCGTAGGAGGATCTCTCGACGACATTCAGGCGGCAGATCTGACCATTGAGGTTGCTGCTCCTCGTCCGGCTATAATAACTCGTTTGTTATTAATCAACCTTTATCATGAATTTCCTTGAAATCACTCCATCCTAACTTTTACATAACAAATATTTATTACGTTACCTGGGTAATAGTGATTGACGAAGCGATTTGCAATATTCTTTCCAGAGCTGCTTTATGTTTCTCCCACAGAATAACGGAACCCAAGGGTCTACCGCCCCAGCAGCAACCAGCGCTAAAAGCTCGAACTCTTTCTATAAGACGCCGCAGCCTTCCTGTCTGTTGTTGCGACAGTGATACTAAAACAACCATCAATTCAGCATGAATAATTAAATTAATTTTTCTCTTTCTTTAGAAAAAAAAGATGTTGACAAGTAGAGAAATATCATGAAATTGCTAGATAAATTTCACAATGGATTATTTAAAGATTCTTAGTATTTGTAAGAACAAGACCCTTTTACCTTCCAGAGCGACTTCCTCGAGCATATTGAAAAGCACTCTTTGAGCGCATCCGCTAAGACCACCCATTCTATGACTGACCAAAAGATCCAGGAGACGGACTATGTAATTGAATCGACGGCAGTCGTGTACAGCGGATAGGAAATCCAGCCTCTTCAAGGCGTCGCTCAGGCCATTGAAACCAGCGATCTGTAAATTTAGAAACGGATAATGAATGATTCCGCTCGCTATGATGTCTAAGTATAGGTAGATACAAGATTCGTCGACAGTTTGTTACTGGTATCTTTTGCTCTTTTTTTTCTTACTCGCACTCAACCTGTCTTTATCGAGTAAATCGCAGTCTCTTTCCTCTTGCACAAGGTTGTGTCTAAATTAAGACCAAGCCGAAAGGAGTCACTCACCTCGCGTGTACACTTCAACGTGATGTGACAATGTGGTTGGACGGCGTTTTCTGAAATTTAAGAAAAATATTCGTTATTTCATTTGTCGTCTTTATGGGTGCATTGTTTGACTAAAAACATTGCTCTTATTGCTTGGCAAAAAATTATTTCTTCAGACCTCTATATATTATTAAATCTCTCTCTTTTTATATATATATATATATATATAATTTAAAGATCTTCGATAAACATCTAAGTCAAATTATTAATATCGCAATAAAATGAAACACGAAAAAGGAAAAAGTCTACAAATTTGAATTTATAATTATAGCTAACGAAGGCCTCACATCGGCTAGAATAGATAAGTTCTCAAGTTTCCAATATAGACTATGCTACGCACCTTTCTTCTTGTCCTTCTCTTTCTTATCGCCGGCATCTTTTTCGCCGCTGTAAGAAAAAGTATTCTTTAAACGTGATAATTCTTTAAACGTGCTACATCATTAAATTTGTTAAAATTTAAAGAATTTATTGAAACGAGAAGCAATGCGCAAACGTAGAGTTTTTGCAATTAAAAAAAGCTTAATAAATTAAACTATAAAAATTGTATTAAAAATTTTGCACATTGATCCATTCACTTTTTTCATATTTCAGTTATATGATATAAAATGTAATAACAAAACTTTCGTTTATCTTATTTATCTACCGAATAATTTATCTTATAAACCTATGATTTATCTTATGTCCAATGGAAGTGCGAAGAAGATACTTCCTGAGAGCGAGATGCTGAGAGTACTAATATACGGATCCCAATTATGGCACAATACACTGCGACCGGTTTCAGCGAACTCGCGGCTGCTACGACTCAACGGAGTTAGCTTCGGTTCGACTACGGAAAGACTATCGTGGCAAAATAATGTTCAAGAAACAACTTCGTAGGACTTTTATTCGTTTCCTTACAGTCTTTCGTATAGCATTTTGTTTCACAAAATACTTGTAAGAATATATCCTACTGAAATATAAAATATTTCTAAAAGATTTTCTACACTAATGATGTAATAAATATATAAGATCAATAATTATTAGTTGAAATTAATTCAAGCTTAGTTGATAATAATATAGATACTCGGACAATAATTATCAATTTTTAAAATATAATGTTGAGTGTTTTAAATATTCTTACAAAGAAAGCTATACTTTCTTGCTATCTCAGTACAACTAATATCATTTTCAATAAAAAACAATGAACTTTTAATTTTTATCTGTATAATACTTCCAAAAAAATTTTTTTAAATAAACACACTTTACTACTTAAGTGACTGTGAATTACTGATATTATCATCGTGTTGGTATTCGACAAAAAAGAAGAAAAAACATGCGTAGGCGTTCGTGTCTGGTATAATCGCATTTAAACAGACCACGACGAATCCGTCTTGAGAGTGATACCTTCACCATCGTTTACAAAAATCGTAATTGCTTTATAATACGTTGATCATAATTAAGGTGAACACACCTTGCATAGACATTAACAATCTCTTTCATCCAACTACAGTAACATTCTTATTTCAATTGTGACACATGAGAAGTTTGAGGAAGCGAAAAAATGCATCGAAACTGCAGCAAATCGCATTAGGCTCTGCGCGTTTATACGTCAGAATGACTTTATAATCTCTTAATAGACGCGACATTATTTAACTGTCACTAGATTACAGTGCATTCTATTTATAAAGAAAGAGTTCGAATACATGCGTCAACATGCATAAGATTTATTCTCATTTTTAAAATGTCGGAGATTAAATTGTGCAAAGTTGGGATGCGAATTGCGGCCATTCTTGCTCTAATTTAAAAGTTTTAAAACACTCGCGATCAATACTTATTGAATTCAGTCTTTTATAAACCCGTTTAAAATATGAAGTATGAAGATACGATACGAAGATAGAAATCAAATTCTGCTGCATATAATGCGTTCCGATTTCTTCTCCGCAATTATTCGTGCTATAAAACTTTCAGCTATAAAAATACTCGCATAAAAACTCGATTCCTTCCAAGAGTATAAAATTCTTCATTTTTAATTATAGAAGAATATAGCGAACGCGTTACGTTTGAATTCGAATATAAAGATTGAGAAAGATACTATATTTCTTCATCATTTATAACAGATTCTTCTATATAATTTTTGTTATAGAGAAGAAATATTATTTCTCGAATGAAGAAATGCAAATCTGATTTTTTTTTATTAAAAATTTGTAATAAATATTATTGTTAAATCTTGAAAAGTTTATCATTATATCGTTTCAAATATTTATATGATCTTCGAATCGAGTGTTTTAAAATATTTAAAATAATTCTTTTCTTATTCTTTAATATCTAGATGCATTTCGTTGCACTTCACTTGTCGCGCTTATCATTCTGTCTACGCAAGTAACGGCGAACATTCTATTATAGGGACGCAACGATGACCTTGTATGTTAACTCGTGCATATATTCGCATATATGTACAAACAGCTTCGCGTGCAGGACGTATTTGTGATTTTTCTGCATGAACGAGACTAGATATGGGAAAACATTTTCCCATTTTAATATATCGGTGATGCGTGCTCTTGCTCTTTCCCTTTCAAATTGAAAGCGCCGGTTCGGCGATTAAGATTATCAAATCATACCATCTATAAGGGACTTAATATTAATAAGCTTATATGTGTTGGAAAGATCGACAGAGAGAAAGAGAGAGATCTCGTACCATTAGACCATAGGATTACATAACTACTTGTAGCGCTTACGAGATCAATTGTAGATGCATGTGTTAAACAAGGAACTGTAAATGCGGAAAATCCTCCACTGTGTAATACCGATGACTTGCAACTGGAGCGATCAATGTCACGTCAATGTTCTATGGCTTGAGAGTAGAAGGACAAATATCATATATCGGAATATAAGGATTGACGTCATATTATTCACGGTGTCAAGATTGTTCGTTTTATTCTAATAATAAAGCGGTTGAAATAGATGATGTTGAATCAAACATTAACAATATATAAATTATGAATAATTAAAAACAATGGCTTTTGCGTTTTAAAAGTATTTAATTTTTAATCTCAGACATTTTATGATTTTATGATTAATAATAAAAAACTTTTACTTAGTTAAATATTATCTCGGTCGTGAGTGACATAGCTTCAAAGGTATAAGTACAATACGTTGATAGAAGATAGGTATGGCTTAGAAAGTTCTGCGGTCTCTTCATTCCTTTATTCTCTTTTTAGTTCCGAAATGCAGAAGGACTATCGGTTATTTTAGTTCTCTGCAATATACAGAGATTGATGTACAAAAAAACAAATGCATTCTCTGCACTTGAAATATTATCATTGTGCCGTTTACTTTTATGATATAAAACAGTCGAGTTGGATACATCTAAATAAAAATTTTTAAAAAAGCAAGTTTTGAGAGACTCGACGTGTCGTTAAAAAATAGACTTCGATATAACGATGTGGAAATGGAATCCGGCGGAATGACAAAATTTGGTAACAAATAAAGAGATTCTCGTACAAGACTATGTTTCGAATCGGATATAATTTGATTGTTGATTGCTTGATAAATTCTGTCATTTCAAAATGTGAAAAACAAGGCTGTTTTCATGAAACAAAAGATTCAGGGTGATATATAGATAGACATGCAGATAGGTACATGTATTAATTCAGTCAAAAATAAAGGAAATAGCAAAACAAGCGTAAAACATTAGACTGTTACTTTTGGTAAAACACCAAGTATGTACCTTTATTGATAATCTTTTTTATCTATTTTTTCTTTCATTAGATCAAATATGTATAAATATACATATGTCTACTTTTAATATGTCTTTGTTTATTTCCTTTTAATATGCATTATATATCTTTTTAGCGCTTTAAGTGCATTTCGTGTTGTTTCCTTTCAATAACATAGATCTGTTTAACGTTTCTATCGTACTTATTTTAATTTAAGCAACGCTCGTTCCGTGACAAATGTTCGCGGATTAAGCCAGCCTAATATGTAAGCTGGACAGACGATAAAGACGAATAAGAATGATTTTTTTTTTACACGAGATAATCCCGCACGGAAGAAAATAATATATAGTACAGAGTAGCGGCACTTTCATATACTTTGCAACGTGCGAATAATTAATTCGCGAATATAGAAATCGGCTGGTACGAAACTTTTACTTCCAGTTCGAGTTCACCGACCCTTCCATGGTGCGCGCACCACGTCTAATCCCGTTTCCAAGCTGGGAAAACGCGCGTAGGACGGCTGTACATCGGTTGAATCGTTGAAATAATGGTCGCATCGGCTGTGTGTGTTAGGTCGAGGAGGGAAATGGAGAAAACCAGCTTTTAGATTCTTCCGCAATAGTACTTTCCGCGTACTTTCCAGTCATTTTGTCAAACTCTATCAAGATTTAAAATCGTTATGCGTGCGCTGTATGATAGTATCGGCAGAAAAAGTTCCCTATTAATGCACGACAATTAAGTCGACCCCGACCAAGTCGATCTCAGTAGAAAGATATTTTTTATAAATTAACACATGCCTTTAAATTTAATAAGTTATATATTCCTCATAGGTTTTTCTCGGAAAAAAGAATTCGAATTCTCTCGATATTATTTCTTTATTAGAGGATGATTGTTTCGCAAGATTCTATACTTGACATTTTTATTTGGAAAATGTGAAGGGATATATAAAGTTGAAGAGATCGAGGGAAAGTCTCCTATTAAGCGTAGAAAAATAAAAAGAAATACAAGATACGCTTTCATTGTACTGTACCATTTCCCGAATTACTGTCGTTGCTACGTTTTGCGAAAGTAAAATATCGTGGTTGACAGTATCGAGTCGAATCCACATATACGAAAAAGCCGCATCGTCTAACCGAATTTATCAAGGCTGCATGAGGTACATATACCCTGTGAGGAGATTGCGAATTGGCGCAGGTCACATTGATAGCTAGGTCGCGACCTACTTCCGCACCGACAAGATGCACAATTGCATGTGTCAGTAGTTTCCCATTTTGAGAATTCGATCTAGCTCTTAAAGGATCCAGCGCTTAAAGGATATCTAATCCTACGAAGATATATATTTTCATGAACTGCTCAAAAATCGGCTATTTCAGCGGCTCGTGAAAATGTATCTTCATTGACGAAAATACCTGTGCTGTTCCTGTGCATAGATAAATCCAAAGAGGATTCGCAATATTGTCAATGCTAAATGTCGAAAGTATACGATTTGTTCATATACTTTTTCTAAAGTGGCAATTTTCAATTGTATAAATATTTAATTTTAATATATCAATTTTATTTAACTAATGTATTAAAATTTATCCGCATTTACACTCCACTTTTATCAAGCACATTTTATGTGCGCATTTAACATATAGTTTACATATACTACAGAATCTCACAATCAGAAATAGAAATGTGCGCATTTATCGATAGGCGAGAGCTGTGAATATACGGACCTATAAGTGCAATTTTGTATGGCATTGCTGAAAATTATTTGATAACTTGATAGACCGCATTCTTTTCAACAATATGTCAAACAATTTACATTACTAATGTTATTGTATGTGATACATGATAGTCATAACACATTTTATTGATATTTATGAATTTTTATCTTCCAGCAATATTTCTAATTTCTCAAAGAAAAGCTTCCGATATAAACTCTATTAACTTTTAATCCCGTAGCTTGTTTTTACCTAACATGAAAGAAAAGGAATAGCTAGGCCAGACGGTTTCTTTTAGCGAGTGCGAGAAAGCGCAACGAAGTCGAGCGCTCTGTCGAAACTCCTGTGCAACCATTGCGTTTCACATGATATATTGGTAATCATTTCTTTATAAAATTCAAACATCTCGAGAATGTACAGAAATATCATAAGGTAATATTTCAATTAATTATAACGAATGTCAAATTCAAAACACGTGCATCCTTGAATATTTTATAACAGAATACTGCAATACTGCTTTTCATACAACTTGCATTTTTACAAATGTGAACTACAAAATAGTCATCATAAAAACCATATTAATAATTAAGAAAATTTAAAATTAGATCATTATGTATAATATTTCTATACTGTATAATATCGCACTATTACTAGAGAATATTATATATTTATTCTAAAAATAGATGACATTGTTAATAACAGGAATATTCAATGTGTATGAATTAACATAACTCATATCATATTTACGATATAACATTAGTGCAATGCACTAATGAAAATGTTGCAGGTTGCCTATTGTGTAGATGCTCAAGACTTGCATTCGCAAAAAAATCCGGATGCACTCGTACGCACGCACGCATGCACGCATGCATGCATGTATTATTAGAATTATTAATTAGAAATGCAAGGGATACGCGAGATTGCATGGATTTGAAAAATAAATATTTTAAATAATATAAATGCCAAATATTCGCCAGCGTCTGGTAGAAATCTAACAGAAATAAACGCAATATATATGATACATCCGCATCGCGCGAACGAAAGAGTTTCGTGCAACTGCATTTTAAATACGTTTTCCAACGGATTATTAATAAATGAAAATAAGTGTGCGACACGTAAATAAACAGATGAATTATGATATACATTTATAATAATCTTATATAAGATTCAAATAATTATATATACAGGGTGTCCCAGAATAATCGTCAAATATTTCGTGTATTTGTAGAGCGATTGTTAGAACTAAACTGACAATGAGTCGAAAAGTCCTCTACAATTTTGACATTTTTGCAATAAACGATTTTTGTTACATGCTCTTTTTCTGTAAAGTTAATAGTACTTGAGTAAAAAATTATTGAAAATCAATATTCTGCAATTTTAATTAATATCTTGTTAACTATTGCGAAAATGGTAGAGGACTTTTCGACTCAGTTCAATCCGCTATACCAGCGCACGAAATATTTGGCCATTCTGGGACCACTCTGTATAAATAGTTAGATTGTTAAATTTTGATTTCAAGTAATTATAGATATATAATTTCACAATTTAACGTGTTTATTAATTAATGCAATTAATTATGTATTATTTAATTAAACATTAGATGTTCATATACACGTCGCACAATTATTTCTAGAAAATACGTTGTTGCAAATCTATATAATGGATTTTCAACAAATTAATAAACTTTCACGCCTCACGTGTGATAGCAATTATCGGTTAGTTGGAGTTACAGAGTTAAGTTGCAATTAAGGGTACGTTAAGCATCAAATGTTTATATTTATCGATCGTACTTGGAGCAAACTAATTATCAGATTTCAGGTGAGAACGAAGAAGTGGCTCGGCTTTAGTCGAAACTGTACAAAGATAATACGCAGAAGTAGCATTACAGAATGTTTTACTATCTTATAAAATTGTCAGCCGTCACGGAAGCGTAATAATAAGAAGCAATTATCACGTTCACATTTCGAGTCAATTAATGTATTGTGAGTTGCTGTATTGTATGTTCTTCTAAGAAAAAACAACGAGCATCTTTGATTTCCCAAAAGAGAAAAGTTTTGCAAAAAGTCAAGTGCAAAAAATCAGTCGAATTTCAGCTTTGGAAAGTTGTTTAAAGCTCCTGAGTAATCGCCGAGGTCATGTTGGAATCGTGACGCCAAGCGAGAAATGACACGTTGATTTTTCTTTCATTTACAAAATTTGTAACATTTACAAAATAAAGAGAGTTTGGATGAAACGAAATCACTTTAAGCTTTCACAACTAAACACTATGCGTTTTAAATCCACACGTAGTGTTTTGTCTATTGAAAAAATTAAAACTAAAACATCTCTAAGTGTTTAAAAAATGGGGAGAAGAATAAAACACATTTCTTTTTACAGTGGCACTAAGCGATTCCTGTAAATGATTCAATTGTAATTCGCGTCGATTTCTTGAGTCGAATTTGTAAACGAAATTCGCAAATGGCAAGAATATCGATCGTGTTGTATCGCCCTCATATTTACGAGAAGTAATAAGTTGCTGAAAGGAGTATGTTTTCGCATTTTATTTGTTCTTTTTTTTACAATTAGTCCTATTGCTCGTAGCAGATAGTAGTGACTTCTCTCGATCGCATATACCTGTGATGCGCACGTACACAGTCATGTGGGACCTATAGTTTAACGTCAATTCCGAACGACGAAATTTTGTTAGAGAAGTGTTTTTGCAAAGAAAGATAGATCTCGATAGGTTGCTGCTTCCTTCCGAGAGAAGACTGCACGAGTATATGAAAATATTTTGATTTTATCCGGGATCTCTAGCATAACACAGACCAGTGCGCTGTGTCTGCTTTGCCACGCTCGCTCTCAATGCTCTCTACTTATACTTACGACTTACGCGGTACAGCATACAGCTGCTTCCAAATGCAGTGTGCGTTAGCGGAAACAAAGAATCACGCTGCGATTCTTAACAGTACGCTCGTGAACATGGACTGCAAGGATGCGCCACAATTCTAATTATCTAAGCCTGTCATGGCCACAAACACAACTAGTGCAACGAGCACAATGGGCTCAATATCCGGCCGAAGAAATCGCGACGTGCGATCGGCAGTTGTCCCGAGAACATACGATATGTCGATGTCTTTGACAGATCTTGAGATATATGTATAATTGTAGGCTATAATAATATAATCGAATCTTGTAGTCGCATTAGCATAAAAATTGATTAAATTTCGAAACAATAATCTTAAGTTACTTCAATTTTGAAGTAGCAGCTCGCGCTCATCATAACACATTTTTTTCACGAAAAATGAATAATTGAACAATTTCAGGAGATAAAGTACATATTGGATATATGTTAATTAATTTCTATCACTAACAAAGAATTTTTATAGACATTCGATATCTCCTGCTTGGGGCGAGATCTATTTTTAAAAGTGGTATCATATACAGCTATAAACTATACAATTTTAGAAAATTAAAGTTAAAGTAGAAATACAATAATTATTTTATGTTTATTAATAATAGCCATAGATGAAATCAGCGTTTTTCTTGCGTGAAGAAAAGAGTTTATACATTTATATACACTGAAAAAAGAAATGTTTAATTTTAAAATATTAAAATGTTTTGTTTTCTCTATTTTTTAAATACTTAAAGATGTTTTAATTTTAAATTTTTTCAATAGACAAAACACTATGTATTTTAAATCCACAGTGTTTTATTTACGGAAAAAGTTTAAAACTAAAGCATCTTTAAATGTAAGTGTATTTAAAGATAGAGACAAGAATAAAATATTTTAGTATCTTAAAATTAAACACTTACTATTCTTATTTTCAGTATACACGTATTCTCCAGTCTACTTGCGATGGTTTAATTCTGAAAGAACTAAATTAAAATTAATATGTTCTATAGCTTATAATAATTTAAATTCGATATATATATATATATATATATATATATATATATATATTTCCTTTAAAAATCAAGATGAAAATCAGAAGAATATTACGCAGATCAAACATATCGGTTATTATTGTCGAATATTCTCAAATGGAATTAACGTTTCTTTCTCAGAAGAAAAACAATACAGACTTAGTAAGGCTAATACTCTTACTAACATTCATTAATTCTTAGGAAACTAACTCATGGATGTAAACTCTTTCACGAGATGTAACGTTGTCGCGTGTATAAAAGGAAATAATAGATTCACTCTTACACACAACGGCCCGATACTATTCTCATGATTTTCGATTAATACCCCAGTGCAAAACGTTCAGGTTGATCGCGTAGATAAAATCTAGACGCACGTGAATCGGTTTCGATACGAGCGAACCTTGTTATTTGATTTTTGCGCGTGATACAGCGTCGAAGTGACTGCAAAGTCATTTTTTTATATCCGATCAGTAGTATTAAAGAGAGAAACAAGTTTTCACATTTATTTTCATATTATTACAAATTGAGAAAATATCAGATGCATAATTAATGTTGCTAACGGGAGTTGGATTTTGCCTTCGAATTAAGTAGAATTTTAATTCGAGGATAAAACATAACTGAAATCAGTTTAAGCCGATAAGTTGGAATATTACAAATTTCAGTTTTTTATTTTAGAAATACATTTGTAACGTAACAGATAAAGCTACTTTTGTGTCAATGAAAAATACGACGAGAAATGGCATCATCCACAAGCCGCAGCGCGGAACATCGGCGATCAATTTGAGTCTCAATAATGTCAACAAAGAACGATGAGATAATGATAATGAAAAGTCGAAATTAGATGATACAATAGGTCTGCTCTACTTCACGTTTTTCCTGCAATTGCTATTCTCAAAGAGCAGCGATTTTATATTCAGATATATTATATTTCAGAATTATTCTATAATATTGATATTTCGGCTTTCGGCTCGAAGAAGAATTGATACAAAGTGAATAAAAGAATCTCGATTCGTATTTTAGGAGTAACCATGTATCTTTGGTGGCTACTTCTGAAACAAGAAATAAAAGAGCCAAGAGAAATAAACATAGTAAGTTTGCATTACATATTACATGTATTACGTATTACAGATCAATTTGAATAATGTTATGTGCTACTCTGCACGCAAACTTGAAAATCATTTGTATCACGACTCGCGTGAGCGACATGGATAACATGGTATCACCCGCGGCCGCAGGATCAGCAATCGACTCGCGCAAGGACGAACGCACTGCCTGTTCGTCTGTCTGCAGATCATCGTAAATTGTAGCACGAGCTGATGAACATTATTAACGTTAAACTCGGGTAATAATCAAGTAACATTAACTTGTTTCTTATCTTGTTTGATTTAGACGTTTGCGTTGCGTGGAATTAATTATACTATTGTTACAGGTTTCGTCACGAAAACCATGATGCGCTGCCAAACGAAAAAGAAAAAATGCAAACGTGTAGCAACCACACAACGAAAAATTCGATTCTCGGTACTAGAGATCGTGAATAACGATAACTAGTTTTTTGTCGCTGCACTAAACTATTTCTATCGTTTTCCTCAAACTTCAAATATCTATTAATATTATAAGTATATCTATTTCGTTTTAAATTCAATGAGAGAGAGAGAGAGAGAGAGAGAGAGAGAGAGAGAATGTTACATACATTAGTTGAACTGCAAAGAATAGTCTTAGGCTGCGTTCGGGAATTTCACCAGAGTGCCCTAAGTAATAATATCTTTCATTCCATCTTCATTGTTCGTTAGATATAAAACAAAAGAAGATAAGACTATGCACTTGGCACTTGGTTTTCGCGAAACAAATGAAATTGGAGAGTAGTTAAGTAGCCCGCGCGCGATAATGCTCGCGTTCGCATGTAAACAAACGGAGCTGTCAGTAGGATCGATGTAAACGTAAGTAACAGCTGTGCGTCGCGCGGAGTCGCGAAACGGACAAAGAACGAAGGCGACGGGGAAGAGCGTGAGAGGAAGAGTGTAGAGAAAAAAAGAGAAAGAGAGAGCGAGAGCGTTCGATGGAGCAGAGACAATAATGAAATGACGTACCGTAGGAGAAGCGAGAGGGTTTTGTTGTTGGCGCATTCGAGGATCTTCTTTTTCTCCCATCCCTCGACCGTCTTGACCCATTCCTCGCCTGGGCTGCGCCAGTCCTTGGATATGAACGGCATCCTGGGCTTAACAGGTGACGACGACGACGACGATAATGACGACGGATTGGAGCGACTCGCAGCTCGTTAACACCGAGACGGCGCAGGGCGCACCTCGCCGTGTCCGCGGACGCCGAATGTGTGGTGTGTGCGTCCAGCGTCCAATGTCCCGACTCCGCGGCCGCTCAGTCCGCTGCCTGCGACTCGCTTGCGCTTCGCCGCCGAGCCGAGTACCGAGTGGCGAGCGCGCATGGCTTTGTTGTAGTGACGTCACCGCACATCAGCTGTGAGGCCAGCACGGCACGGCGCGGCGCGTTCGCGTACCTGACTGCGCCATTCGTAACTATTTGTCAGACTGCAGTCTCGCTTCCGGCTGGAATGCACCGCATGTGGATATTTCGCCTGTTAACTAACTGATTTTCTATTTGTTCAGAAGTCGAAGAAAGATTTGAAAAAGAGGAAATTCAAGTTCTCTCTTCAAAATTCTGTTCCTTGTATATATTTACACATTTAGCGAGAACCATTAGATTCAAGAATAAAAGACACGATGTTCAACTCGATAAATTTTTATTTCAGTTATACAAACGTGATTGATGCATAGTCTATTTTGTAGAACATACAAAGGATGAGAAATAGTACATTAGTGTGTGTGTGATTCAAGGCTCAACATTCTGCATTCATCACCTGTTATCAACAGCTGAAAATTGTCAACGAAATACAGATCTCGAATCTCGAATGGCAGCTGGCAGCACTTTCTGTTCTCGTATATACTGTATATAGCAGAGCGTTGAATAAATCATGGATGGAGCCACATGGAGCGACGGCAATGTGATTACCTCACAAATTATTAAAGGACATTTGGAGCAGAAAGAGAGAGAGAGAGAGAGAGAGAGAAATCTGTCTAATGCATAAAAGTTGAAACCAGATGTTCTTCGTTTCTATAATTATAATTAATTATATTGTATGCACTCAATATACGAATCTCTCTCTCAAATTAACTCCACTTTTTATGAACTTGTTAATTTTAACAGAGAATTAATTTATACCTCCGTCTTTTTACTTTATGAAAAAAATTATTGAGTAACCAATTTGACTTATAAGAAATTCGTATATTGACCTAGTGTATTATTAAATTTATGTTCTCTCATTTTTCTTCGACGAATTAACAATAAGCTAGCTTTATTTTTCTTCAACAGAATTCGATTTCGGATTCGTTTGAGATTTCCTCCCTCTGCCAAGGCTGCCATGGAAACTTTGTCGACTAGAAGGCCTCGAGAATCTGTTCCTGAACTATCCGCCACTCCAGGCATACACTGTATACATGACGTGGCGGGCGTGCGGAGTAGTGCGGAGCAGTGCGGAGTGTCACGGACGCTGACGACTGACAAGTGGACGCGCACTCGCCGCGGACCAACTGATCGAGCAATCTTAATCGCTCCGCGCCGCAAGCAAATTGTTCGTCGGGCGCGCAACATGTACCTCGAGTTGTTCTGATTGTACACAGGGATATCGTCGTTAATGCCGTGTGGTGTGGCTCATCAGCCTGATTGAAGGTACATATTCGTATATATACATGTATACGCTACGCCGCGCCGTCCCGTCCGATTGCATGGATTTTCCGTCTCTCTCACGGTTTCGTAATCGCGTATAAATGCAATCGGGCTTGTTTATTACGTTGCGTATTTCTTGGCACGTGCTCCACGCAACTCTCTCTCTCTTTCTCTCTCTCTCTCTCTCTTTCTCCCCTTCTATTTCTCATAATATTCTGTCCTTGTGCTGCCCGACAGGATATGGACCCAGGTATTTACTCGATTGGATCACATTACATTTCATTTTTAATGAAATTATGCGATGGATAGGATAAATCTCGAGTGGTAACAAAGCTTCTCGCACATTTGACGTCACTCCCGAACTATGTGAATATGCAGAAACACGCTTTTCTTATCGACATTATCATTTTAATGTTTACATTAAAATTGTGCTAGACGCAGTCCATCTTAAAATATCTTTTAGATTCTATACGACTCTCATACTTTGCAATTTCGTAGCGAAATATCAGGAAAAATAGTGAATATAAGATAAAATTTTTAAGCACATATGTTATATTGTACTCGTTTGTGCATTTTAATTGTCATGTTGGTATTATGGTCTCAAAGATAACGTGGAATATTTTTGTAATAAAATAAATTATGAAAGAAGGGATTTTACCTTTATATATAAGTAAATATATAATTAAATTTAAATTTTTTGCGGCACGAACTTTCCGGACAACCCAATAGAAACACTATTATGTGAATTATCTCAACTTAATTTTTTTTTATCATATTTTTCAATCAAAATTTGTATCGTAAAAACTCACAGTAGAAAGATAATATCCTGTATTTATATCTCATGATATAATGGTATTTATATTTTAACATTACTTTGCACAATCTTATCATTTATTGCATTTTGATCTTTCTATGTTATAAATAAACTTACCATTGCTTAAGAATGTCATAGTCTAACATTTATAATCACATTGACACCATTTCTCTGTTCAATCATTATTTATTGATTATTATTTTATTATCATATGTATAATTTTATTAATGATTGACCGAACGATTTTATGATCATTCCATACGCTTTGTTAGAGAATGTAGGCAAGGAAACTATTCTAAAAGTGACAGATTGGTTGCGTGGAATTTGGGAAATGAGGCGTGCCGGCGGACCGGTTCAACAATGGATTGACTCCATACCATCGACTACAAAGTCGGACAAAGTTGTCATTGCGAGCGAGTGTCGAGAACGTAGCCCGAGCCATGAGCATAAACCATTAACACCAACGGAGCCTAAGGACATTCCATTTTCTAAGGATTTACAGTCTCCAAGCATGACTGTATCAGCGCCTATTAATGTTCCTAATTCTGCAGCAATGAATACACCGGTGTTACCAAGGTATTAAGGAAGTATTATTTATGATCAAGGAATTGGTTACAACAATCGACATTGAATCACGAATATCTGTTTGAATTTTTTAGTTCACTTCCTCATCAGAGACTGGCGCGAGATGCGAGTTTTCAGTCGGATAGCAGTCACTGCAGTAGTGTCGAGAGTTTATTAGAATTGCGAAAGGCAGATCCGGCAGCGATTCTGTTCGATCTTGGCTTCGGCGGCTCCACAGCCAGTCAGCAGGAAAACGGTACAATTTCTCGTATTCCTAGAAGGTTTCTACAGCCATCATCGTTAAGAGGCATCGCCGTAGACGAATTTCTTAAGCAGCAACAGGAAACCACCGAATCTTTTGATTCAATATCTTTAGGATATAGAGGCCTAACGGGTAAAATGAATTTTTCAGTAGCAATAATTGTAACGATTACACTATGTTCAAGAAGAATCAATTTCTTTTGGAAATAGTGAACTCTGAAATTCATCATTCTATTCTGTGAAAAACAATAAGAATTTTATAATTATATATCTATGATTTGTATCTTTAATACTATTGTCACCAAATGAATTAAGAACAATATTTTTATAATGTTGATTATCCAATTATATTTCTGGGTACAAAATGTATCCATAAACATTTTGCCATATAGAATAATAATTTTGTAGGAAGCAATAGTGCATTATACGTTCCTACACGTGTCCGACAGCGCAGAAACTCTGGATCAAGTAATTTTGTAAGTCTCGCGTGAGAATCAGTGGACAAGATTGTTTTAATCTTTTTTTTAAAAGAGTTTAATCGACTTATCTAGAACTGCATAGCTGTTTTTTTTTATTTATATTTTTTTATTTTTATTTTAGTAAGCATTTACATTACAGCTTCTTGTTTTTTGCTTATTTATGCGTCAGTCGATATACGATGTTTATACTATTTTTATGTAATAGTTTATTATTTCTTTTGTATTTATTAGAAAACTTGCTTTTAAACTTTCCAAATGCTCGATAATAATCTTATATAAAAGAGAACAAAAATGGATTTTACCGGATTGTAGATATGCAATGAATTATACATGTGATTTAAGTTTTAAATTAATTTTGCATGAACAATAGTATGCAAGAATAATACAATGATGTGTACTAATGCATTAAGAACACAAATTCAAACCGCAAACTAGTAGTAATAGAATCGAAATGTGTTTCCTAATGTTATCACTGGGGTATCTTAAAGTAATATTTAATTTTCTCTAAATCGTGTGCAGTAATCTAGCCGTTTAAAAAAAAATATCCAGTTGTATGAAATATATCACTAATAGATAAAATTTATGCACGTGTTATATGTTGTTCTTAGAATACATATGTATTATTCTATTTTCATTTGATGTACGCATTCTATGCATCGCATCTTGTTCTTCTGCGGCAATTAGTGTTATTTATCATTAATGAATATACATACGATACATCTTGTTTTTTTTTCTGTATTTTCAAAGGATCGCCATATGTAGCCCCATCGGAAATTGTGCAAAAAATTATGGAACGCTTGCGAGAACATGATAGCCATGAAGTGGATACGAGTTTATATAATTATGACCAGTACAGTTCATTACATCAAAATGGCAAATTCTCTGTGCTGTCTCCTGATAATAGGCAATTCTTGGAACAGCCACGTTCCAAAAGCCCTGATATGCACAATAAGCGTATGATCATAGGTAAACGAGAAATGATGCAAATAAATTTTAATATTGACATTTAATTTATGTTACTATGTAAAATTGATAAAATTGATTTTTTCTCTCTTGTAGGACAAAAATCATTTACTTTCGGATGCGACGGAAATTTAATTGAAATATCTACCAATGGTACAAAACTTACGTGCGATTCAGTAAATGATCATAATAACTCACTGGATGTCAATGAATCTATAGAATTAAAACAATCGTCTCCAGAAGGAAGTATGACATTCCAACCCCGATATCTTTCAAAGTGTGACAAAAGGCTAGCGAAGCAATTGTCGTTTGATGATACTGTCGAATTTTCTGAAATCGACCAATTATCAAAAGATGATCGGGAGATCTTGAATAGCTTAAATATTGCTCAAAGTGGCACAAATATAGATGATAGGAAACAAGAACATAATACAACAAATACAATTTTTAGAAGACACGAATTTTCTGATACTCGAAGGGCTAGCGATGGTTCGTGTGACACTAAACTCCTAAAGAATAAATTATTTTATGAAAGGCGATTTAGTGATAGTGCAATGCGTATTGCTGAACGTCAAAGTAAAGAGCATACGTTAATGCAAAAGAGGAAAAGCCTCAAAAGACAGTCTAGAGTATGTGATACAACCGCAATGTATTGTTGCGATCTAAGTCCTATTAGGTCTAACATACCAAGTATAGTAATAATAGAACCTAATGTAGATAATGAAGTATCGAGTGGCGTAACTGATAGTGCACAATTAAATATACCGAAATTCGAGCCAGCCGAAGATAAAAATGATCTGGAATTAAAAACGGAGACGGAATTTTCGTTTAGTAAATCTAATTACATACCTTCACCAAATGTTAGTGAATCTATCAACAGATTAGAATTTCAAACCGCACTGGAAGATTCGGCGTCTAGTGATCATTCTTGTACGGAAGATAATCAAGTCTGTTGTTACAAAGGTAAAGTATGTAAAGATTGTAAGCATGGTAAAAACTGTCCGAATTGTTGTTGTTACGCTAACAAACGGAAATATCGGAAAAAGATGGAGAAGATTATGCAAGAGAATAAGAGATTAGAGGATATGCTAGCGAGAAGTAGGAGAGAGGTTGCACAGATTCGTGATATGCTAAGCAGTGTGTTATCAGTCAGGATGGAACCAGGATTTTAAGAGCAATTGCCAATTTTGGTAAAAGTAATACTATCATTTTGTGATATGGGAGAGGGCGGGAGGGTGAATATGATACATTAGAGAAAATTAATATTTTGTAGAGAATTTTTGACTTTCTATTTAATACTTTAAACTAATCTATTCTTCTATTTCAGAAATCAAATATTTTCGAAGTATACATTTTTTAACAAATGCTATTTCTGAAATGTACGTATCTAAAAACAGTCTTTCAGCATCTCTTTTTATCTAAAACTAAAGCCGATAAGTGTACACTCGATTATTTTTGCATGCTTAATATTAATATAAAAATATTAATATAAATCTTTTTATATTTCTGTTTATACTTCTTGCATTTTTTTACATTCAACGAAAGTTATAAACATCAAAATCTTATTACATTTTGATTTTATTTAAGATTAGGTATTGGCACACGACCAAAAAAAAAGTGCATTTTTATCATCAGAATACTTCGTTAATACTGATACAGGTGAATTATTAAGATAAATATAAACTTTCATTGTGTGAAATAAAATATCAATTTAAATATATGGATGATATTTTGAGATTGAGAGAAGAGATACTTTTTATAATCGATATACAAGGTCACTTGAACGTGAGAACATATGAGATCCATTTATCAAATATCATTTAAAATTTGCATAGCTAAGCCAAGTAATCAAGCGGATAAAGATGAACTAAATAATATTTATTAATAAATTCAAATATAAATAATCGCTTTATTTGAAATTTGACTGCACAAAATTTATACTTTTATGAATTATATTTTAAATTTCACATACTCGAAACGATTAATTTGGTCTTGCGTTATTTCAACTTTTCTCTTTTTAACTCTATCTTATATTCTAATCACATTATTATGTTACATTGTTATGTAAATCGTGTACATTCCGCTACCATATCTTCGAATTGTTAAGTTTGAATTATCTTTGTTATTTTATAACTAAATTTATTGATTGAATATCTCTAGTTTATAATTGAAAAATAAGTAACAATCATAGCTATACCTTGTTCACGTTTAATAGAATTTTTCTATATAATTGAGCATTTTTGTATGTATAATGTGTATAATATAATGTACAACAGGAAGATTAATTGCAAGTTGAGAACAGCCAAAACAGTAATGAAAGTTTGATACTTTCACTCTTTTTAATAATTATATATTTACACAGTAATATTGAAATGCTGGTCATTCCATATTTTATGCAGATAAAAAGAGATCTAGTCTTCTACAATTATAATGCTGTCAGTAGGGTGTGGTAAGATGTTCAACTGTTAATTCTTCATCTTTTGTCATTTTTTTTTTATATTCAAAAAAATGTGTTCTCAAGGAATTTCTCAGAAAACAACTCAACTGGTTTTGGGTATCAATTATTGAAAATTAATTTATGCTGCCATATTGGAGTACTTCTTGAATAATAGTATATTTCCACATATCACATTATAGATATAAATAATATACATTTATTTAACTTTAATCTAACGGGATCAGTAGCTATAATATATTTAAAGAAATTTGCGATTTAATAAACTAAATATAATGAAGAAATGATCTAAGATTTAAAATCAAATCAAATGACATATACTCGTTCTATTGAGATCAATTAAATGCAAATTATTTGATATTAATAAAAGAACACTATTACCTACAATATTTGGGGAAGGAAAAAAGATGTTAAATATACATTAAATTAATATATATGTATTGTTATGAAATGTATGTATAAGTCTGTTCATTCTTTTTACTTAATGCTTAAAATGCTAACATCAACAATTGAAAGTTTATTTAATATTACTAAATGCGGATTTAATTTTCCCTAAGTTATAACATCACTTAATAAAGAAAAATGTCTTTTATTTTATCATGATATACAAATAAAACCATAGTTAGTACAGAAATATAAGATTGTGAAAAAAAAATATCATACAATATAAATAAAAAAATTTAGAATATTAACATTTATGTAATAGAATTTTCATCGTCCATTATTTAACAAATCAGTTTCTGTAACAAATTTTCTGACTTCTTATACAATATCAAACGATGAAATCTTGCTAAGACACGCATTATTTAGATAAAGTATACAGAAAGTAATTATATTTATTAAGGTACAATGTACAATTGTGGGAAAACTCAATAATAAATATATACCGCAATTGAGTTTCGTTTTTTTTTATACGTATTAGCCATAATTTGCACCTAATGAATTTATCAATTAAACACTGCTAAGTGTACCGTTTATAACGTTCGTAGAAATTAATTGTTCACTATCCGAGTTATAAACTATCCGAGTATCTTTTTTTTTCAAATGTATTTTTACTTATCATAAATAATCGCGAAACTATATCTTATAAATTGATGTGTAAAATAACACAATTTCATAGATATACCAGACATAGACGAGATCAAACTATTTAATAACAGACAAAATATGTCAATATCATCAATAATATAAGTTAACTTTGTACATACAACTGATCCCCTTTACAAGTTATGAGTGCAGTCAATTACTGGAAGGATCTGCTAGTTTTTGTCTTATGATAAGCGACACACAAGAACTGATTTAGCGTCGTCCGTAGTAATGGAAACTATATATATAAATATGTAGAATTCCTTATTTATGTAATTTTGATATTAACTAGCATTTTTTCTAGTCGTATTTTTCTAGATCTAATCGAAAGAAGATATATATTAATCATTTATAATCAAATAATTTACGTATTCAATTTACGCTGTTTCTTTATTCAAATATAAAATTATCTTTCTTTTTACTATATCAGACTAGACAGATTAATAGTTCCATTTATTTCTCACTACGGGCGCGCTTGAAATAGCTGCATAAATAACAAAGCCAATGCAGCGTTTGTAGAGTTTAAATCACAAACAGACTAACGGTGACATTATAAACAAAATCGAACATCAACATTCATCCTTTATGTTAGATAACATTGAATTTCTGTCGAAGATAAAACATTCGTAAATTATCGAGTGGTTCTGCGTTACTAAACTCCATAAATACGATGCATGTAGCGAGTAGATTTCTTGATAAGCTCACATGTATATTCAGGGATATCAATTATAGCTAAACTACCCCCAGTAATAAACTCAGAGCCATGGTCCATCCAATCTTATATTTTAAATATGAACCTGCTACAGTACCATGTCAAACATCATCCATGTGTATGTGTAAATATATGTTTCGTGAATAGTGTACATGTAGATGTGGATGTTTCCGTCCTTTCTTTCCTTACAACATATGTTTCCTTAAAACGTATATAAACAAATAAGAGCAAACTCGATCTAATTTAATCTTCTTTATCATCCCTGAAATTAATAAAAAGAAATTTGTAAACAATAATCACGTTATACATACTGCAACAATGTAGATCGCAATGCGAGCAACAATATAATTTACGTACTTTACAACTTCTTGTGGTTGCGATGGATCAAAATGGAGTTCAACAATTGTCTCTTGTCTACTTTGCACTTTAAAGGACACGTGGACCGCTATGTATTGGTCTTTGTTACTCTGTTGCCAACCAGAATACTGAAATGAAATGTAATTTCTGTAAATTATATTTATAAAATTTAAGTGAAATTTATACACCACAAGTTTCTTTTTATCTAATCTCGACTAATGCAACTGAATTTAGGTCAATTTAGTGAATGTTAGAATACATTATTCTTTATTCTGAAAAAAAAAAGATGCACTTACTGTCGTTGTGCTTCTGTACAGTACTTTCCCATCTTCTTTAAAAGGTAGAAACTTTTGGAGCAATGCTTTTCCATCTATCCTCCACAAGGTTGGATAAGTGCTTGATTCCACATCGGATTTACCCTTACTGGATAAGTTATTTTCCTTATTCTTATTAGATTCAACGTCAGTTTTTAAAAGAACGAATGAACCAGACTGCAAGAAGCATTAATGATATAGATAGACATTTTTTTGAAAGTTTATTATACTCGACTAGATCGTTGCTCAATGACTTACTGTGTATTCTTTTGGAGTCTCTCCAGATTCGTTGAAACTGTTGTCATCAGAATCGTCATCTTCCTCATCCTCCTTTTCATCATCGTCTTTCTTAGAGCGCCTTTTCCTCTTTGACTTCTTTCCTGTATCAGAATCAGATTCCTCTTCCTCTTCCTCTTCATCCTCTTCGAACTCCTCTTCTTCTTCTTCGTCTTCCTCTTCAGAGTGCTGTCGCTTTTTTCCTGCTCCTCTCTGTGGCCTTATTTTAGTGCCAGCCTATTAAAAAAATCACAAATAATATATCAAAATTAAATATTTTTCTTTCTCTGTTATGTACTTTTAATCGTATTCACAATAATCAAGCTTCCATGAAAGCTTAAAACGAATGATAGAAAAATATACAATTTAAGTTAGAAATATAGGACACTATGTGAACATCCCTTGGTTCATTAATGTAACAAACTAAACTATGTCTAACAATTAACAAGAAGATATCTTGAAAAATGTTTGGTATGGTTTTCTGATGCCTAATGTAGATTAACTTTAATCTCGAAATTAAGTCTTAGAACTAGGAAAAGATAAAGAGTAAGTTGAGCAAAAATTAAAATTAATCTACAGGGAGGAGGGGAGAGTAAGCATTAGAATGATTTTGATTGAGTACCGATCAAGTAATATTTTTACTATTTAAGTAGAACTATTAAACTTTAACATGTTTAACATGGAAAAAGATTAGATAGGCAATTACATTTAGAAAGAACCTCGCACAAATCATGTGCAAAAGTGGTTTCAGTTGAATTGTTTTGGTTGAATTCTTGATGTATTGCAGTTCTTGTCATTTTGAACATATGTCTCAATGTGCACATTTGTTCGGAATGACGAGAACTACAATACATAAAAAATTCAGCCAATTTGATTGAAACTATTTTCCCATATAATTTATGCGGGATCCTTAAAAATGAGAAAAATTTCGCTTTAAACAATTCTGTCAGTTGAAACAATCACATTAAGCTAATCGGATTTAATCAAAACCTTGCTTGTCCACTTCTACTAATGTAGTCTAATTTTAATTTTAGATTCACTAACTCTACTTTTTTCTAATTCCGAAAATTAGAAAAGGATCCGAAGATTAAAGAGGAACCGAGATTCTATCAAAGAGATAAGCAGTTGAATGTCTATTTTTATCAACGTAAATGGTTAATTTCAATCTCGGTTTAATTTACTCTTTATTCTTTTCTAATTTTAAGAACTATAGAAAAAGATAAAAAGTCACGAAGATTAAAGTCAATCTACATATTTGTAGAAATGGATAATACGATAGGTTCGATTCTATCGATGTAAAAATTAATTTTAATCACGGTTTAACTTATTGTTTATCTTTTTCTAATCTTCTAATTCTTAGAATTAGGAAAAGAATGAAGAATAAATGAATCGAGATTTAAATTACCAACATTATGTGAAACCAGATTATTATAATACCGTAGTACATAGTACATAAATACTTTCTTCTGGTGAAGTAGCGATTACTGGTGATTTGAAATATTGCCGAGCGGCGCGGGTGTGGCGCCACTGGCGTGAGCAACCGACCAACCAACTGAAATGAATTGAACCAACCGGCCGGCCGCCGGCGACGATGGCCATCGCGAAGCAATGCGACGAGAAGACCGTACTAGACGAACGGCTCTATCTCGAAAGATACGTCTAGACAGCGCGACCGGGTCGTCGCACATCATGGTTTCGCAAG
>Ga0157363_1000276_pt1 | contig 39745 bp, 32 predicted proteins | sample AttsexASBM1_FD_111477 | JGI IMG/M metagenome (GOLD analysis project Ga0157363, IMG submission 111477) | Fungus gardens microbial communities from leaf cutter ant in Ribeirão Preto, State of São Paulo, Brazil - Atta sexdens ASBM1 | ecosystem: Host-associated > Fungi > Mycelium > Unclassified ... | reverse complement strand
TCACACTGACATTATTATCTTGATTTGTATATAGCAGTTGTATATAGTTAAGTTGTATATAGTTAAGTGCAACCTTTATCATAGCTGCATAATGATATTATAGATATCACACCTACGACAAAGTGAATATTTACTTACGATTTTATTGCGATATTATTGTGACTTCTTTTGCTGTGAGGGTTTTTCAAACTTACATTCGGGCGGTATTCCACAGAGAGAGTCAACCTCGAGATTGTGTATAATGAGATTTTTCGCACGTAACAGATTTGCGAACTCTTCAGTTTCAAAGGGAATTATCTTCTCCGACTGCATATCCACGTCGTTCATGAAATCCACTTGCATTTGGTCGATTTCCAACTCTTCCAGATATACATCGTTAGCTATAATCTTTTCCTTGAACGCTTCCAATATATCAGCAGTCGTCTCTTGCGAATTTAATTGTTTTGCCTGGACGTTGTGGACATTGCGATCGAGTTCTTTCAGAGCTTTTGCAATTTGATGAGGTGACAGGATATCTTCTTCAGTCACAACCTCTGCGCTGTCCACCATGCCGGATCGCAAGATCAAACTGTCAAAATTCACTGGCTCTGAAATTGTCAAATTCTTTGCAGCTGGTAAGAGCAGCTTCCAGGAAGCTTTAGCCTCTTTTACGGCTGGCATTCTCGCTTGTAACGTTTCGATCAGATCCGATAAGCATTTTCTTGTTGCATCGGTATTATTCACATTGTTATCTGAAATTTTATTTTATCTTTTTGAATCAGGCTTGATATTTATTTTTATAACAATATAAAAAAATACTTAAATGATTTGTTTAATATATATATATAAATGCCTCAATAAATGTAAAAGAATTAATAATAAAATAAAAATTGAAAACATTTCATGAATATCTTTATATTTTTCTATATATTTTATAAAAAGAATTTATCGTTTCTAATAAAATATAATAAAAAGATATATAAATAATATAATTATGAGATAATAATATTATATATATTTATTTTATGATAATCGCTTTTTCATGACAAATGAAAAAATAATTATTTACCTACTGGTACCAAAGTCATCTCAACTTCCCATTGTTCCACCCAATATACGTTTTTTTCTACAAGGACTAATGTTAAATTTATTGTATGTTCGTTCAATAAGACTATCATATCAACTATTTTTTGATTATCCTTAAAGAGTTTAACATTTTCACTTTTCCAATCGGACGTACTGTGAAATTTATATAGCTGGATAATATTCTGTAAATTATTTGTTGCATTAACGTATCACGCTTCAATTTTCAGTTTATTTTAATATTGAACACTTAATTGTACACTTACATCGTGCGCTACAACTACGAAAGTATCGCCGTCTATGTGAAAAATTCTTATCAGACTATGCGGTTCGATGTCAGGAAGACTGAACCAATCCAGCAATTCTCCTCCTGGCAACAATACATTCTAGATTCTAGACAATGTCCTACTTTAAAGAAATAAAAGGAAGATTTTATTGAATATATACGAACCGTCCCAACAGAACACATCGCTCGGTCCTAAATCATTTATCATCAGTATGAAGTTAAAGTCGCCATGAATGTAGTGATGCACCGACGTCGGACGTGATGCACCAGCGGTGGATAATAATTGTATCCTTACGATGTTATTGTCCTTGAACTCATACACTTCGGAACCGATCCACGGATTCTCGGCGTAATTCTGGGCGAACACAATGATCGTTGATCGCCGGTGCTCGAATGCGGTGACCGATATTGCGCCGGTCATCCTCATCTCGTCGACGACGTCCATGTATGTGCCGCTCCATCGGTAGATCCTGCAATTCAATTGAACGTGAGAAAAATAAAAATTTGAAAGAAAAAAATATTTAGTTCGATGTATTTGTTTTTACTGCATTGAGAAAAATGGATGAACCAGAAGATTCTGATTATATCAATCAAAATTTCGTTTCTCAATTATAATTCTAGTAGCTTTAATCAGAAAATTCTAATTTATTTATTTTCAATTAATCCAACTAGACATTCTTCTCAGATATATGTATTTCAAGACCAGCATGATAAGAAATTTAAATTTAATTATTTAAATTAATTTAATTTAATTTGTCTTTCTGTTCTTTTTAGGAATAATATCACGAAACTCACACGGATGATATGGGAAATTTGTTGGCGTTATTGACGATAATCAGATAGAGTTGATCGGCTTGTATGAAAAATTTAGCATCTACAGGGATTCGTTTGTATCCAATGGTATGACGAAATCGCAACGGCTGATTCGATTTTGCCGTGTGAATACTGCATAGATTGGGCTCGTAACATACTAATAGATAGTTGGTGTTCTTCCATATGATACTCTATGATATCATAATCGATGCAACTCGTTTACATTGTGTACAGTGGATTGTAAATAAAGTTAAACATATTAAAAACATAAGAAAATATATAAAAGATATGTAATATAAAAGATATTTAGATTATATTATATTTTGCATTTTATATTAATATTAAATTTTATATTACATTTTAAATAAAATTATTAATATTAAATATAATTTTAATAGTATAATACTATAAATTTCATAATATATTTTATGAGATAAAGATTAATTATAATTAAAGAGTAATTTGTACCCTGACAAATTTAATGACGGTTCCCTTTTTGATCCGATAAACTTCGCGTAACGTGTCATAAGTCTCATTCCAGGAAGTCGCATTGAGAGAAGGTACCATCACACGATTGCTATCGAGAATGAATACTCCATCGAGCATATCTATTGCGAATGGCTGATGATCGCTTGTTATAGGAACTCGCCATGATCTGTCCCAGTTAAGATTATATGATTTTTCTTGCACTGTAATCAAACGTCTATTTTTTATTTTGATAAACAAATAATTTTTATTTGATTATGAAATTATTTCTATTTGATTTTGAGTATATTATTATTATGTGTTTAATCCTACTATTTGCATTATTTTTTAAATGTAATTATTCACATACAATATCTTTGACATCTTAATATCATATTTTATTGTTCCTTTTAATGATTCACAATTAAATAAAAATTGATAATAATCTATACACTTTTCAAAGATAAATGCAATTTTTTTCAACTATGAAACAATTTGTATTAAATGTAATAATGTTTACAAATATAGCATTTAATGAATTTATAAATTATGATTATTTAAAAAAAAAGATACTTGTCATTAAAATAATGTTATGCGGATTTACCTGGTGATGTTTCTTGGATATGTATTTTAATGAATTCTGTCTTGGATTGCCGTAGTTTTTCGTCGAGATATTCGTTCAGGTCTATCGCGTGCACGGAAAGTAACAGTATAGAAATATAACTTTCCAGCTGTAATACGGTAGATATTGAACAAATTGAAGAAATGTTGCGTTTAACCGTGATTTTTCTGCATTTACACACTGAAAAAGACAACAATACTCACGAATAGAAAGAAGAGTTTCATGATTTTGTGATTTTGATCACGGATACCGTAGCGGTACTGAATCCATTCACGGCAAAGGCCGTGCGAATATTGAGAAATTTTCGGAAACAATCCGTGATATTAGGGTGACCTTCTTGATATCTCTCGCGCATATGAGAAGCGAGTATTAATACAATAAATGTAAATATGTCAATATTATGAAGTATAAATATGAAATGTATTCCTCTTTTAAATCTAACGATACAGGCAAGGCAAAAGATAAATGTACTATATACAGAACACGTATAAATATCTTATTGGAAATCAACGTTATAATTAACGGATATAATATAAAACAGACAAGAATTTTTTTCGTAAAATTTGTGATGATCTGCTCTAAAAGAAACATAAGAATTTGTTAAAAAATATGTATTAATTTGCTGGCATACTGTAGACAATTTGCTTATTAGATATGCAGTATGGATATCTGCATCTAGTGCATCTTGAATCAAATATACTTTTATATATTGCAACATCTCATCAGAAAAAAATAGAAATAGTTTATACGGAAGGGAGAGGGAAGGAGGAAGTTCATTTTTGTGTCGTAATACGTTTATTAATTTTATTATATTAATTCTGTGGTGCATTCAGATTCAGAGAGAAATGGACAAAATAATATTATATCAATCGCCGTGATTAAATGTCAATAATCTCTGGAAAATCAAAAACCGAAACAAATGTATAATATATAAGATATAAAATTTTTTCTACTTTTTAGAATTGTAAAACGTCGATAAGAGTCCAGTATTTAGTTTTTTTATAATATAATTGACAATATGAGATGACAGATAGAATAGTCTTTGTATAATCTGCTTCTTCTACATATATTTATATATTTTACACTCCTCGCGCTTAGAATAAAGAAATAATTTCCCGTTTGAATTTCGAATTAATAAAATTAATAAAAAGAAAAAGATAATGAAAATAAAAATTGTTCAAAGTAAAAACAAATAATATGGAACAATTTATATAAGATCCAGTAAGAATTTCGTCGGATTCTTTCGAGATGGTCTTTGATCAAAATAAAATAAGCAAGGTATAAAATCATCCGCTATTTTAATCCTTTAAATTCTAATGTTTTTCAACCGCCAGAATTACATAAATCCAATATTAAAAAACAATTTTTTTACCACAAACGACGTTTTTTATATCATAAGCGTCGTAAAAAACCCCATTTCCAAAATTCAAATCATAATTCAAAGGCGATTCAAATCTTCGCGCTTGCGCGCGCTAGGGAAAAGATTGCATCAGGATGAATTTCGAACGTTACATTTGGACGCGCGCATGCGCGAGATGCGAAGACGCGTGCGCACTAATCCAATGCGAGGAGCGTCGCGTTCTCTGATTGGCTAGACGGTCTACGCGATGAGACATGACAACGAACGGCGAATCGCGGGCGCGGTCTCGACTGTCTCGAACGGACTCGAATGTCTCGAACGCATCGGTGATCGGTGGTTGGCACTCGGTCGACTGGTCGACTCAGACCACTGTGCCACTGTGCCGCCCAGTGCAAGTAGTACGCGCTACCGTGTTCCGTTACAGAGCGGAGGGAACGGAACGATCAGATTGAGCTGATTGAGTCGGTTTGTCTCCATCAGGCGCCGGTCTTTTTCTCGGCACTTTCCCAGTTCGTACTTTTTCTCCGTTGTCCCGTTTTCGTTTTCATTCCATTTGCGATCGAGTTCGGAGTTCCCGTCCGCCGCCGCGGGATACTCGCGGACGCCGGCGCGTCGGGAACGCGACGCCGCGAGATTCGAGAACGCGGCCGCGCGCAGCTGCGTGCGCGAGAGACGAGAGTAGAGTACGAGCACGCGCGCTCGCGTGCGTCTGTAGTCTGTAGTGCGTGCGTGCGTGGCTGCGTATGTGTGTGTGAGCGCGTTCGCGCACGCGAGCGAGTGATTCCGAGATCGTCGAGCGGCTCGGCGCTCGCGTTCGTGTATGCGAGCGCAACCGCGTGCGGGCGGTTCCCACACGACGTCCGTGCAACAAGTGTCAGGAGGCCGACAGTGTTGGTAGCGGTCTTTAGAAACTGTGCTGTGGTACTTAATACGGAATACGTGTGCATGGTGCTACTGGATTAGCGCGTGTGACGGAAGGATCGTTCGATCGGCGTCTAACAATCGTTATCAATCAAACATCAGTCACCGTCACTATCGTCACGACGACGTGCTGAGAGGAGATCGTCACCGGCGAGGGCGCGGGGATGGGCTGCGCCGTGAGCACCACCGGCGAGAAGGAGGCCGCCGAACGGTCCAAGAAGATCGACAAGGACCTCCGCGCTGATGGCGAACGCGCCGCCAGCGAGGTCAAGCTCCTGCTGCTCGGTAAATATCCATCACGATAACTTTCCTCGATACTCGCCGAGTACCAACATCCTCGCGCGTCTAACGCGTGGAACACGTAAGATATACCGTGACGGAAAATCTCCGGACGGATTTCCATCGTTGTTCTTCGGACCTGGTTTCGGGGATTCCGGTCCTCGGATTTCGGAAGACGACGGCAAATTTGCATCCCCTGCTTCAACGGCGCGCCTATATACTCTGATTTCTTTCTTTTTCTTCAGTCTTTCTCTCTCTCTCTCTCTCTCTTTTCTCTTTCTTTCTCCATTCGTTCCTCTTTCCTTCTCCTCGCACATCGTCTTGTCTCGTATCGCGCGTGTATCGCGTATTGGACACACCATGCACCCGCCGAACGCTCCCGAAGTCGCATAGCCCACGATCCGTAAAATCACCGCCTCTCTCTCTCTCTCTCTCTCTCTCTCTCTCTCTCTGCTCTTTCTGTTCCTCTTCGCTTTCTTCCTCTCTGAATCACGAACGCTATAAGGAAGAAAATTATTATTATTAGATCTGTCCTTATCCAGCGTTTATTTCTCTAATTATTGCGATGTATCCTTTGCATTTTGGTGTTCTCAAGAAAATAGTCATAACATCATAAGATATGACTTCATATATAAAGATCTGTTATCAACCGATTGTATCAGAGAAGCCGCGACAATCTTCAAATCAATTGGTGAGATATTTTTTCCAATCCACAGTAGATCCGCTCGCTTTTCTTCTTGCCTTGATGATGAAACATTTTCTCTTTCTCCTTGCAGAATCTTTAGAGTATTCTTCATCTTATCCAAGAGGCAAAGAATCCTGTAGAAAAGAATCACCGAGCTTCTCCAGCAATTTCCTCCCCATCTTTCCTTGGAATCCTATAGTCTTACGAGTCAAATAGAGCAAGCGATTTGTGTGCCAACGAGAGAAGGAGCTGAAACGCAACGGTTGATATTGCGTCTAATCCAGGCGACGAGACTCCTTTCCTAGCGTCTTGTGACACGGTGCCTTTCGGTCGGTTAACACGCTCTCGATCGCACGAATACAGGCGTCCTTCTTTTTCGCGAAGCGCTTCTCGCAGTGGCGTGCGTGTGTCACATTTTACGTTCCTTCTATGGCTAAAACGTAGACGATCACGAAATTGCGATACGCCGTATTTTAATTCTCGGTCACATTCTCTCGTCGGCCAAAATCCGCGGTTTGCTTTGCCGCTATGCAAGTCCTTTTAAAAAAAGAGAAATTTCCTGTTCCCTGAACGGGAGCGTTCTTTTAACAATAGAATTTACAATCGGCTGTATGCACTCGTACATTCTGCTTTTAAACGTATAGAAGGATTATAGAAATTAACATCACACATAGAAAGAACTTTTGGTGAAATATCTAAATATTTAACTAGATACAGATCTGAAAATAATTTTATTGGACTGTTAAAATACTTATGTAGGAAACTTAAGCATGATGGGCAACATTTCAATTTTCTAACAATCAATTTGAACAGCCTACATAATTATTTTGATATTATTTGAACTCTAACACAATTATTTTTTTATTTTTTGTCTAGCTAAATTTTTTAATACTTTAATAAAACTATTCTTTTTGCGCAATGTCTGAGAAGTAATAAATTTAAAGCAATTTTATTCATATTGATTGATAAAAAGCTGGAATTAAAAAATGTATGCAAAAAAAAATGATTATGTGTCATTCAAATGATTCATTTCTCTGCAAATATGTTTTTAGATTTGCAAATTAGGATAAATATTTTTTTTATATACATCTAATACGCTACAAATACATTTAATTACGCGAATTTATTTCAATATTTATTATTCGTTATCGTCAAATGTTGGAAGTAACTGATTCAATAATAGTACTAAAGATCCAGTATTGTTTAGGATTGTCAATGCGTTCAAAAAAATTTTGAGATTCTTGACCGACATCGCAATGTGGAATCGCGATGTAGAACGCATGCATCGTTACGGGAAACTTGAATCATCGGCCGCGTGTGAATCACGAGATTACGTCTCTCTGAGATCGCACGGAATTATCTTCGTCTCACTTATAGGAAAAAAAAAATTACTCTTCCTGGAAGGGGAAAACGAGTACTAGTTGCAATGACTTTGCAATGACTGGCGGAACTGATCGTTAATCGGACAAAACTCATCGACAAAGATACCGATGATTAATCGGTTAATTAGATTGATTACATATCTGTTGATTGTGAGCGTTTTTGCATAGACTCACATTGATTCAAAAATAGTGAGTCGTTATGATAAATGAATTGCGGCGTTAACAATGCACGGCGTGACAGCGATTTTAATTATGTCAAGGAAGACTCGAGAATTTCTTTATCTCATGGTCACGATATTTGATATTTAATCATTTCAATGTGATACGATATTTAATTTGATATTGTTTGATACAATAATATTTAGTATGATATTCAATATATATATTCAATATAATTATATATATGATTGTTGAACGTATTTATTAAATCCTCATTGTTTTTTGTGTTATATATATATATATATATATATATATATATATATATATATATATATACATATCTAAATTCAAGGTGCTGGAGAGTCTGGCAAATCTACGATAGTAAAGCAAATGAAAATAATTCATGAGACCGGCTACAGTAAAGAGGAATGCGAGCAATATACTCCTGTGGTATATAGCAACACGATACAAAGTTTAATGACGATAATCAGGGCCATGGGGGATCTTAGAATCGACTTCGCTGAACCTAGCAAAGCGGTAAGTCTGCGCATCTTTCTGCTAAATCATTATGAAATATTCGTTTTTAAGAAAAATTGAATGTGAAATTCAATTTAAATTCTTTTTTTTTTATCAAGATAATTATCTTCGCTACATTTTTTTCGTTTAGAAAATATAGTTCTCTTTTTAATTTTATTTAAAAAAATAATTTCTTAGAAAGAATAGCTTTATTTACGGAATTTATGATAGACGACAAATCTTTTACATCAATCTATGATATTACGTGCACTTATTAACTGCACTTTGCTAACTTTCTCGTGTCCCACTGGCACATTAGATAATCGGTCTTGTTTTGCGTTGTAGGATATGGCGCGACAATTTTTCACCCTAGCATCGGCGGCGGAGGAGGGCGAGCTGACCGGGGAACTAGTGCTATTAATGAAGCGATTATGGCAGGACCCGGGACTGCAGCTTTGTTTCTCGCGTAGCAGGGAATACCAGCTCAATGATTCGGCAGCGTACTACCTTAACGCACTTGACCGTATAACGCAACATAATTATGTCCCGACACAGCAGGATGTTCTGCGAACGCGCGTCAAAACCACCGGAATCGTGGAGACACATTTTTCTTTCAAGGGCTTACATTTTAAGTACGTTGCCTACCATTATCTAAAAAAATCTAAAGATATTTAATTTACTTTAAACAAATTATGAATCATTAATCATTGAACAAATTATTCCTAATGTGCGTATAAGAAATTTTTACGAAATATTTATTTCAATATGTACACAAAACTACATAAATAAGCATATAGAGTCAAAACGAAATGGTTTTATTGTACATAAAAAAATATTTTATTATATCTAAAAAAATCAAGATATAATGTATTATTTTCTCTTTGCAGAATGTTTGATGTTGGCGGTCAACGGTCTGAAAGAAAGAAATGGATACATTGCTTCGAAGGCGTCACTGCGATCATCTTCTGCGTTGCTCTGAGCGGCTATGACCTGGTATTAGCAGAGGACGAGGAGATGAATCGCATGATAGAGTCGATGAAGCTGTTCGACTCGATTTGTAATAGCAAATGGTTTGTCGAAACGTCTATTATACTGTTCCTGAATAAAAAAGATCTGTTCGAAGAAAAGATCACCAGGAGCCCGCTTACTATCTGTTTCCCGGAATATAAGGGCGCCAACACCTACGAGGAATGCGCCTCTTATATCCAGATGAAATTCGAAAATCTGAATAAAAGGAAGGATCAGAAACAAATCTACACGCACTTTACGTGCGCAACAGACACATCCAATATACAGTTTGTGTTCGATGCCGTGACCGACGTAATAATCAAGAACAACTTGAATAATTGTGGATTACTGAGTTAAACATTCCAATACTCGATCAGTAAATTATCGAAAAAGAAGGGATATATCTTAATACATTGACGACTCATTAATCTTCGCGAATGCATTAGAGAATGACGAAGAGACTGATCGAAAGTTTTAAGAGAAACGTATCCATAAATACGAATATATATTATGCGAGGATTTTATTTACATACACATACACAAACATACATTAGGCTCTTGAAATATTTTATCATGGTATTATGCAACTCTATTCGATTCTATAGTTTTTAATGAAATGTTCTTTGTAAAAAATTCTGCGTAAATTCATCCGGATTTTTAGTATAAATGTGTTACTCGATCCTTAACTTATTAATTTTACATTCGGCGATTAGACAACGAAGTATTCTCAAATTACGAACAAAGTATTCAATATATTTGGGAGTTAAATTGATATTTCAGTCTGATGATTGAGCATTTCGCGTTGTCGCCAAGAATGTTTTTTATGCACTGTTTATAAAATAATAATTATTTTTGAAAATTATTTTTGAATTAATTAACATATATATTGATATCTGATTAAATAGATTACATTTTTAAAAGTATTTTTAAAATTCCTTATTGTTATATGTTTATCTCTTTTTGAGTTAATAAATTTTCATTATTTTTTGTAAAAGAAAACAATGCTTTTCCTGGCAATGCGCGGAAGAAAAAAAAGAAAAAAAATTCGAGGCGATAATGTTAAATATATAAAACGTATCGTTTACTTATACTCCCGATTAAGAAAATCAGAAACATTCCTTTGTTTCTGTTGTTCTCTAAATGTAATTTAACTATACTAACCTAGATAGCTATTAATTTAGTGATATTTCCTTGTATATAATTTATTAAGCTAAAAGTGATTACATATTAAGTAAAAATATATTTCTGCTCATATCTACTTGCATTATAATGACAAATAGAAATTTAACATCATAATGGGCATCAAACACAGCTCTCTGTGCATCTTTTTTTACAGTATATATTTATCAATTTGAGAGAAAAATTTTTGTACAAGCTTCTCTTTTTTTATATATATATATATATATACGTATTAATAAGTAATAAAACCGAGGGATGTTTTCATTCCTCGATTCGCCAAACGGACGTAATGACAACGTTAGCATTAGTACACCAGACAAGTCGAAATCAAATTTCTTTATATACACACAGTTTAGATCAATAAATGAAATTTCTTCTTTTTTAAGAGTCGACGCTTTCTCTGTTCCCGACTGCTCTGTTTATTAGACCATTCAATACATATATACATGTTCAATGTTTTACATCTTGTATAGGTGAGAATCGATTTAACTGATAAAACGCATCAACTATGCACGCAAGCGTGAAGAAATGCGTGTTGCCAAGGTGCAGGACAAAACCCATATCCTACGTGTAATATAAGTGTACATCGGAAACAATTTTCTCTTATATTGGCTATACATTTTATTATACTAATTTACACATATGTATACGTCCCGCGATTAGATCTTAACTGAACTGGAAGTGATAAAAATTAAGATATTAAATAGGAATATATACAATTTATAATAGGGTATTTTCCAGCAAAGATAATACACTGTGCTGTGAGTCATGTACAATATTTTTTTAAACGGAATTCTAATCTTAGTTTCTGACAATACCATCACAATTTATAGATTTTTATTTTTGTTAATATTTACGTGTTAATATAATAATAAAAACAGCTAATATAAATATGATATTTCATATGAAATAATTTCTTTTTAATAAAAAAAAGAAAGAAAAAAAGAAATTTAAAGAAAAATTTAAAAAATATTTATATTAAAAATAAATAGACTTATTATATGTTAAAGCGATATTGGTGATGGGAACTACTGACATTTATAAGGAATTTTTTCAAATTGATTGTAAAGAGAATTAAAAATCTTTTTACAGAATTGAAGTAGACTACATAAAATAAAGAGAAACGTGAGGCAGACAATTTTTATAAAAATGAAAAAAGGTAGAAGTTACATTTTTTTTCAGTTCTGGCCTGACTATAAAAATTTTACAGCTTATATGGACAAAATAAAATCGCTTCACATTTTGAACTACATAATCGAACAGCACTCAATTTAAAGAATTAAAAGCTTAGAGAAAAAGATTTTTCTCTGTACTGCAATTTACACAATGCGCGCGATGTAGTCTAATACAGTAATTTATGAACTACACAAGTGAGTGGTTAAGATTTGATAAAACTCGTAATGATGCTATCTTTTGCGTGAAAACAAGATATAATATGCTTACTCGCAAAAAAATATAGGCTTTTATTTATATATTTTTTTGATAGGCATATTATTATCAATTATTATATTATACTTTTACGCAGAAAACGATATTCATGATAGAAATAGACAAATTTTTTAATCATTGAAAGATAACAGGAAATCATTTCGTATTAGTAGTGTCCCCCTGACGTTTATCTTATGTATTACTTCAAATGATTTTTCGTTATCTAAAAGCAGAGTATAAAATAATAATATACTCATTTGCAAAAAATATTAATGTAACAACACAGTGACCTACAAGATATAAGTCACTGTGGAATATATTTTTTTTGTAAATGAGCATATTATTATTTGTGAATGAATGTATCATTACTCTGTTCTCACGGCGAAGACAAGCCATACAAAGGATTGTTAAATCTTCAGTATGGAAAGATTATGAAAAACGATTTCAAGAGGAGATACATAGGATGAACTTGGGATCCCACTAATATGAGTCGACCGCTCTTACGCGGAACCATATCTCATTCTGACATATGTGATGATACAGGATAATACTATGTTCAACACGAAATATTTTAACTGTAACACAATGTAATGTCGCACTGCTCGATACTATGTAAACATTTAAGTACAAAGCGTGCAAAATGTTTCAGTTATCAACATTTCAAGAATTATATATTTTTTGCAGGTGAGTATATAGTAATAGGTCTGTTCGTGTTGCTTGTACTTTTTGCACTTCGCTTTCTCTCTCTTCACGTCCGAATGTATATTTATTTCCTTTCAAGTGCAAAATTTTGGGAGATTTCAAGCAACGCAAACAAACTTAATGTTATTAATTGTAATAATGTGATAGTATGACATGTATTTAACCTGTTGGAAAACACCCATAAATTAACATTTTGGCTGCCATATCATACGTATTTTCTTGTGAATTATGACGCTTACGTAATGACTATTCTTCATTTAATTTGTATTCGTTATTCACTCTGTAAATAATGTGACAGTCAAAATCATAGGACATTTGTATCATAATAGGAAACATGATACTGTATTCTCTGGAGAATAAAAATTGCGAGGCGGTAGGAAAGAAATATAGGTGGGTGTTGGACCCGTTGGGACGGATGTTCTAAAAATTTTGATGGAATGCAAAATATAGGAACTTTGAAATTAGAGAAAAGAGATATATAAACGAACATAATTACAGGATAACCTTAAATTAATTAAATTAGCCGCTTTCCGCATCGCATGCAAGAAAGAGAAAATTCAATTATAAGAAATATCTTACTTTATGTCTGTGAGAATACTGTTGCGTTTGAGTCTACCATTTTCCTTCTGTTACATCATGCTACACACGATTAATTGTAAAATTAAATTCGCTCCTCGGAGTCTTAGTTACATATTTTTTTGGTAGTTTTTACGCTACTAAGATACGGTGAAGGATTCCTAAACCTTAAAAGTGATTCTAACATTGAGAATTAACATTTTAAGTTATTAATATATAATACAAGCAATGACAACTATAACATTATTACTGCAAGTATTTCGCTGTTTAAACTCTGATGATTATATTAACGTGTTCGTGATATATCCAACGATTTCAACGGGCTTTGAATATAAATTTTCAAATCTGTGTCAACAATTATAAATCGATTGGATCTTCGAAACAATAGCTATTCGCGCCACTTTAAACATTCGATGCAAAAACAATGATTTCTCGTGTTATCGCGAGAACAGATCAACACGATTATATTATCATCAACATATAGAAATACAAAATACAGTGTTCGATAAGCTCAAAAATAATCTACGAGTACAAATTTACAATAATTAATTATATTCGCGATCAGAGATCGAAATGACTTACAATTACTCCGACTCGCGATGATCACCGATCATTTTCAGAGTAATCACAAAACAGATTTGGGATTCTTAAATATGCTACGCGGATCTGTAACTCAGTTTGGAAGTGAAAACTCGTCGACTACTGTCGTCTCGTCGTTTAATCTCATAAATAATCACACATACTAGATTAATGCTAAGCGTACCGGAAGTCTGGCCTAATAGGATTTATGTCCCATTTATGCATCCTATCTACTCTTTTCGTCTCTCTTTTAATGAGGATTTCTGGCCGGAATGGGCGGCCCACCGGTGGTTCTTGCAGGAACGGGTGGTGGAGCGTTCGATGGGGGTAGACTCGGTGGTGGATGCTGCGGAGGCGGCGGAGCTTGTCTATGCGGCAATGGAGGAGGTACCGAGCTGGGCGGTGGTCTACTCAATGGTTCCTGAGGACCGTCCATACGTGGTAAAGGCGGCGGTGGTCGATTTGGTACGGGATAGCTAGGCGATCCATCAAGTATTTCTTCGTATATGGCCGAATCCGGCGAAAGTCTTTCGTCTTGTCGATTATCCTCCATCGTATCCGCAACCGGTGGCGTCACCGGGCGCGCGAATTGATTGGGAATCACGCTGAAGACACCCGCTCGTGGTATTTGCTTTCGCTCGTGAGCGGGACTCTTCGGTGGCTGGGAAGGTCGGCCTGGTGGTGCTGGTCTCGGGGGTGGGATTACACCATTTGGGCTACCTCTGCTGGGAGACGGCCGCTCAGCAATCTCTAATTGTTCCAATCGTTGCATGGGACTTCTTAATGGCGAGTCCGCCGTGAACTGAGCGATTGTAGTATTACTGCAGATTTCGATTTCCTTTTCGATCTGCTGTACCCAGTCAGGTGATTTTAGCGACAATTTTAACGTTTGACCGCATACCTGTGTCATGCCCTTCTTCGCCGCAGCCAGGGCGCACTGGCCATCCCTGAATGTTACCCAGATAGTCTCGCCGACATAACGTACTAGAATTGCCTCACCGATGTGAGATAGGTCTTGTATTAGGGCGAACATAAGATTATTATCGAACACGCTATCCATATCTTCGATATCTTCTACCGCTTTGACTATTATCGTACCATCGGGAGGACCCAGATCTTGTATCACTTCTTTGAACACGCACTCACGCTTCTCGGGATCGATACAGTGCACGTCTATATCAATCGTGGCAATTACTGGTCGATGATCACTTTGCTTCAATTCCGCCCTGCCATAATAAACCAACTTTCCTGGATTCCAATCTGTAGGCGAGTCTGAAATGTACATTTAAACTGATACAGAAATACAATCATATTTACATGTATACTTTATATAGAATTATATAAGATTATATTTACATGTATACTTTACATAGGATTAAAAATAATCATATGACAGAAAAAACCAACCAATATCAGGTATTTGCTTCCTGCGCTTCCAAAGAATTCTGTCTGTCCATGCAGGTTGACGACATTTCTCGCTGGTGTCGTAATCGTCCGAGAACAAATCATATTTGTACGTAGGAGCGAAAGTAATGGGTCCTTCCTGGAAGTTCTTAAAGACGTTGCCCTGTTCTTGTTGAACCTTGAAATTAAAGATTCATAAAAGATTGTTAGCAATTAAACTTTCAATATTATAAAAATACCAATGATAAAATTTGTTCATTTTTTCTTCATTTTTTCTGACTCATTAATAAATAAAAAAAATGTAAATTTCTAATCAATAATATGACATAATACCCTCAATTGATCATATTGCAGTATCTGATCCAATTCACTTTGCTTAATCAATTCCTTCATCTCATCCTTGTCCATGTCGACTCTATAGTTAAAATCACCACACCAAAACACGTAATCGTGAGTGTTCAGCGTTCTACCCATAGGAAATGTTATCTTCCTTGTGATTTCGGCATAGTCAGCGTTACGTTCGTTCACCTGAGACTGGCCAGCGGCGAAATGCGCGCACACAAAACAAAAGGACGTGGAGTATAGGACGCATCTAATTGCTGCAGCGCCTTTGTTTCCGGTAGCGCCTCCCAATCCCGTTTTCACGCAATCCACTGCCACGTCGCGCAGATACGGTGCGTGTACAGGTCGTATGAATAGATAGAGGCAGACGCCTACCAGCTGCTGATATGTCACGAGAACGTATTCTGTGTCCTTGCATAGCACTTTTTGCAGTTCCTCGGCCCAAGCCTTGGCATTATCCGAACTGGCGGCCATAATATTACTGGCATTCAAGTCGACGATCTCTTCGAATCCTATTGCGAATATATCTACAGGAACATTGTCTTCCTGTTGTAGGGATACCAAGACTGAAAAGTGATATAAAGATTATGGATTATAAAAAGAAATATCTTTCACGATATATGTATATAGTCATTACAAAATATTTCCATCTATTTTATATATACTTTATAATTCAGTATTTTTAGAAGGAAGATACTTACATGAAGATCTGTTTGGTCCATCGAATAACCAATCGGCCAGAGATACATCCTTATAAACTACACTTCTAAAATGCCTGCCTCCGTTAACGTTATAAGTACCGATGCTCACTCTGAGGTTCATTGTATTCACATATTCGTTATAGCGTTTGCACATTTCTCGCAAGAGATTCGGTGCGGCATGTAACATGTTGGATGGCAACAATAAACGTGCTCTATCAGCTAGTTCTGTATTTAATGTTGAACCTAATAATAGGATATCGATCGCTTCCTGTTTGTTGGAATCCAATAAATTATTTTGTATCGTTCTAGCTGCCGATCTCGCGCCGTCCATCAGCTTAGAACTGCCCTGGATGGCACCAGTACCCGCGTATATCTTGCTGACCTCGTTACCATTATTAATCCACATCTGACGAAATACTTCCTCAAATCTCGAAACCATCTGCTGTTTCTCCATCAATTTCAACAAACCCATCTGTTTGGCAAGCATCTCGAGCGCGAAGAATGTTTGCACGCAGTTTGTTCTATCCAAACAGTCCAGACAATTTGTCCTGATGGTGCCGGTCTGTTCAAGAATTACAGTGTTACCGACAGCATAAAACAGCGAAAACGATTCCAGGTATTTTTCGACCTTTGCCTTTAGCTTCGACAGATTTTTCATGTTTCCACCGCGACACTCCTGATGATAATCAAACAGGATGTGCGGCACGTCTTTGTGCTCCGACATATTGTGATGGGTTTGAAACAATTGACTCAACATTGCTTCCCCTTCTTTACTGCCAATCAAACTGGAGCCAAGAAGATTAACGATGATTTGCTGACCGTAACGCTTTTTGATCATATCTAAATGTCTGTCAAAGGCGGGCGCGGAAGTCTCGAAGCCGCGTGATATCTTCACTTTGTGGGAACCGACTTGTACACCAGGTTGTTCCCAGAACAGTGGTACTGAACCTCTTGTCTGAACATAAGACGTCACTTCGTTGTCTATATAGATCACCTGTTCTGTTTCCACGAAATTCGCCACGTGTCCGTCATCATTAGTTCCTCTAACATTAAATCTAGACAAAAGATGTTTTTATACAGAAGTTTAATAATATTTTTAACAGAAGTTTTTACAATAGAAATCTTCAACAGAAGTTTTAACAGAAGTCTAATAATGATATACCGTAGTTTAATCAGGCCATATATTTCAATAAACTTTTATTTTACATTACAATCGCATATATGCGATATGGATTAGTCATATATATGTTATATGAATTGCGAGATATACTTCTTATCAAACACTGTGAATGCAATTCTTGATATTGCGAGAAAAATTCTATTGGTGTTTGTTAATCTTTTTTTTTATTGAACTTCTTGCACTGTTTATCTTTTCTCTTTTCTCTTTTATCTTTTCATTTTTATCTTTTCTCTTTTTTTCATCAAATACAATAGAAAGAAAAGCTATATTTTTCCATTAAAGAGAGAAAAATATTTTACCTAGTGCCAGCACGTTCGCAACTTAATCTAGACATGAGCACCGCTCGAGCTTGTCTGTGTCCAACATAGACGGTTCTAATCTCTACACTGCCACACATTGCTTTCAATAACCATTGACTCGTATCTACGCCGTATCTTAATAGATGAATGTGCAACATTCGATTCCTAATTGACGAGATTATATATTATTATTTTTTGATCCGATAGATCTCTTTCACAAGTAATGATACATAATTTTTGTTTGAACCTTGATTTTCTATTATAAAAGTTCATATTGCAAAGGTCTTACAAAACTGTATACTAACCAGAAGAACCTATTATCCGTAGTTGTAGATTTGCATCTTCTCTGAGCGCTCAACGTAATATCGAGCGACTTCTGTCCAGCAGACCAAGAAAAATAAAACGTTCCAGAATTCAGGACCTTTCTGACTTCAGACACACGATCCTCCATTCCTTGACTGTAGAACAGAGGTACAAAACTCGACTGCGTTATTCGAAAGACTTCTGATTCGCCGATCTTTCCAACGGAAAAACATCCGGTAACCAAAACGAGGTATAACAGAGTGTTTTCGCCTGCATTCAGCTGTAGAACGCCCAGACATCCGTATGCGTCCAACAATTTAGTATATTTCGGTTTTAGGAACTCGTGCTCCTCGGCGGCTGTAATTGACACATATTGATAATGAGAATCTTCAATTGGTAAATTATACTCTCAAAAATATTTCATCATATTGGTGAATATTAACATCAGATTTCAAATCCACATCACCCAAGGAAAACATTAAATCAAGAGAAAATTAAAATAGAACTTTTGCTTACAAAAAATAATGACTTTTGCTTACAAAATTTGACTATTTATTGTGTTAAGAATCAAAATAAAATCATTTTGATTTTTGCTGACTTTTGTATATTTCTTGGGATAATGATATTAACATCATGGGTTTTATATCCATTCTGTGTCAGTATTGATAGTTATAATATATAATGAAAATTACATAGACATCACATAGTGTTAAATCTACATCTATATTTTTAGAGTGTAACAATATAAATGCTATTGTCGCATACAACTGTTATATGTTCTAAAAGACAATTGAACATGAAAATTAGAACAGGCTTTTCAATATATTCTATACAGACCTTCAAGGAACATCTTGAAGATGTTCAGAGAACATCTTACCATTCTAAAGGTATTCTCTAAAGGATAAGGATTAAGGATGTCTCTATGGACTTATACACAAGAAAATGCACAGCAATGAGTTATGATTTATGGTTCAAAATCACAATTGTGATGCAAGATCAAGAAGATACAGAGTGAAACGATGGAGCTCCAGTTCATATTTTAGTGACAGTGTGCAGCTGTTACATTAATGCGGTTATCTTTAAACGATATCTTACTTGCACGACTGTCTTCTCGCAAATGAAACATGTCTGCTTGATTTCAAATGTAGGAAGTGTAGGAAGATGCGGGATAAGATGAACAGGTTGGCCATGCACGGCCTTGCCGGTGTTGCGTCCGCGAGCAGATAATCTTTCCGCTTGGCTTGGCCAATTACTTACAAAGGACTGCGATCGCCTGTGATTCGAAGAGCAGCGTCTCCTTGCGGCCCCGCTGTTCGAGTATGACCGAGTGCGGTTTAGGAGAATCTAGCTTTTCGTAGATGCGGAGACTCTTGCCCATCGCCATTGTTGCGCGGTCGTGTTTCTGTGGTTGCGATAGCAATACGGCGACGAGGATGCTCTATGCCGCGACAGATTACGTCTATCACAACACGTCGCACCGCGACAATCGGATACCGAAACAATGTTCTTATTGTGACTGGCGCGGCGACTGAAATCACCGCTGTCAACCACTTAACTGTCGCCGTCATCGATGATGCACCAACGAAGATCCGCCAGCTTTATACGGCAGATCGCGTAGCGGAAAATTCATTCGACGCCCTCTCAAGAGATTCTACAAGATCGCATCGTGATTAATTCCTGGTGAAAATTTTTCTCATAATTTTTATACGAATTGGAACATTTTTCAAAAATATTCAGAAATATTTGAAAAGTTTACATCTTCCCTCAGAATTTTTCATACAATTCTGAAATATTCTGAAATTTGTCAGCTTATAATTTTTAAAAAATATTTTTAAATTTTTTAGATTTTATAACATTTCATCAGAAATTATACTTACAAAAAGTCTTGGAAACTTTACGATATTTCATAATTAATATATATGAAAAATTCTGAGAAAAGATGTAGATTTTTTGAGAAATATTCCAATTTGTATAAAAAATGTGAGAAAGTTATAAAATTATATAGAAATTCTAAAAAATTATATAGAGGTTCTGAAAAATTATAAGAAAAATTCTGAGAAAAATTTTCACCAGGGATATCCAAAAGAAATTAACAATGTTGCTTTGGAGCTGAATCTATCAAAATAATAAGTAAAAGGAGTATATGGATGTTTTTTGCGTAGTTAAATAATTAAATTTTATTTTGTTAAATATAAATAAATCTGTTAATGATAGATTTGATAGATCTGATTCTAAATCTAATAATTTAACTGCTAATTATTAAACAGAATATGAAGAAATTTATGCGATATTTATACATATAATATTTCTGATAGAAATTTTTCTCATAATTTTTACGAATTAAAACACTTTTTAAAAATACCAACTGATGAGAAAATCTACGGCCGGTATAAATTATTAGGTCAGTATTTCGTAGTTTATTTTTATTTGTTTTTATTCTTTGCTTTTTAAAAACACTGAATATATATTCTGAAAGTCATCAGAAAGAAATGTATTTTCTGTCAACAAATGTATAGTAAAGAGCAAAAAATGCTCCGAATCGTGGAGTACGATTATACTTACCGAGTTCTTCTTTCTGCAAGTCTCGTTGTGTCTTCTTCTTCAGCGACTGTTCGATAAAACGAGATAGAGAGTTTCGGTGCAAGTGTAGTTCAACTTCATATATGATCTGACTAGATTTTTTTATTACAGTACAGTACAGTAGAGAACAGTTTGTGTTGATTTCTTGATTTAATGAATTTTCCTTTTTTTCTGTTACGTTTTCGAAAATTTATGATAAACTAAGTTAGGAAATTCAGATTACAAGATGTTTATAACGATGAAAAGAGGATTTCGAAAATTTATGGTAAACTATTTGCTTGACATACAATCGTACATATATATATATATATATATATATATATATATATATATATATATATTGTCATTATTTAATTTTTAAAACGTTTTCCATCTATTTCCTCTTTTTATTATATACATTACAGATAAGCCGTGGAGGACTGGCATTAACACAGCGGTTAGCTAGGTAGTAATTTTTTGTTTTCATATATTTTTAGTAGTAGAGAGTCATCATATAGTATTATATTTCCTTATTTTTAGACTCTGAAATTTACATTGTTATCATTCTAAAATTATCACTGTAAAATTAATCTGCTTTATAATTAAAATGCGTTCCTTGATATTCAAAACGCTTGAATATCATTTGTTTTTATTTAATATTCAATAAATAAGGACGAAATGATTCCAAGAGTATTGTAAGTAGAACGCAGCTCGCTCATAATTTGAATAACAATTCGAATAAAATAAAGACAGTTCAAAATTTAAGTGCAGATATTTAATTAAAGAAATGAATATCAATTATATGTCTTTGTTTCACAGGAGTACTGCCGTTTTATACGATACTGAATATCAATTTATGCAGATGAGCAAAGTTCCAACACTACATTTTCAAGCATCCTTACCTCGTTTACCGGTACCAAAACTTGAAGACTCGTGCAGGAGATATCTGAATGCGCAGAAACCTCTATTGAATCAGAAGGAATTGCAGAACACATCATCCTCCGTCTCAAAATTCCTTGCCAGTGAGGGACAGAATTTACAAAAATTGTTACTCCAACAGAATGCAGAGAATTCACACACTAGTTACATCAGTGAACCGTGGTTTGATATGTATTTACAAGATCGCAAACCTTTGCCGATCAATTATAATCCTTTCTTAGTTTACGTACCAGAATCTGATCCGAAATATGATGCGCAATTAGTAAAAGCGACAAACATTGTCGTATCATCGTTGAGATTTTTAAAATCGTTCAAGAATAACATTCTGGAGCCAGAGATATTTCATATGAAACCTGAAAAATCAGACACTCCATTATTCCGCAACGTTACAAGATTGATCCCATCTCGCTTTAGTTGGTATGGCGCTTATCTATTTAAGGTATGAATAGATTAGAAATAGCGAAATGATTATGCCAAATACTCTAAGATAAATTGATAGAAAAATAGAAATTCATAAAAAAATTCATAACAAAATTCTTTATCATAGGCTTTTCCACTAGATATGTCCCAATACAAGAATCTGTTCAATACTACTAGAATACCGGAGTTAGGAAAAGATAGAATCTTTCATGATCCCTCAGCCAAGCATTTGATTGTACTGAGGAAGGATCATTTTTACGCATTCGACGTTTTGGATGCAAATGACTCCATTCGTAGTCCTAAAGAGATAGCTGCGTGCCTAAAAATCATTTTGGAAGATGATAGACCAGCAAATAAACATCCCGTAGGCGTTCTTACAACGTCAGAAAGGGATCAATGGGCACGGGCACGCTCACATTTAGTTGAAACAGGGAATCGAGAAATTCTTCAGAAAATCGATTCGGCTGTATTCGTAATGATTTTAGATGACGAAATTATTGGTACCAACTATAACAAGCTTATTAAAACATATTTACACACAGATGGTACAAACAGATGGTTTGACAAGTCGTTTTCTTTTATTGTTTCTAAGGATGGCTATAGTGGAATCAACTTTGAGCATTCATGGGGCGATGGTGTCGCGGTACTCAGATACTTCCAAGTGAGCAATATATTATTTCAGCTTCAAGCATATTAAGCATCGTTAATTTAATTACCTTAAACATTTGAGAACCAAAAATGTAAAGATCTTTATCATCTTGTAGGATGTGAAAGCCGATATATCGAAAAAACCAAGATTTCATCCTAATGAAGTAGATGATCTTTCTAAAGAAAACGTAAACGTAGAGAGACTACAATTCTCTCTAGATGCGAAAAGCAAAGGTGTCATCGATCAGCAAAAAGCAGATTATCAAGCATGGGTGAATCGATTGTGCATCGATTTTATGCTTAATGAAGAGTTTGGGAAGGATCAGTATAAGAAACTTGAAGTAAATCCAGATGCCATGATGCAGTTGGCATTCCAGTTGGCATTGTATACTCTAAAAGGCAAATCGGTACCAACTTATGAATCTTGCAGCACAGCTGCATATAAACACGGCAGAACAGAAACCATCAGACCTTGTACATTAGAGACTAAAGCGATCTGTGTCGCTATGACTCAGAAACAAATCGAGTTTTCTAAATCAGAGCTAAAAAAGATGATACTTGAATGTAGTAAAACTCACAACATGCTTACGAAAGAGGCTATAATGGGTAATTAATTTGATCATTATTAACAGATTTATAAAAAGAATGTATATAGATTTAATAAAATACTTTACAGGTCAGGGATTTGATAGGCATCTATTCGCTTTGAGAAGACTTTCAGAGAAATCGGGTTCCACTAAGCCAGCTATTTTTCAAGATTCCGCTTACGATGCTTTAAATCATAATATATTGTCTACATCTACTTTATCAAGCCCAGACATAATAGTTGGTGGATTTGGACCAGTGGTACCTGATGGCTATGGAATTGGGTAAGATATTTGTGTTACGTTGCTATTAATACTGAAAATGATATAATTAGTACTTTGTTGTATCTTTGGATGATTTTTTAAACAGAACTAATACGTATTTGTTTAGATATATGATCCAAGATAAACGTTTGGGTTCAATCGTGACAAGTTATGAAGGCAGTCATAACGCCAATCATTATGTGCAAGCGCTAAAACATGCATTCAAGAGCATCCATGATGTGTTACATACATAAGACAAACATTTGGTGTAATTTGTTATATACATACATTATAGTTACATCTTTATTTGGATGTATCTTCACCGAGATCATTGAGTTATTATCTAATATTGTACATTATAAGAGAATGTTTATAATTTGTTGTATCAGAGATAGGCATAAGTTATCTTTGGAATCTTAAAGAGAAAGCAATGATGATGAATATTACCTCTGATATTAACTCGAAAACTTTTTATACAATTATTAAATAAATATTTTTAATATTTTTGGAGGGATTGATAACTCATGTTAATTTTTATAATCAACTATTTTCCCACTAATTAGCTAACGAGTACATATAATTAGAATATAGAGAATAATTAAAGTACTTTGTATTACATACTTTACTTACATTGACAAGAAAATATGTACATTAACTTATGCAAAAATGAGCGCTATAACGCACTCAAAATGTTTAACAAAATTTACGTTGCTTTCTAACATCGATAAAAATTATAGTCTATTATAACATTTTATCTTAGCCACTTTTATGTTTCAAAAGAAGTAGAATGATGCGTCCAACAATATAACAGACAATATTCACAATTATAGACATAGAAAGGATGTTAAATTATGTCACTTAGAATTATATGAATATAATTACAGACATGCAATATACCAAATTCGCATTGGTATCTGGAAAATTCTTCTGATCTCACAATGATTTTATAGATATGCAGTCATTTCTCTAGAATTTCTTTTACCGATGACTAAATGTGGAATGGAACATTGTGATCCCGATAATACTTATTCTTTTACAATTTATGATAGCTTATCGCCCATTTTCACTTTAGATGTCTGAAACAAAAATATGTAAATATGTGCATTGAGGCTATTTACATAGTCTTGAATATTTCCAATTGTATTCGTAATATGTTCATATGAACTACATCAACTTACCATATAAATACCAACAATTAAACCAAAGAGTCCAATAGCAGAACCAAAAATCTCGACTATAAGAATTTTTACGAAAAGGGCAGAGTTAGCCGCATCGGCGAGAGCTGCACCAGAACCAACAATTCCGACCGCTATGCCGCAGAAAAGATTGACGAGGCCAACAGCTAAACCAGCACCAAACATTAAGTATCCAGACAACCAGTTCTGACTTCTGATTTCTTCATTTTTGTAAGCTTCTGCGTAAGTAAATTTGTCAAGCATTCCAGATAGAACAATGGCAGTGATCAAGCCGTAGATAGCCACAGCCTCGCAGAATATCACAGAAATCAAATTCTTTGTCTTGATTCTAGGTGCTTTCACACCACCACCGACGATAGACACTCCCGTCGTATGGATTCCTCTAAAAAGACAAATAAATGACTTATGTAATACAAATTTGAGTGATTCCACTCAAAATTCTAATATTTGTCTCTATTAATATAAATTAAATTTAATCTTAGTTCAACTTATTCTTCATCTTTTTCTAGTTCTAGAATTGGAAAAAGATGAAAAATAAATTTTTTTTAAGTGAGATTAAAAGATAATCTACATTGTTAGAAACAAGTATAAATCTAACTTACAGTGCAGCACCTACTACAGACAAAGCTACTGATAGACCTATACCCAATGTGCACCACATATATGGAGAAGTATTCGTCAAAAACCTAAATGAAAATCAAACACTTTGTTTAGGATCTTTTTGCGCCAATAATTCAATAAGATGAGAAATCACTGACATAAAATAAACATGTGAACTTACCATCCAACGCTAACCTGCTCTCCTTTGCCAGTAAATACATAATACAAAACTGCAACATATATATTATATACTATATAAATACATAATACAAACACAACATATAAATATATAAATACAAAATATATTATATCAAAGAAATGTATATATCTTTTATGCAATTCGAAGAATTTATTCAGTAAAATAAATGCATTTCACGAGATTGTTAACAATCATATTATATATGAATATTTCGACAAAATATCAAATATACAAGAAACTCTAACGTGTTATATTACTATAATATAAATATGAAACATACCCAAAATAAGGATCGTCGCCGAGGCGGTGATCGCGAATGTGTTACCCAGAATATACCTCATCGTTACAACAATAAGCTTTGTCGTACGAGCAAAGTAATATATGTAATTCCGCGTTCTTCAAGCACAGCCGACACTCCGGGGAAAAGCCAAGATAGCCCGGTAGTCTTTTCGTTTTTTATCTAACAAATCCTAGATTCTCACATTGAAAGACTCAGGAAAAGATCACGCACACCCGTCGCTGTCATGTGACAACTGCTCGTAGTCTAGTAACCGCTAGAGATTTTTTCTGCGGCGAGAGTGAGAAACCATAGTGAAAATTCGATAATCTTACTTCACCTATATTGCACCTTTTTGGCACTCTTTGCACTCAAAACGGAAGGACATATATATTGTCGTTGCAAAGAGAAGGAGCAAAGATATCACCTGAGTACAGAAGGGGCAAAACAAATGAATGTAATTAATACACGTTTTAATGGAAATTTTGATAAAAAACCAATTAACTTAAATCGATGATTAAGACAACTCACTTAATAAATGCAACAATTGCACACTTAATTGCAATATTTTCAAATGGAAATATTAATTTTTTCATTGAGAAAAAGTTAGAGACAGCTATAATCGTATAATTAGAAATTTGGTGTAATTAGTCGGCTGAATTACTTGCCAATTAACTTTTAGGTGATACCATTTTATTGATGTGAATAGAATTTTTTAAAATAAAAAGTAAAATTAGAGATGAATTATATATACAATTATATAGAATTATATGTATAGCTATATAGAAAATATTTTGTTTTAAATATTTAAATCAGCATTTAAATTATATACGTATATTATAAATATATCCTTCATTCATTATTCTTTATCTAATTTTTTCCACATATTAAACAACAAAAAATTCTATTTCTATTTAATATTAATAAAATTACAAGTATTACCTAAGATAAGTTTAATTACACGATCGTCTACTTTAATAATAATTGAAATAAAGCTTCCAATTTAAATTTACTTATTAATAAAATTATATTTTGATATTGCGAAATAATTGCAAACAAAATTGCAACCATATATATATATATATATATATATATATAATCTGTATCGATTACGTTTCTATTTTTATCAAAAGTCATTGTAGTTGTTATTATGATAATATACATTATAAAAATGAGAGATTAGAAATTATTTATTATCTCTATTATCGTTCCAACAATCACCAATTTGCACGTTTTTATCGACGCGCGAAGAAGCGAGATTGATTTTATATAAATGGAATCATCGGGCGCATTTCGTAAGAGGAGATGAATACATCGCCTAATTTTAGAATCCGTCGCATTCACATTCGTTTGTGCAACGAGGAAGTAGAGCCCGCGGATGTTTCATATTAAACATACAATCGATCAGTTTCAATAATAATTAGCGGGAATGTCTCTGACGAAACAAGGGTAAGCAGTTCTTTTCCCGGGCTACCAGGATAGAGAAAATCCATCAACGTCTAAATCTGGTCTCTCGTTTGAAGCTACTTGTTATAAAACCGGGTCGGTTCTCCGTCTAATGACAAATTCTGCGAACGGAATGTTCGCTTCCGTGACCCTACAGGCTCTCGTCGCTCATGCTCTATTTCTGTCTGCGATTAAATTTACAGTGTGTTAAATTTAGATAAATGATGGAAACACGTTTGTGGCTCGCGACTTATTTGTGATAAAATTGGAATCGCCGACGCACGTTCGACTGATCCGCATATTTTCAGACACGTCAACTTTATACTACTATTACATTAACTCACACAAACGCGTTCGCAATGAATGAAATTTAAAATATTTAATGTACAAAGAAACTGCAAGATCTCCTATGTTTTTAGATAACAAGTTTTTCTAATAAATAACGAGTGCACTTCGTTTTATACGATGCGCATAATACATCAATTTGAATATTAAATCTCTGAGGATTATTATTTTCGTTGTATTTCATTCTCAGAATTGAACTCTAGCTTCTGCAAAGACAATTGTTTTTTCGGATCGAATGATACAAATGGACTGTTATCTTTTTTGTTTTCGTTTTAATACATTATCTCCATGTGTCGATTGTTTAAAATAAATTAAGAATTTACATTTATTGCATTGTAAAAAAGTCTCATTTTTAAAAATATTTTTTAAATATTTTTTAGTGGAGTATTAAAAATTATTTTGATCGTTCTGTTTTGTTTCAGAAACATTTTGCTTGACGAATTTCGTCGTGTTGTGCACGACACTGTCTCGCAAGAGGAACCACTAACGACTCAATTTGCGAGACTATCCGCGTCGAGTGATAGACAAGGAATGGTCAGGATGCTTATGGAAATGTCCTATGTGGCAAACTTGAAACCGGGCGACTCTTATGAGGGTAAGAATGACGCGCAGGCCGCGCAACTATACGAGAAGTCGATTGGGGCAGCAATAGAGTCCAAGGATGAGCACGCAGAGATTAGAACCTGTAATATTCTCACGCAAGCACTGTTTGCGGCCAGTGCAAATGGTAGAGTGTTTCTAGATGCGATCTGCGAGCGCGCTAGGCGCTTCTACAGTTTGCGCGTTTATGCGAGTTGTCTGCAAGACTGCGAGTGCATGCTGGCACTTCCTGCGAGTTTCTATGACGACTCTGCGGAGAATGTTAAATACTTCGTGCAGTGTAGGAAGGAATGCCTTCAATTAGAGCGAGAATGCTTCCGAAAATTGGAAGCCTTGTCCTCTAAGAAACGCGGCACCCGTAGAAGGATGTCCTCTTCCTCTTCTTCCTCCTCTTTCCATTCTTCTTCCAGCGGCACGTTGCCCACCATTGATGGCAAACCGCATAGTTGTCTCGCGAGCTGCCCGGACAGCATTGAGTTGCAGGTCGATGAGGCCAAGGGTCGACACCTCGTGGCTACAAGAGACATCAGACCGGGAACTATACTCATTGTCGATCGGCCGTTTTCCTTTAGCACGGACGCATCGGCTCTCGACAGGAATTGTTTGCATTGCCATGCCACACTTAAACTAGAAGACAGCGTTAGAATCCCATGCCGCAATTGTCAAACAGTTAGTAAAGCGCATGATTTATATTCGCGCATGCTACGCGCCATGTATATAGCGCCAGATGTAATTATCCATACCTTCGCCTATTAGAATTCCATATTTATTTCTTTTTCTTTTCGTGTCTTCCTGCAATTTGTACGCCACAGATTTTTCGATATAAATCTTATCTCGCGTTCTCCAGGTGGCTTTTTGCACAGAAGTGTGCCGCAAGGAATCGTGGGAGATGTATCACCAATATGAGTGTTCGGTATTTAATTACTTCTTCAAAAATTCGTTGAACAACGAACGACAACAATCGTCTTATCTCCTGTTAGCTTATCGCACAACGATTATACAAGCGCTATCATTACGGAACAGAACAGAAACGACGTGCGTTTTAAATCCTGATTTCCTACGATATCATGCTAATGGTAAAGATGATAGCAAGGAGTGCGCAGACTTGGGATCAAAAAGGATATACAGTCCTCTCGATTATCGAACGATATTTCAACTAGAGACTCATTGCGCTGATGTGGAACCTCACGTAAATCTTATTCGTACTGTTGAGGCGATTTTTCTTACAAAATGTTTGAGCTTGGTACTGAACAAACTAGACGTCGTTTGCACAACGGAAACATTCATTGTATTAGCTGTCGCTATGTTGCACCATTTGCAGGCGATTAACTGTAATGCATATGAAATTATCGAGAATGTCCACGATGAGACAACGCACGTCTGGGAGCCCAGGAATATCGGTGCTGCGATTTATAGCACGGTCAGTCTCGTGAACCACAGCTGTTATCCCAACATAGTTCGCCATTCTTATCCGAACGGTAAGTGATTCAATCAGCGAACAAACTGTACAAATTTACAAAGACAACAGAGAGATGAATTAAGTTTTAATAATTTTCACTTTACAGGAATAGTCGTGGTTAGAGCTCTGCGCTTCATCGGCAAAGGATGCGAGATATTCGATTGTTATGGACCTCATTTTCTCAGCGAGAGCAAATTGAACAGACGTGAGTTTTTGTGGAAGAAATATCGATTCTTATGCGGATGCGATGCCTGCAAACAGAACTGGAAATTTCCGCTACCAGAAATAATGAATTATAAGTGCGCGGCGTGTTCGGAACCGATAAATCTCTCGATAATGAATCAGCGGTGTACCAAATGCGAGAAAATTGTTGATTTAAAGAGAATCGAGAAGCAACTTTGTAAATCGATTCAAAAGAGACTGAGTGCTATCGCGAAAATGTATCAGGGAAATTATAAAGACGCGATGCCTCTGCTATTCGAGCACGCGGACTTTGTCAACAAACACTTAACTAAACCGAACATCGAAGATATCAAAACAGAACAATGTATCGTCCAGTGTTACAATTCTCTTGGCTCTATTTCCGTCTAATATTCTCTTAGTTGGTTTATAACAATTATTTAAAGTACTGAAATAATTACTTCAACGTTTATTCTACAACTCTGTAAAAAACGCGACACAATCCATTAAGAATAGATACATCCAGCTTTTTATTCTGGAAAAAATTGGAAAAAAATTGTGCAATCAGAAAAACTAGAAAATACACGAAACAATAATTTTCAATTGCATTAACAGTCTCGTTAACAGTTTCTGAGATAATGCAAGGTTAGACTAAGTAATTAAGAAGCATATAATTCTCATAAAATGCGTGATACAAAACAAATTATTCAAGAGTTAATTGATTTTTGTACGATATATATAGGTCAACATATACATCTAACGCTGAGTAAAAGAGCGAATCTGAATTATAATTCTTGTAAATCAAATAATAAGACGGTTGTGCATTTTAAGTACGATGTTATGTCTCTTTTATGTTCATATTATAAAACTGGGTAACATAACATATTAAGACCATTGCTTTTCAATAGCGATACCTTACTTGCGTGAGAAAGACAAGAATTATATACAATGATTCATCATATACATTGGTACAGTACATCCAGTTGATTAAAACACAGAGATGCAATACCTAAATTCAACTAGAATCCGGATGTAAAGGTTTAGGCATTCAATTACCACATGTGTGTTTCTCTAATTTCACTAATGATGTGACCTGCTTGAGTCAATGCCTGTAAAATTAGAGTAATTATTAGAGATCAATTATTATAAAGAAGTGTATTTAACTTTTTATATCAAATAAAAATACCTTAAGCATGTCTGCTGTTTCTTTACGTCTAACAGCAATGTGTTCACTTTCAATCAACAAGGCCTCAGCCTGATCTGATTTGTACAAATGTGTGACAAGTTCACTTTGTAAATTATCTTTCACATAGTTGACTAGGAAATGCATAACAGCCTTTGGTACACTATCTTGAATAGACTTTCGTACAATATAAAAGTATGATCTTATGAGTCTTTCTGCAAACAAAAAAAAATTAAAATTAAAGTCTGTTAATATAAAGTCTGTTTTACAATTGCGTAAGCGTAAATGATTGTCAAAAATTCATCAATCACAGTCGAATACGAGAAGAATATTCGATTGTGTTTGGACAATTCTTACAACTACAATCACTTAGAACTATACTTATGCAAGTGTGGAATAAACGTAATGATATCCAATATGACATATTTCTTTACCGATAATATCACAATCTCGTTGCTCACGATCGCTAAGTTTTCGGGATGTCTGTATTGGTACTGCAGGGAGTAGATTTACTGGCTTCTGTTGCGGGGATGCTTTCTGTAGTTCAATCACTGGATTCATGCTCGGATTTGGGGAGTTACTGTTTTCACGCATCCTGATCGGAGAACCATCCGCGGAACTCGTTGACTCCGTTCTTCCCTGAAGTAGTAAGTTACTTAGCAGCCAGTGATTTTGCTGTCCTTGCTGTTCCTTAGTCTGATCAGAAACAGAGTTCATCTCATCTTGATTATTGACTGATTTTACAATCTGTTACAAATATATTTTACTATTAATAGCAAACACAGCGTAAAAAAGTTGAAATGGATAAAATAACGAATAAATTGACGAACATATAAATGTTGCTAATCACATTTAAATTTTATCCTTGAAACATAATAATTTTCTCAATAAGTTATGCACAAAAAAAATTAGTAATAAATTTCAATAAGAACGTTAAATAGAGATTATTTACCGTATCATTGGTGATTATAGTACTAGATGCTGAAGTTAATCGTTTATTGTGCTTCAGGTGATCTACATCGGCATCCTTCAATAAAGATGATACAAATGCTGCATCTTTGTGAAAGTCGGGATGTTTAGTGTTAATGTACGCTAATTCTATGGCAACCAAGTTCTCTACCTTTTTTAAAAAAATTAAATCATTGTATGATTATAAGGAATTATGAATATATAAAGAGAATGGATATTTTAGTTTACCATTGAATTAGTAGGTGGGAGCCGTCTACGTAGCAATTGTGTAACAACATCGACGATACGCTCATGCAATTTAGAGAAACGCAGCATTTCCTGCTGCACCTCAGTGCCACAATGCTGTATTATACTTTGCATTTCTTCGTGTACAAGTTCTACGCATCGTAACGAAGGATCCTCCAATTTTCGTATTTGCCGTTTAACTAGAAGTTCAAAGGAAACTTCTGGCACAAAGAGAGCTGGTCTCGGACCAGTTGCGTTGCGAATAGCGGTCAATATGTCGACTTTACTGAGGTCTGCCAGTGGATTAATCGAATCAAGCGTTTTACCAAACGTCTCGTGAAATATATAGCAAATGCGAGCACCGCCGCACAGTTCAGTGGTTTCTATGTTCCTCGCAGTTCCCTCTATCGTAGCGCAATAGCTGTTTGCAAATTTCGTGATGATCTGTAGCAGGGTTTGGCTTTTGTCTTCGACATCCCCGCCATAAGAATTAAGTAGAGTTTGATATTGCGCTACCATTGTGTTCACTCTGTTCTGTTTTAAAAAAACACAAGTTCTACCAAATTATGCTTATTTTAGTAGATTCTAGCTACATCTCTCTCATAATTCAATTCTATTATTAATATTATTACCTTCAACTCTGGTAAACAATCCCTAATATGTTGCATAAGCAAACGATTAAGAGTTTTTGCTAAGTATGGAGTGCCATTTCTGTTAGCCAACGTTGGATATTTACGTTGCAAGAATGTGGCTTCATCCTTCAACGCTTCCTGAATGCTTTTGTTATTCATTATGTCTTGCTGAGAACGATTAACTACACCTATAATACCTAGTTTAACTGGAATGACCCTACCACATAGAATATCTATGGCATCAGTCCCTTAAAAAAAAAAGATGTATTTAGTAATTGTTATTACAATCAATCCTGTGCTTTTTGATAAATTTGAAGAGAGAATGTAAAAACATCAAGAAGGATAAAAAAGTAAATTTACCAGCATCCATGAGATCTAATTTTGTAACAACTGCCAGCGTTCGTCTGCCATCTGGATCAACATCTTTGCTGAGCTTCAAACTCTCACTTGTAGCCATGTCAGTATTGGCAGTGACAACTGCTAAAATTATAGAGTTAGGACTGCATATATACTTTAATACAAGCTCACGTATCTGAGACTCGATGTCCTCCGGCTGATCGCCTACTGGCACTTTTGTGATACCAGGTAGATCTATAAGTGTCAGATTAACGACAAAAGTTGAATATATTTTAAGATTAATTGGTTCTGGACAAATCCCTTTGTTTGCTCCAGCCATTCTGTCAGTTTCTGCTTCAATCTCTGCACGAATATCGTCGAAATCTTTGTAAATCTTGTTCTTTGTATGCAGAAACATTCCCCATTCTTCCAAGTCCAGAGTGCCATTTTCTGCGCTTCGGTGTTCTCGATCATCTTTGGGTGTATATACAAGTTGTAATATTAATGGACGTCGCGTGACAATACCAGTCCCTCGTGGTAGAAAAGAACGGCCCACCAAGCTTTCTATTACAGACGACTTTCCTGAACTCTGAAAAATTCAGTATTTGATCTTATTCCATGTATATATATATATATATATATATATATATATATTCAACAATAGATCTTATTCGATTTTGACTGTTCATCAAGAATATGTACTTTCTTTTTTTCAGCTAAACTTTTGCACCCTCTATTATGTCCTTTTTTTCTCCATAGCAAGAAAGAGGAAAAATGAATGGTACAATAAATTTATCTGAAAAGAACAAAGGCTATATTCTCAAAAAATATGAAAATGTATGAAAATACTATAGAATACGTTTTATATATTAGAAATTTCACTAGTATTTTCGTATACAATATTTTTCTAGAATAAAATGTCAGATCTAAGACCAGTATTCATAGTTCTTATTTTAATATTGTTTTAATGTAGTAATCTTAAATAATTAATACGACTCTGATTAACTTACGATATCTTAGAACTGTATTTAAGATTATCTTACATATAAAAACTGACTATGAATATTGGCCGAGGATCAGAATTCCTTTGAGATTGTACACCAAAATCACAATATTTTGACTTTGCCCATGACACAAAGGTAAATATATGATACTCTTAAGTGTATGATTCATTGCAAAATAGTATTATTTTTTTTTACTACAACATTAATGGATAGCAAGCAGCTTATAATTAACAGCTAGATAACCATTATTCATGACAAAGAAAAAAAATATGACAATAGAACAAAGAAAATTCAAATGTCGGTTAACCAATGTTAGATCCGTTCCTTTCGATTGCACCTTCTCGCAATTTTCTCTCCTACCGAATAGAGATTTCGATCGCGCATTTGTTTAATCTTGAAAATCGGAGAAGGTAACAAAGTCCAGATGAAAAGGGCGGATTTGCTATTTGCTGTTTTCGGTTTGGTGTCAAATGACTGTGGGCCGAACGGACACTCTGGCTAACCTGCGTGCCCAGAACGATGATCTGCGGCAGTTGTAATACGGTAGCACCGACGGTGTTAAACACGTCCTGCAGTTTGTTTATCACAGGTATTAGGGCTTCCATGATGAAGCGGATAAACGACGACGAAGCTTCCGCGTCGCGTCGATGAATGAAATCGATCGGAACAGCTGTCGGTTACGAGCCGGGTTCAATTCAAGTAAACGCTCGCGTTACTCTCCTCTCCTTTCCAACTTTACACCTGCCTACAGCCGTTTGGCTGCGGTTCACTCAGATTCACCCCTACATGCGTCGCCGTTCCGTGACGGAACTTGATGGAACTGATGGAAAAGCGGAAATATTCCACACGCTGAATTCAACAATTAATAACGCGCTCAATGCAGTTCAACAACTGTAAATCGCATTTGAAACACTGACGAGATACCTATCCATAGGCAAATTTTCGTAACCATTATATATGGCTATAGTCTAATGCCCGTATTCAGATCTTGTACTTAAATTTATCTTTAGATTCTCAGCAGCCAATGAAATAATTCGTACAGTATCTGAAAATAAATTTAAGGAAGCCTTATGCATGATCTACAATGGGCAGTAACAGTAGTTGATTAAGGAATAGGTGATTAAGGAATAGACATAGAAATCGACCAATCATAGTTGATTATTTTTTTTACAATCAACTATGATTGATTGATTTCTACGTCTATTCTATAATCCACTACTGCTACTGCCCATTGTAGCATTAAATATAAGATCTGACTATGAATACGAAAAGTCTACAAATACTTTGAAGCATTTGATAGACCAATTAGAAGAAAGAATTTTACAAATTGACCAATTAAAAGACGTTTCGAAGTATTTGCAGCATCGCGTATCCTATATCAATAGAATCTCGGGGACAGTGCTGCTAGATAATCGAAAAATTATTAAATAGACGGTAGATGGTACGGTAAAAAAGCAGTAGACTTGAAACTTAAGATTTAAGACTTAAACACAATAGACACAGGGAACAGAGAATAACAAAACTGTCCAATCAGAGCTTTGGAATATAATTTCGAACTGACACACCAGAGTTCTGATTGGATGGCTCGTTATTCACTGTTGCTTGTGCCTATTGTGTTTAAGTCTTTAATCCCGATTGCATCAATTATTTTGACTTTAAGCAAAGTTTAAAAATTTTTCTTTCTTTTTTTAAAGCTGATAGAGAGACAGAAAAGAAAAGAGTTTTAAGCCACACTTAAAATTGAAGTAATATTGATGCAATTAGGTCTTAAAGCGGTAGAGTTTTTTTCAAGAAATTTCATAAAGCTATTAGAAAATAGAAAAAATATTGTAATTGTAAGTAATATATATCGAAAATAATTCAGTAACATATAAAATAGAAATATATTTTAAAAAATGTATTTATGCTTTTTTCTTTAATTTTTATTTAGTCTCATTGAAAATGAGTATTACAAAGATTATAAAAAATAATAGAAAAAATATTCTAATCTGTATAAAATAAATAATTCAAATACTTATTATAAATATAATACAACATTCAATAATCTCAATAGTAGGAAGAAATTATAATTTATATAAAATTTATAATATAAAATTTATAATAAAAATATATTTTTTTGATATATTTTTAATATATTTTTTTTCCAGGAAACACAAAAAAATATATAATGTTATAATATTTTACTCAACAATACAACTGCAATAATATGCTTTATGCATAACAATAACATTAGTGAGTAGAAAATTATAACATTACTTTGTTTTTTCTTTAATCTTCGCCATATAAAATACCTACAACGACATCCCTAGCTAGTAAAATTATCGTTAAAAAGTTACAAGGAATCGATTGTATATCTTCAAATGAGATGAAAATTATAAAAGTGAGCAAATTTATTAGAATATTCACCTTTGCTCACTTTTGTAATTTTCCCCCTGGGAGTCGATTGTAGATTCTGAAAGGAGGTGAAAATTACAAAAGCAAAGATTACTAGGTATTGACCAATTAAATTATGAATATTCTAGTGAATTTGCTCACTTTTATAATTTTCACTTCATTTGAAGATACACAATCAACCCCTAGGGAATCGATTCTATATTTTCAAACAAGATGAAAATTACAAAAGTGAGCAAATTTACTAGGTGTTGACCAATGAAATTATCAGTATCCTAGTAAATTCGCTCACTTTTGTAATTTTTACCTAGTTTTAAGATACAGAATCGATTCCGAGGTGAAAATTACAAAAGAAAGCGAATTTACTAGAATACTGATAATTTCATTGATCAATACTTAGTAAATTTGCTTTTATAATTTTCATCTTGTTTGAAGAAATATAGAATCGACCCTCAGGTTACAGAATAGATCTATTGGACACTAAATTGTTGGATTCACCCTGGATCCGACGTTCGTCTACGTTTGCAACCAATCAAAATTTTATTTTATATCATTAGCTTAATTTTCATCGAGGGTTTAATTCGGATCAGAATGTAAGAACCAATTAACTACAGTATTTTCGAGTATTTTCCTGTTCGAACGACAGGGGAATGCTCGACTGTAGCTGGTTAATTCTTACATTCTGATCTGGTTTAAATCTTCGGTAGAAACTAGATCGATAATACGAAGCAAAATCCTGTTTTCTGATTGGTTGCAAAGCGACATACGACGCACGTTGGGTCTAGTGTGAATAAAAATCCAATAAATAACGCTCGAAGAGCCTATACGATACTAACGTCCAATCAGAAGAATGCGCGAACAACATGGCGGATAGGAAATCCATCTTTGAATAACATGAGCAATAATATAGGATATTATATACAAGCAAAATAAAATAAAAAAAGGCGATAAATAATCTAACTGAAATAGGCAAAAGGTATGGACGTATGGATATTCCATACATCCATGATTTGAACAGTTCGTGAAAATGCATCTTATTACGTGATTTATTTTGATGCCGAAAATGAGTATCGAGCGTCAGTATGAAAAGGCACCTCTAAGCCAAGCTATAGTTTGTTTTCTGTTCTTGCACTACACTGTTCTAGAACTCACTTTCTCGCTTTAAACAGATATCAAACGTATATCTACCTTACTTTAAATTCCGAAAGTGTACAGTAGTTCAGCTACAGAAAACAGACTTCATGTTTGGCTTTGGAAAGTCGAGTTTATACGAGGTTATTGGAGGTTAAGGAATACGAATGATGCAAATTATTTTTTTGCTATTTGTTTTCAAAAGATACGTGTCATGAAGTAAAAATTGTGCGAATTTACACGTATGGTGCGAATTAAAAGAGCTTGTTTTCTTATTTCAAAAAATAAAAGAAGAACGCAAACCGAAAAAAGAAAATGCCGAAGGAGATGAACAAGCCGTGGGACGGTTGTAACCAAGGACACGAGGACAAGGCTTACTTCGGTGTGTATTTTCTTCAGTCTTTTGACCCGTTACATATGATTTGGGATGCACATCTAAGAGTGCGTTCCATTTTGCGCGTAATTTTATTATTTAATATTTCGTTAACAACAAGGATAGAGTGAGATATCATACGTTAAAATACGTGAAACAGAATGCATTCTTGGACGTGCACCTATCTCTCACACCTCAACAATATTAGTCCTGTGTCTTCGACATTCATAATTCTTGCATAACTTCAACATTTGTTTGCTCGTATCTTTTTTTTACTATCAAGACCGTTGGCAAGAAAAAAACAGATTCATGTGATTTATTTTTGATAACACGGATTGAGAAAATCATTCGAGCGACACATGGAAAGAAAACTACTCGAGAAAAAAAAGCATGTTGAATTAATTTTTTTATATCAGATACGTCTCAGACGATTTCGTCAAGATGAATAAATATTTTAACACATGATGATAGAAATTGTTCTGAGATCTCAGACGGAAAAAGAATTAATAAATCACATTTGAACAATTTAAATATGATTGATTAATTCAAATCGATTGATGAATTAATGTGATGAATTAATTCTTTTGTGTGGGCAACGTGTGACTTTACATGTTGCAAGATCAGTTAGATAAGTTCCCCAAGATTTCTTGATTCAAAGTTTAATCTCATATGTGCATGATTAAGAGACTGGAATACACTGTCAATTAAAAAATAAAAGAATTTCAGCTTAACGATTTAAATTATTTAAAAGATGGACAAAATTATTTTTAAAAAAATAATATATATATTTATTAGTATCTTGTATTCAATTTCAAGGAGAAATTGAAGGTATTAAATTGTCATTAATCAGTGAGATCTAAAAAAAATTAATTGTTTTTTGTTTCGATCTTGGATCAATTTCAGCATTTGTCATTGATTGCTAACAGCAGAAAAAGTAGCTTTGCAATTATAATATTCTTTAGTACAATTGATTTATAATTCTAGTGAGAAACTAAGAGCAAGATTATTTTAAAGAATTTTCAGGTTGATAATTTTTGAAATGATTGTTTAACATGTCAAAATGTGAATAATTATTTTTTTTTAAAGTAAATTTATTATATTTATCTTTATATCTATACATACACATCTTCTATCCCCTCCCCCCCCCCTTCCAAAATATAAAATTGTTCCACTTTAGATCTGAAAATATCTGATCATATTAAGTTATGAATATAAGCTATGGTCAAGTAATAACAAAAATTTTTATATTTATTACCACATTTATGCAATTTTTTAACATGTGATTTAAGAATTTTTAAATATATTTGATGTATTCATTTTGTAATACTCTTTTATGTTGCATCTAATTTATCTAACACTTACTGCCTAATGATAATAATAGTGGCAATATAGTAATAAGATTAAGACATTTTAGATTAAGACTATAAGACATTTTACACAACATTGTGTGTGTGTGTGTGTGTGTGTGTGTGTGTGTGTGTGTGTGTGTGTGTGTGTGTGTGTGTGTGTGTGTGTGTGTGTGTGTGTTTGGGTG